>JACCDQ010498923.1_pt1 | contig 23405 bp, 22 predicted proteins | sample 7446031 | NCBI WGS metagenome assembly JACCDQ01 (sample SAMN15323442, study PRJNA562643) | freshwater metagenome | isolation source: river surface water | place: USA:Blue River Watershed | collected 2017-08-17 | reverse complement strand
CGGTAAACCCCCAAGCCCAACCACTCATGCAAGGCGGTCTGCCACAGCAGCAAGCTGCGTGCGAGGGCATATTCGGTCCAAGGGGTTTCATCGCCGGTTCTGAAGTCCACCGGATACGCCGTCACCTTGCAGCCCACGGCCTCAAACTCGGGCATGGAACGGGGCATGTGCCAGGCCGATGTCACCAGCAGCCAAGGCTGTTTGCAGCGCTCGCCCAGCAAGGCGGCCACTTGAAGGGCGTTTTCTCGGGTGGTGCGCGAGCCGCCTTCCAGCTTCACGCGGCGCATGTCCACGCCTTGTTGTTCGTAAAAGGCCTTGGCCAGCTCGGCCTCGCTCACGCCCGTGGCCAGCAAACGTCCCTCACCGCCCGAGAAAACCAGCTCCAGTTTGGGGTGCTGGCGCATCAGCGCCACAGGCACGGTCATGCGCTCGGCCGCTTCGCCCAAAGGCACCTGGCCGTGCGCCTGGTAACTGCCGGGGTGTCCAACCGCCCCACCCAGCACGATCACGCCAGCATGTTCACGCACCACCTGAGCCGCGGGCACAGGGTATCGGTTCTCCAGCGAACGCAGCAATGCATGGGGCAAAGCCTCAAAACCCAAGAGCTCCAACACCGCCAAGCCAGCCCAAAGCATCACCACCGACACACGCCGCCAGCGGCGCAGCAGCAACAGCGCACCCAGCCACCACAACGCCAGCCAGAACACGGGCTGGGTAATGGCAGACATCAACTTGGACAAAACGAACATACCGATTCCAAAAACGACTGAGCAGCCCGCTGGCTGCCCAGAAGTCACACCTCAAAAAGGAGGATCTGAACCCAATAAGTTTTTCCCTGGCAAAACAATTAGGTTCTGACCCCGATTAACCCAATCAGTGGGCCGAAGCGCCAACCGCCTCGTTGAGTGCAGCAGCAACTTCCGCCGCTGATGGCCGCATCAGTGGATTCTGCTGTAAACAAGCATCTCGCAGAGCGGGCAAAGCCCCAAGGCTTTGCAGACCGTCAGCGCAATGGTCGATCAACTCTTCCAACAAATAACCCAAGGCACGCACATCCAGCGCCTGCATTTTGCGCATGAGTGCGAGTTGATCTGGAGGCAGCACCGTGGCCGCGCCAAAGTCACCGAGTCGCACGTTACCTTGCCCATCGTGCATGACGTTGTGCGCATAAACATCACCATGCATTAACCCACAGGCATGCACATGGGCCAACGCCTGTGCAAGCCCTTTGGCCATGGACATAGCCATCGGAGCAGGCCATTGTGCCTCTGGGGGGTAAACATCACGGGTGCAACTGTCCAAGCTGGGAGGCCCGGCCAAATTTGCCCACTCAGAGCCCATTTGCTGCATCAACAAACCCTCGCGACCTGAACTGTGCCCCACCAACCGCGCCACAGCGCCCAACACCTGTGGATGCGCCCCCACACGCGTGCATGCGGCCATCTCGGTTTGCGGCAGGCCATCGCTGGTCATCTGGCCTTTGAACAACTTGACCGCCAGGGTTTGACCATCGGCGCCCTGCACCGCATGAATCACACCCGACGCCCCTTGGCCCAGACAAGCGCCCCACGTCAGCTGCGCATCATCAACCTTGGGCACATTCGACATGGACCAGGCAGCAGCTTCAAGCGACGCCGACCACGGATTGCCACCACACGCCAACCAAGCCAGCCGCGGCAAATCCAGCAGCACCCCAGGCACCGCCTGCAAGGCATTGGCCGATACCCGCACCAACTCCAGACGCTGGCAATCTCCCAGCGCATCGGGCAACGCCGCCAGTTGATTGCCTGCCAGCATCAGCTTTTGCAATTGTTCACAACGGCCCAGTGCATCGGGCAATACATGGATGCAGTTATCCGTCAGCACCAGCCAACGCAAGGCCGCAGGCAAGGCAGCAGCCGGCACATATTCAATGCGACACGCCTTGAAACCCACCATCGTCAAAGACGGGCAATCGCCCAGCACCTCGGGCAGCGTGGTGAACGGGTTGTCCGAACAAAACAGCACCCGCAGCTTGCGCAGGCGCGACAAGTCGTGTGGCAGCGCAGTCAGTGCATTGCCCGACAGGTCCAGCACCTCAAGGGTGTCCGCCAGGTCATACACCTCCGGCGGCAATGACGTCAGTCCGGCTTGCAAATTCAGCCTTGTGGCCCCCTGCAAGCGGCCAGCGCGTAAATCATTCAACACTTCACTCATCATTTTTACGAAGAGACTACCGTCGGGGGGGCGATCAAGCTTCTGTCACAGAACATTTTCTGCAACCCACTGTGCGTAAGCCCTGACGTAGGGATGCACATCTTCTGAGACTGCAGCGGACTGTGCGTTTTGCCAGCGCCAAGCGGTGTGTTGGTTCAAGGGCAAGGCACTCTCATCCAGCGGTTTCTGCAGCTGCAGACAGTGCGGCAGATTCACATAATGCGTGGACACCTCAGGGCTGAATACGCTGTCATCGTAGAAATGGTCCCACACACCCATCAACCTTGCATCTCGCAGCGACTCCAGCGGCAAGCTCAGCTCCGACTCAGCAATGCGCTCCAGGCAAGTCGCAAATGGCTCATGCTTGCGTACCCGTCCACCCGGCGTGAACCACCAATGCCGCGCGGGCGCATTGCACCGCAAACCCAGCAACAACTGCCCCTCGGGGTTCACAAGCACCAGATCCACCGACACCAAAGGCAAAGCGTCTATCGCCCGCAGGAAATCCGGAGTTTGCAACCAGCCAGCATTCTTCATACGTCCGAATTTAACCCGTCAAAAGCAACAAAACCGCCCGAAGGCAGTTTGTTTCAATCAATTGGGTCTGCCCCGACTAACACTGACCGCCCACCTCAACTTCACAGCGCCCACCTCAACTTCGCAGCGTACAACTTCAAGGCATGAGTCCAACAAGCATGGTGCAAGGGTGCGACACCTACAATACCGGCATGCACCAAACGATTTTGATCACCGGTGGCGCCGGCTACATTGGCTCACACACGGCTGTTGAATTGATGAATGCAGGCCACCACGTGGTCATTGTGGACAACCTTTGCAACAGCAACGTCAAGGTGCTCGACCGAATCGAACAGCTGGCTGGCAAAAATTTCAGCTTTGTGCAAGCCGACGTGCGCGATGGCGATGCTCTGGACCGCATCTTCCAGCAACAAGCCATTGACGGTGTCATCCACTTTGCGGGCCTCAAGGCCGTAGGCGAATCGGTCGCGCAGCCGGTGCGCTACTTTGACAACAACATCGGCAGCACCCTCGCCCTGCTGCAAGCCATGGACCGCGCTGGCGTGCGCCAAATCGTGTTCAGCTCATCGGCCACTGTGTATGGCGACCCGGCACAAGTGCCCATCACCGAATCCAGCCGGCTGCAAGTGACCAACCCCTACGGCCGCACCAAGCTCATGTGCGAGGACATCCTGCGCGACATGCAGGCGTCAGACCCGCGCTGGCACGTGGCCATCTTGCGCTACTTCAACCCCGTGGGCGCACACATCAGCGGCACCATCGGCGAGCACCCCAACGGCATTCCCAACAACCTCATGCCCTTCATCACCCAAGTGGCGGTGGGCAAGCGCGAGTTTTTGAGCATCTTTGGCAACGACTACCCCACGCCCGACGGCACCGGCGTGCGCGACTACATCCATGTGGTGGACCTGGCCTTGGGCCACCTGGCTGCACTGCGCTACCTGCAAGACAAACAAGCCAGCATCACCGTCAACCTGGGCACCGGCCGGGGCGTCAGCGTGAAAGAGCTGGCCGACACCTTTGCCCAAGTGACCGGCGTGCCCGTGCCCTACCAATTTGTGGCCCGCCGCCCGGGCGATGTGGCCGCCTGCTACGCCGACACGCGCCTGGCCCAAGAAGCGCTGAGCTGGAAGGCCGAACTGGGCGTGGACCGCATGTGCCAAGACGCTTGGCGCTGGCAATCCAACAACCCCAACGGCTACTGAGCTGACCGGTAAAATCAAGCGCTTCACACCTCTGTTCCATCAAGCACTTGATCCCCTCCCGCCCCCACGTCATGCTGGTGATCACCAAAGGCGAAGCCGGCGGGGCGCAAACGCATGTGATTGAGCTTTGCAAGGCACTGCAAAGCAAGGTTCAATTCACAGCCGTCATAGGCGGGCAAGAACCCCACAGTTTTTTGGCTGATGCGCTGCGCAATTTGGATGTGCAGGTCATTCCACTGCCCACCCTCAGCAACTCCCTGAACCCCTTCAAAGTGCTCACCTCGGTGAGGGCACTGCTGTCGCACATTCGGGCGACTCGCCCACAGCTCATGCATGCCCACAGCGCAGTGGCTGGGGTGATCACCCGGTTGGCGGGCCAATTGGCGCAAAAACCTGTGGTCTACACCGTGCATGGCTTTGGCTTCAAACCCCAAGCCCCAAGACTGATCCGTTGGAATGCCTGGCTGGCCGAAGCGGCACTGGCGGCATGGACCACACGCATGATTTGCGTGTCGGCCTATGAAAAAGAATTGGCCAGCCAACTGCCCATGGACCCCACCCGCGCCAGCGTGATCCGCAACGCCATGAGCGATGTGTCTTGGCGCAGTGACCTGCGCACGCCGTCGCCAAGTCTGGTCATGGTGGCCCGCATGGCAGCCCCCAAGCGCCACGATCTGCTGCTGCATGCATTGGCCAAACTCAAGCTTCGTCAACTCCAGCCGATCACCCAATTGCTGGGCGGCGGCCCCCTGCAAAGTGCCCACCAAGAACTGACAAGGCAACTGGGCCTGCAGCACGTTCAATTTGCAGGCGATGTGGACAATGTCCCCGAACAACTGGCCCAACACGCCATCTTTGTCCTGCTGTCGGACCACGAAGGCTTGCCCATGTCCGTCCTGGAAGCGATGCGCTCAGGCATGGCCATCGTTGCCACACGCCTGCCCGGCATTGCAGAGATGATCCAGCACCAGCACAACGGCCTGCTGGTGAACAATGACGCCGACGACATCGCCCAAGCCTTGCAGGACCTGCTGAGCGACGGCGCACTGCGACAGCGACTGGGTCAAGCCGCCAGAGCCCACTACGAAGAACACTTCACGCCCAAGGCCATGGCCCAGCAGGTCGAGGAGGTTTACCAAGAAGCCCCGCTGTTGACCACCGCCAGCTGGCCCATGACCTTGCCACGGGCGCAGTCCGCACAGCTGTCATCCCAGCACGCACAGCGACAACGCCAGCACTTGGGTTGGTCCATGCTCGGCGTTGTGGTGGTGGGACTGGCTTACCTCATCAGCCAGACACTGGAGCGCAGCGGCCTGGCCACACACGACTTCAGTCGCACCGTGCTGGCGTGCATCATTCCCTATGCGTGGGCGGCGCACCTCATTTATGGGGGGGCCCACATGCCCACAGCCGAAAGAGTGGGCATGCTGCTGGTCACCACCAGCGTCCCCTTCTTGCTGACCCCACTGGGTTTTGCGCTACTGCAAGTGCCCTATTCACGGGGTGCTGTTCTGCTGACCTTGGCTTTGACCCTGCTGTGGTTCCTTGCAGGCGAACGGGGTGCACAGCGCCAGCGTGACTTCAAGTGGGTCTACCTGGACGACAGCACACTCACCCAAATGGACAAGCTCTTGGGGCACATGGGCCATCAAATTGAACTGATTCGCTGGCCCCAACATTGGGCCGCCACACCCGAGCTGTGCCCCGCAGCCCTGGATGTGCAAGGTGCCCTGATCGGCCCTGCCCACAAAGATGTGGCCAACAACAGCCCTTGGCACCAGACCCTCACCACACTCAAACTGCGCCACATCCGTCTGTACAGTCCGCAGGCCATTGCCGAGGCCATCACGGGCCGCGTCTGCACAGACACACTCCAAAACGAACTCTGGCAACCCGATGGCAACCCGGCCTACGACATGGTCAAACGCCTCATCGATCTGACCTTGGTCTTGATCACCCTGCCCTTGTCATTGCCCTTGGCACTGCTGGTCGGGCTGGCGGTCAAGGTCGACTCGCCCGGGCCCGCCCTGTTCAGCCAATTGCGCACCGGTTTGCATGGACAAGTTTTCCGGATCTACAAATTCCGCAGCATGCGCCACAGCACAGAACATGCGGCGCAATTTGCACAAACGCAAGACCCCCGCATCACGCGGCTGGGCCATTTTTTGCGCCGCTCCAGGCTCGACGAAATCCCACAACTGTGGAACGTTCTGTGGGGGCAAATGAGCCTGATCGGACCACGCCCCGAACAAGAGACCTTTGTGCGGCAATTTGCCGAACTGCTACCGAGCTACCCCTACCGTCACCTGGTTCGCCCAGGTTTGACCGGCTGGGCCCAAGTGCAACAAGGCTATGCCGCCAACACGGATGAAACCGCCATCAAGCTCAGCTATGACCTTTACTACGTCACGCACTACAGTCTGGCGATGGATCTGCTGATCGTGCTCAAAACCATCCGCACCGTGCTCACAGGTCAAGGTGCCCGTTGACCCATGTCCAAGGTCTTGCTCATCCAAGAAAACACGGCCACTGGCGGTGTCTCGCGCATCAGCGAGCACCTGACTCAAGGTCTGCACACACAAGGGTGGGTCACCCACAACATCAGCCTTCGGCAAGGCAGCCTGGCCTTGCGTTTGATACAAGCCTGGACTCAAGCCAAGCAGCACGATGTGCTACTGGCCACGCACAATTTTCTGCCGGCCTATGCCGCTTGGGTTTTGTCCGCGTTGACCGGCAAACCCTGGCTCATGTGGGTGCATGGGCCCATCATCCCGGTGCTGGCCTTCGCGCAAGCCAGTACCCGCAAGCAGCGCTTTTTGCGTTGGTTCTACCGGCGCGTGCCCCATGTGGTCTTCGCATCGCACGCAGCGCGTCATTCGTTTGAAGCATTTGCGCAGCCGCTGCCGCCCAGCCAACACAGGCACATCATCCACAACGCCAGCAACATTCAACAACCCTCCTGCCTGGCGCAGCCCTCAGCTGCGCACCCCATCCGCATCGGGTTTGTCGGGCGCTTGTCCGAAGAAAAACAAGCCCTTCAACTGCTTGCCCTGCTCGACCACTTGCCAGCGCATTACCAACTGCATGTGATCGGCGACGGCCCGCTCATGGCCGACATGCGACAGCAAGGCAAACCACATCTGGCTCTGGGCCGTTTGCACCTGCACGGCCATCAGCGCGTCGATGCCAGCACCTACGTCGGCTGGCAAGCCACCGTGTTGTGTTCCGCCTATGAAGGCTACCCCATGACCGCGCTGGAATCACTCAGCTGCAAGGTCCCTTGCGTGAGCACGCCCATTGCTGCCATGCAAGAAATGCTGGCCACGCATGCCCCTTACATGCTCGCTTCAGACGCCAGCCCGCAAGCATTGGCCAAAGCGATTGAAGCCACGCTGGCCACCCCACCAGAACAACGGCGTCAAGACATGGATGCCCTGATCCAGCAGCACACGCCCGAACAATTTGCCCGGCTCTGGGATCAGTTCTTGCAACAGACCCTCGCACGAGAGCGCACGCCGGAGGAAGCTGCATGAGCGTGGTGCACTTCATTCACAGCGGATCGGCCTACCTGCCCGAGTTGTCTGCCTACGCCACGCACCTGAACGCCCTCGGCCACAGCAGCCAGGTGCATGCCCGAGCAGACACTGTGCCCGATGATGCCGCCATGGTCTGGTGGATCTGCGGCCACGTCAGCCGCGCACACAGCCTGCACTTGCACCGCAGCGTGCACGTGCACGAATACGCCTCCGCCAGCGTGCCGCCAGGGGCTTGGCTCAAAGACCGCATCAAACAACACACACACCCGCGCCCGCACCACCGCATCTTCCAAAGCGAATGGGTGCGCCAGCGCATGGGGCTGTTGGACCCGGTCCCTTACAGCCTGCGCGACATGGGCGTGCCGGAGCATTTCTTCACGGCACAAGCGCACGGCGCTGCCGAATTTGACCTGGTCTACCTGGGGGCCATGTCGCGACTGATGTCCTTTGGCCCCACACTGCACGCCATCGATCAAGCGGGTCTGCGCCTGCTGCTCATCGGCGATGTGCCCACCGAACTGCAGTCCAGACTCCAAGCCCTGCGCCATGTCCACTGCACAGGCCGCATCCCCCACAGTGAAGTGCCCACGCAATTGCTGCGTGCTCGCGCCGGCCTGAACCTCATGCCCCCCGTGCTGCCACTGACCGAGCAAACCTCCACCAAACTGCTCGAATACCTGGCCCTGGGCCTGCCCGTGGTCAGCAACGACTACCCTTGGGCGCGGCGCATGGCGCAATATCACGATTCGCGCATCCAACTGGTCCATGACCTCGACCACGCCACTGCCTGGCACAGCGCCCTGATGCACGCCGCACCACTGCAAACCGATCGCAGCCACCTGCGGCATCTCGGCTGGGCAGCACAATTGACGCACTTGCCCGTCTGGCAACTGCTGTGACCCCATGAGCCCGCTTCAACGCCTGCATCAACGCCTCCCCAGCGCCACTGCTCCCGCCGCCGTGGGCAGCTTGGTATCCTTGTTGGCACAGGGTGTCTTTGCCCTGTTTTTGCTCAAACTGTTCGATGCGCAGGACGTGGGCGTGTTTTCTGTGGTGAGCCAAATCGCCTTTTGTTGGGCCACGCTGGCCTTGGCGCAAAGCCCCGTGAGCTTGCTGGCTGATCACCGCCAAGCACCTCGGCATGCTGCACACACCGCCTGGCGACAAAGCGCGTGGCGCATGGTTTGGTTGTCACCCTTCATGGCCTTGGCCCTGTATTGGACCCAAAGTCACAGCGCCAGTGCCCCCCTGTCGCACGCAGACATGGGCACATTCGGGCTTGCACTGCTCTGGGCCAGCAGCATCGCTGCCGCACAAATGAGCTGGTTGCTGGCACAAAGCCTGAGCCTGCGAGCACAGGGTCCACTGGCCATTGCGCTGGTGCGCCTGCTGCCGCCTGTGCTGGCGGTGGTGGTGGCCTGGGTGGGGGCCCAATGGCTTGGACAAACACAGGCCACCGTATTGCTGATGGCCTCGCTGTTGGGCTATGCCACTGGCGCGTTGTGGCTTGTGCCCGCTGGTCACTCCAAGCCCGGGACGGCACCAGCCCACCAAAGCCCATCCGATCCACGCAGCACCCAACTCAAAATGCTGCATACCCTGACCGACGTGCTGTGCAGCACCGCCCTGGCCATCCAATGGCAAGCGCTTTATGGCCCCGCCGAAGCAGGCTGTTTGTTGGTGCTGCTGCGCGTCTTTGGCTTTGTGCCTGCGCTGGTCCACACGGCATGGGCGCAAGCGCTGATCAGCCGTCCACACGAGCACAAACTCTCCAGCTTGTGGGTGTCACTGGCCGCCTGTGGCGTCATTGCTCTGCTGGGCCTGAATCTCGAAGCCGCATTGCATTGGCAGCTGCTGCAACCCAGCTGGCAACAGCTGAGCGTCTATGTCTGGCCGCTCGCGCTCTGGCAAATGGCCGCCTGCCTGAGTGCCGCACACGCCCACCTGCCCTTCTGGCAAAGCCGAACTCGACGATTCAGCCTCCAAAGCATGGGCATCAACGTTGTCATGGTGGGACTGTTGTTGATCAACCAGAGTCAAGCCATGAGCGCTGCGGCGCACCTGCAATGGATCGCGGGGTTCATGGCCTTGGCCCTGACGCTGCAAACGCTCAGTTATGCCCGCAAATTGCATTGAGCGCATGGGAAAATCAGGCATGCCCGCTCCATCTCACTTGCCCAAGACCCTCATGGTGCCCTTGCTCTTGTCATTGGAGCTGAGCAGCCTGAACAGCAAGGCCATGGGTGCAGCTTGGACCTTGCTTACTGTGGTGGGTTGGTGGGCGATTTGGCACACGCGGCACAAGGCCACGGCCGATACAGCTCCATGGATCAAAACATGGCTGATCGCGGCCACATTGGCCTTTGTCCTGAAAACCATTCCCACCCTTTACTGGTCAGACCCATGGGCTGAGCGGCATGGCGAAATTCGACTTCTGCTTGGTGCAGTGGCGGTCTGGGGTCTTTGCCGCTGGCGACCGTTGAACACCTTGAACGCAGGCCGCATGGCACATGCACTCTCGCTCAGCAGCGCACTCGGACTGATCTGGGTATGGACCTACGGCCGAGGAGAAGTTTGCACCCACCCCATTCCTTGGGCAGTGAGCATGGCCATGGTCAGTGGCTGGCTGTTGGCCATGGGCCTGCACGCCGCCCATCCAGTCAAAGACCGAAATGTGTGGCTCTTGGGCGGTCTGCTAGCGATGTTGGCCGTTCTGGCAAGTCAAAGCCGCGGCGCATTTGGCATTGTGCTTTGGTGGGCCGCTGCCCTCATGCATCAAGCCTGGCTCAACCGTCGCCGCTTGCTATTGCACCGGCGCCGGCTGACCCATGCCCTTTGGGGCACGGCAGCTTTGCTGGCCGTCATCTGGATGCTGAGTCACACGCCCGTCTTGCAAAGACCGGCTCAATCCATGCGCGAGGCTGTGGAACAAATCACGCTGTCACAAAAGTCGGCAGAGGTGGGGGCCAACAGTTCTGTGGGCTCTCGGCTCTACATGTGGCAAAGAAGCCAAGAGGCCATCACCCAATCGCTCTGGATTGGCCACGGACATGACGGCCGCAAACAGAACTTGGCCCGATGGGCCGAAGACGCGCACTCCGAAGAAATTCAAAAGCTCGGCCACCTGCACAACGAATACCTGAACCAACTCATGGACCACGGCCTATGGGGCCTGGCCAGTCAATTGGCCTACATCGTGGGCCTGATGTGGGTGGCAAGACAGCTGCTGCAGGCCCAACAAACCACAGCCGCCATGGCCATCGGCTGCGTGTGCTTCATGCACCTGAGCAGCAGCATGAGCAATGTGAATTTTGCGCACAACTACTACACCACAACCATGTCTTTGATGGTCATGCTGGGCCTGTGGCTGGCCCATCCCGCACAAACAAAAAATGGACCCGAAGGTCCATCTGATTTACATCTGTAGGTCGGTAACTTCAGGTCCGACATGCGCCAAACATACAGCTTCAATAAGCCCCATCCCGCCGCAGCACCACCTTGATCGTCTTGAACAAAATCGCGATGTCGTACCAAAGCGACCAGTTCTTCACATACCAAGTGTCCAGATAGACCCGGGTGTCATAGTCCACGTCATTGCGACCGCTGACCTGCCAAAGCCCTGTCATGCCGGGGCGAACCATCAAAAAATAATCCACATCGTCGCCATACTTGGCCAGCTCGGCTCGAATGACCGGGCGCGGGCCCACCAAGCTCATCTCGCCACGGATCACGTTGAACAACTGCGGCAGTTCGTCCAAACTGGTGCGGCGCAAGAACTGGCCGATGGGCGTGATGCGGGGGTCATTGCGCAGCTTGAACTCACGCTCCCACTCGGCGCGGGCAGCCGGGTCGTTGGCCAACAATTCACGCAAACGCTCCTCGGCATCCACCTGCATGGTGCGGAACTTGTAGCACGGGAAAATCTTGCCGCTCTGCCCCACCCGCTTGTGCGCAAAAATGGCTGGCCCGCCATCGCGCTTGATGCGCAGGGCGATGTAGAGGAAGGGCAAAGCGCCCAGGACCAACAAGGCCAAAGCCGCAGCCAAGTCGAACACCCGCTTGAGCAACCGTGCAGGCCAATAACGCAAGTTGTTGCGCAACTTGAGCATGGCCACTTCATGCGAGAAGAAATAAGAAATGTCGGTGCCAAACAAAGGCACACCCCGCATGGCAGGCACCACGCTCACGTCTTCGGCCTTCCAGCGGGCCAGCATGCGCAGCAAATCTTCGCGCAATTCATTTTGCCCATGCTCCATGGCCAGCACAAATTGCGCACCGGGCACCTTGGCCCATTTTTCCAGCACGGAGGCCTCTTTGCGGCCATTTCGGGTCATGTCCACAAAGTCAACCACCGTGAACCCCAAGGCCGGTTCGCTTTGCAAAGCTGCCACAGCCTCATGCGCATTCGGGCCGTTGCCCACAATCAACGTAGGCCGCTGCCACACCCCAGCACGGCGCATGATGCCCCGAGCCAGCCCACGCCCCATGGGCAAAAATACCGCGGCCAAAGGCCACACCAAGGCCCACCACAAGCGCGAAGCGTTCCAACGCGTCAAAGCCAAGACCGCCAAGTCCAGCACCGCCAAGACCAAAAACACTTGCAAGGTCTCGCCCAGCTCCGTCCAAAAAGGCTTACGGTCGCTGTAGTGCCTAAAGCGCACCAAAAAGAAAACCAAGCCCACAGCCACCACCGCCAACCAAGCCCAATAACGCTGAATGTCTTGCGAGACCAGCCAATGGGCATCCGGCGAGTCGCTCCATGCAGCAGCCAGCATCGCAGACATCAAAGCAGACCACAACAAGGCCGCCAAATCCGATGCCAGCAAAACGCCCTTGGTGAGGCGAATTTGCAGTGGGCTCAGGCGACGCCAGTTTTCAATGAGACGCATGGAACATAGATAAGAGATGAAACCATCGAAAAAAATGGCCGGTTAAGCCGGCCATTGAAAAATTTTGGTTTTGGGTTCACAACCATCCGATGTAGTCAAGGCTTTTTGTCCTGAGAACGTTTCCCACCGACAAAGGCTACAACCAGACCTACCAAAGTTGCACCACCAATCACTGAGGCAACCAACTGCTTATCGTTTAGAGCCAAGTAAGTTGCTAACCCTAAACCGAGGACCGCTATCACCAACGCGAAAATCAAACCAGCCATGCGCTCCACAAAAACCAGGGTGTTCACGCGCGTCATTTCTCGTCTGCGGTGTTCCGACTCCAACTGGGTCTGATCAAAGACCCAATCTACCCTTCCAGGCGCAATCTGTTGAAGACGTTCAATTTGCTCAACAGGCAGCAGCGGAGCATCTGTTGTGGTGTGTGACACGGCAACCTCACCTTGCCGAGCATGAAGACGAGTTTGCTTACCGACCATGCTCCTTGAGCTCCCTGTTTGCGATCTTTTTTAAATCTTTTGAAACCACATCAAAATCACCTGCCACACGCTGCCAGTCACGACGCCCATCCCCACGCTGAGGCAATACATAGCCTTGGTTCATTGCAAATGGATTGTGCAGAGCATGGCCAGCCTTGACCAAGGCTCGCAAAAGCAAATCAGCCATCGCATTCTCCTTGTAAGTGGTTAAGCTTCATCTTTCGAATTCTAACAAGACCTGTCGAATTAACCTCAAACCCCTTGTGCATGCTGCACCAGCGCTTGAACCACAAAGACCAACGTGACTCCAAACGCCCCAAGCGGTAACTTACACGCATTCAGCATGAGCGGCAGACTTGAAAAAGGCCGGTACAACTGGCCGCATCAGTGAGAAGAATTTTTTGCTTTATGCCGCAGCCAAATGCTCACCTTGGTGCAGCAAGGTGTTTTTATAAAGATCCATGATCGGAAAACACAAATCATAGTCACCCCAGACCAATTCACCATGGCGCAACTCAAATTGCGCAAATCGATCAGGATCGAGGAATGCCCGCACATCAGGATGGTGAGATGAAACCAAAAATGGTTTGAAATCAAACGTTTGCTGCTTCCCATCATCAAACGACAAGGCAATTCGATACCCATCCATCAAGATGGCATCCACGATGTTCAAGGTCATATTGGCGTTCATTTGATTCGCCGTGAAATGGTCTCTGATTGAACGGATTTGTTCAACACAAAGAAGTCAATCCATTTTTGAACTACAGCGCCTGCGCGCGATTCCACCAACTCTTCAAAGTAACGCTGCTGAGCAGCCGGCAATGGTGCACGCCCCGCCATAGGCGAATAGGATATCTGCGCACAATCCCGTTGACCACGATGATTTCGGCGCGTGATTCATAGCCTTGGTACTTGCCATGGACGTGAACCGGTTCATGTTCGTTGGAATAGAACATGACCACGACACCAAAATATTCGTAAAGCTTGGGCATCTTAAAACGAGAACCTCACCTGATTGCGCGCAGAGCAGCCTCCACCACCATCTGGCTCAACTGCTCAAGCCCAATACCCTTTGTGCATGCTGCACCAGCGCTTGAACCACAAAGGCCAACGCGACTCCAAACGCCCCAGGCGGTAACCGATCAGCTTGGCGGCCGTGCGCACCAGCGCTGACGGAATCCACCCAGGGGCATGACGCCACAAATAAGCCAGTTCAGACCGGGCAAAGCGCAAACCCTCGCCCCCGGCAGAACCGAACTCAGCCAACAGCCAAGGGCTGCGGGCATGGAAAACGCCGGTGTCGAAATAGCGACGGAACTCTTGCATCACGCTGTAATTGTGCGAATGGTGGGCACAGGCATCGGCCACATAAGCCACCGATTTGCCAGCCATGAGCAAATGGGCAGCGACCGACATGTCCTCGCCCAAAATCACATCAGACGGGAAGCCTCCCACCGCCTGCAGATCTGCAACACGGTAGGCCGCAAACGAGTTGGACATGAAACAAGCCTTGAGCCCCAAATGGGATTTGTCGGTCAGGCTAACACTTCGAGAAACATCGGGGTAATTGAACAGCCTGGCATGCGCCGCAACGGGCGATGCATCGGCATGGGGCAACTGACGGCCATAGGCACAGGCCACGGCTGGATCGGCAAACACAGACACCAAGCGCGACAAGGCGTGTGGACCAGCCAGCAACGCATCCTGAGTCATGAAGACCACCACATTGTGATCTGGTGGCAAATAGGACAAGGCCAGATTGCGCGTGCCACCATGGTTGAAATCTGCGGCCGCTATACGCCGCAATTGCCAGCCATGGGGTAAAGCCGAAAAGTCCGAACCATCTGCAGACTCAGAATCCACAACCCAGCATGGCACTTCGGGTTGCTGCTGCTGAACCGCCAACAACCACTGCGCCCAAAGCTGACCAGGGTTTCGAGTCGGAACAAGCAAAGAAACTTTCATGGGTGACTGTGACAACTTGGAGTAAAAGCGCCAAGAAGCTGCGATTCAATCATGACGCGTAGGCATGGGACCATGAACACCCTTGTAGCCATCTACCAGACCACGCAGCATCATGCCCAAGCGTTTGAAACTGCCCTCGCCCCAAAACCCAAAGAAGACCAACATTTGCCAGCTGCGCATGACCTCGCCAATGCGCCACTTCAAAGGGATGTAATCGCGTTTGCGCAACAAGACACCATTGCGCAGCATGTAGTAGTAACGAAACGGTGAGTGATAGGGGACATTGCGCCAACGAAGAAACCAAACCCTTTTGCGTTTGTCACCCAGTGAATGAAACATTCGGGCGGAAGGCACGCCAAATAATTTGAACCCCTTCGACAACGCCCTCATGCACCATTCGGTATCAACATGGTCGATGAACAGCTCTTCATCTATCAAGCCGATTTCGTTGAGCGCAGACATCGGGATCAAGGAACCCGATGAAATGACAAAGTCCACCTCTACGGGCGCTTGATCTGGCGTCACAAATTGTTTTTTGTAATCCAACCAGCCGAGCGTGACAAAACCAGACCGAGTGCCGGTTTTCTTATCCTCATACACAGGGGCCACAGCCGCCACTGGCACACCTGCAGATTGCAATTGATTGGATGCCGCCAACAAACGATCGACCATGTCGGGCATGGGCTGACTGTCCTGGTCGAGGATCAAGACATGGGTAGCGCCTGCAGCTCGGGCCAATTGGATGCCTGCATTTTGTGCTGCCCCGAGTCCCAAGTTGGTCAACATCTGAACCAACTCCAACTTGCCCCCCCAAGCCAGAGCACTCACCCAAGCGGCCAAGGATTGTGTTGAAGCGTTGTCGATCAACCATATTTTATCAACCTGATCAACAATACAAGAAATTTCCTCATACAGAACAGCCAAATCCGGATTATAAGAAACTATTACCGAATGTACCGATTTATTCATGATAAAATTTTCTTGAATTAAATATTCTAAATTCCAATAATAATAGTGAAGCAAAACCGATGAATATAGAAAACCAAATTGTACCTAACCGAACAAGAATCGCAACAAGTACCGGAATCGGCATTAACATACCCAATGATTTCAACTGCAGAATTATTGCCGCCTCGGTTGTTCCGAGCCCGCCAGGAAGCATTGAAATAGCACCAACCAACAGGGCCACAGGATAAACCCCTATCAAATGAAGATTAAAATAATCAGCCCCCGTGAGCAACAAAATATAAATCAATGAAAATGACGTCAAAATCCACGCAAGCAATCCCACAAAGAATGATTTAATTATATTTAATGCAGACCATTTATTAATATCAACAAACGCACGACCAACAAATGAAATAAGATTAGAGCCACGAATAAATCCGAAATTCAAAAATAAATTCTCCAACCATTTAAATAAGTAGCTTGATTTGGAGAGAAAAAGTACAAAGCACAAAAATAAAATAATAAAAAGCAATGGTGCCATTAAATTAATTGCATCAAAAGAAAAACAACTCAATAAAACAAGAGCAATAAGATCCAATCCTCTTTCAAGAATAAAAGTTGAAAAAATAGCTTCACGTGAAACCCTCATTTTTGAAAAATATCGAATTCTAATTAACTCCCCAACTTTTCCTGGAGTTGCAGTCAAAGAAAAACCAGCAATGTAAGCAAGAAAACCATAAAAAAATGGAAACCTATACCCAATATTTTCTAGGAGATACCTGAAACGGAGAAAACGAAAAAAGTAGGAAACCAAAGACAATATAAATATTAGGGGCAAAGAAAATATAGCTACTTTTAAATTTTGAAAAATATTAAAATTTTGATCCAACCAATACAATGTAGCAACGTAAGAAATTAATCCCAAACAAAAAAATAAAAAAGTACCGATTTTATACATTAAAATAAATTATAAAATATAAACGATACTAGAAATCCAGAAAAAATACCACCCAAAACCTCAATGGGCGTATGACCCATTTTTTCTCTTAACTTTTGATCATCATCAATTAACTTATTAAGAATTTTCGCGTGTTTCCCAATATTCTTACGAAGTGACAAAGAATCAATAACAACTATAAAAGCCATCGCCAAGGCAACACCGAATATTGAATTATTAATTCCTTCTGTTAATCCAATATACCAAACAATAGTCGTAACGATTGTGGTGTGCGTACTAGGAAATCCTCCATAACCCACTAAATTATTGGCTTCTGCACCAAATCTTATTCTGTTTATTGCATATTTTAAAGAACCTGCAAAAAACCAGGCCGCAAAAGGCATCAGAAAATATGTCATAGAACTCTCCCAAGAACAAAAATCAAGAACACCCATAAAATCAGAACAATTTGAATTTGTAAGTCATTATATAGCACATCGGTCGGCGACTCACCATCATCATACAATTCAACAATATACCAATACCTCAGCAAACCAAACATTACAATTGGTATTGTATATACAAATATCGGCCTTTCCAAAATTGAAAACATGCTATAAAATATTAGAGCAGAAATTGCAGAAAATTCAGCCATTCGATCGATAAATCCAATACTATATTTCCCCAAAACACTCCTAGCGCCGACACCTGAATTAGAAACCTCTTGTCGCCTTTTAATTGTTGCTAAATAAAGTGACAAACAAAATGTCGAAATTATCATCCATTCTGATATATTAGTATTTAACGAAAAGTTACCAGCAATCACTCGCAAAACAAATCCAATGGCTATTGAAAACACATCAATAATTGGTAAATGTTTAAATTTAATTGTGTAAAAATAATTCAATATCAAATACAATATGACGATATATACAGCCATATTTTTAATCACAAAAAACAAACCAATCAAAATGGAAAAAAGACACAAAATAACCAAATAAGCTTCAGTAATTTTAACAGCTCCAGAGGCCAGTGGTCTTTTTCGTGACTTTACGGGATGTTCTCTATCTTTTTCAATATCTTTTATATCATTGTAAACATACACGATCGATGCAGCAACACAAAACATTGTAAAAGTAATAAAAATATTTACAATGCCATTCAAGTCTACAGCTTCTCTTGAAAACAAAAGGGGAGCTAGTATAAATAAATTTTTTATCCATTGCTTTGGTCTTATGAGGATAAAAATAGATCTTAATTGCATAATTAACTTTCAATCAAGGAAGACGCTATATCAGAAATCACATCTGAACTATTAAATTTTGGACTCCATCCAATTGCCACAGAAGTACTTATATCGATCACATGAGGATAAGTAAGCATTAGCAATTGCTCCTTAGCCAACACTCGACGACATGTAATGAATGAAATTATTTTTGCGATAAACAAAGGTATTTTATAAATTCTAGGTCTAGCTGATACCCCATTAATTAATTCCGATATTACATCAACCCATCCCGAAATAGAAATAGCATCATTGCATGCCGCATTAAATTTTCCTTTAGAACCTGTCTCAAGAACTATCTGAATCAATGAAGTAAGGTCACTAATATGAACAACAGATATCGGCATACTTCCATTACCTGGAAATATAGCGGTATTATATTTCTGAATAGACTTCACAAATCCTTCAAATAAACCACCACGCCCTTTCCCGCCTATAATGCAAGGTATAATTGTTGAAGTATTACTATATGAATCAACAATTTGTTGGCATTGGATTTTCGAGGCGCTATAAACTCCTTGCTCATAGTATTCTGATTCAACACTATAAACTCCGAATTCAGTTTGCCGATACATCATGCTTGTTCCAATATGAACAAAGTGATTAACCGAACTATATCTTTCTAGCAAATTCCTTGTAGCCACAACATTATTTTCATGAAAGAATTTAGTTCTTTTTATAATTGGTAATTTTTTTGTTACATACTGTACTGCAGCACAATGCACTACCGCATCAACATCTGGCAATGAATTAACAAAAGTAGAACTCGACAAATCCCCTCTGATATCAACATTACCAGACAAATCTACTGTAATAAGTTGATATTTTGTTCGATCTATTGATCTAACAAATTCACTTCCAACAAACCCAGATGCACCAGTTATTAATATTTTTCTCATTGAGACCTCGCAAGAACAATAACACCAATTACAATTATTAAAACTCCAATTGCTTTATTTAAGCCAATCGGCTCATTGAACAACACTGATGCAGCGAACAAATTTACAACATATCCTATTGAGAGCATTGGATATGCAATACTAACACTAACTCGTGACAAGGCTATAATCCACAAACCCACACTAAAAACATATAGAGTCAACCCGGATAATATTGAAATGTTTGTTAAAGTTTTAAATACTTTATCAACTAGGGAAAAACCATCAAGCTCTGTCAATATAGCCGATCCTTTTTTCAAAAATAATTGTGCGCCAGCATTTAACAAAACCCCAATTAAAATCAGCACAAAACTTCTAAAATTCATTTTTCATCCTTAAAATAAGTTGGTTTGATATTAAAAAATTTGTTCAAGAAATCAAATGATGCTTGATATCTCTCTCCCTTTTTAGTAATTTCAACAATATTATTACTGTACGTCACATTACCGATTTCAATTTGTTCGGCGATTCTTTTCTCTATAGCTCTCGATTTATAAACGAAATTTACAACAAAATCTTCCTGCAAATCTTCTACGCTCACAGCCTTTTCCATATTTAATTTGTAAAGCATATGCAATGTAATTGACCTATCTAAAATAACAGGGAAGGTCGATAATATAGCAAAACACAATACGCCTGCTGCAAATAAAATGTCAATACTTTTAAATATAGCAACCAATGAACACCCACCTACAACATAAAAAATCAAGACCCAAATTATCGAATTGAAAAATATTACTCTATTACCTTGATAAAATACAATCTCATCCGGATATATTAACCTGATCAGTGCAAAAAAGAGTAAAAATGACAATGCGACTAAGCAAACCTTAATAAACCACATTAATTTTTCATGTATCATTTAAGCCCCTTACAAAGCATGAAATTATTTTCCTTGTAATTGCATTCATAACTTGCTTTTATTTTATTAATTAATTGAACAAGAACTTCATCATCTTTTGTATATTCTGGAGGGGGGATCAAATAAGCGCCCTCTTTTTTCTCTATGCTTTTTCCAATAATATGCAAATACTTCTGAGACGTACCCAATCTATCGGCCCAAGTATTCATTTGATTTTTACATTGCTTAATGTCATTAAACAAATAAGCTTGTGGTCCAAAAACCATTACTTGAACACACAAGCATTCGGTAGCGGAATCTACCCTGCACAAGTCTTTATCTGAATAATAAGAATAAGACTCTTGATGCGAATTTAATTTTTGGGTATTTTTAACAAATAAAATAACTGCAGGAATTAAAAAAACCAGCAATAGGCCTACGCGTTTTACTAATTTACCTTTGCATTCACTTTCTTCTGCTGTTTTATTCAAAAACAAAATCAAACCAACAATTATTGAAATAAGAGGCAATGCCTTGTAGCCCACGCTGACTCGCCACACCAAAGAAATTGACAAAATAGTTAGAAATACTGCCGAAGCATTACCGATACGTTTTTTCACCCTAAATATAATTATGCAAACAAACACAGCAAATATATTTACCAGCCTATTACCAAAATCCCCATCAAAAACGAAATTCCTTGCTGACAATATAATATTTTGAATAAATTCAGGTTTTATTAATCGGTTAATTTCAATGGACCAATAATACAGTGACTGCAGGTTATAAATTCCCCAAAACATCAAACCAAGCATTCCTAGCAGCAAAGCAAACATCCTAGAAACAGCAACCTTATTTCTGATCAAAAAATTTAATAAATGTTTTTTTTCACGATACAAAACTGCTAGATAAGGAAATACAAAAATACCAAAAAAACCTAGCCCAGAAAATGTAATGAGCAAAGGCAATGTTAATATATTTACTGAAAATTCCCCCGATTCAAGATATCGTACAATTGTAGTAACCAAAGGAATACATAACCAAAATGCTACAGTCTCCGACATTATGTATGTAGTATTAAGGTGCAAAGTAGAAAAAATAATAACAGCCAATATAAAAAGTGATTTCGCACCGTAAACAGTATTGTAAACATATAATACCAGTACCATCAATGATATGGAAGAAAGAACAACTGTTAAATACGCCAATAAATTGGAAGGATCAATACCATTTACTCCAAATATTTTAAATATAATTCCCAGATATAAATATATGCCTGGGAAATGTGGCTGCGAAAAATCATATCCAAATTTATCGCCTCTACTAATATTTACTCCGCCAACCAAATTTTCCGAGTAATCTGTCCATGGAAAATATTTAATTTTATCCATGAAAACCGAGCATGAAGCATCACCGCAAGAAACTACTGCATTACATATTAAAACTACTATTGACACCAATATTAAGGCGTCAATTATTTTCAGTTTGTTTTGCTTCATTTATTTCTCACAATTTTTTTCAAAATGCAAACGGGGACGCTTTTTATTAAAAAGTATTTAAAACTTATTTTTAATTTATTTTTTGAACTTACACTTTTATTTTTTAATATTATATTTATAAATTCTTTGGCGATTAATTTATTTTCCAGTGAATCTTTTATTCTATTAATTTTATATGAAACCAAATCGGAGAAAATAAGCGGCAAAAATCTTGGAATAATCAAATCTCTTAAATAAAAAATTCTTCTCTGCTCATCGTCCGGAAACATGTTCAATAATTTTTTTATATATTTCAATCTACTCCTACTCATCTTCAAGCTGTAAGAAGTGCTGCTTGAATGTATACACCAAACAGTAACAGCTTTATCCAACCAAATCATTGAATAACCAGCTCTAAATAATCGCAGAAAAAAATCATCATCTTCGTAGCCTGTGAATTGACAGTCAAATCCTCCTATTTGGATGAATGCTTGTTTATTTATTAATGCAGCCGAAGGCAAAATAAACATATCCCTCGCGATCATTTCTTTTATGTTTCTTTTTGGCTGACTTGAATATTCGTTAGCCATATTTAATGATACTATATTTCCAGCACCATCGGCCTCATATAAGTCACCATAGACACACCCGAAGAGTGATTCATCCTCTGGAATATTTATTTTCAGTTCCGCAATATGATTTTTTAAAAAGAAGTCATCCTGATCAAGCAAACATATATAATTGCTTTTTGCCATTTGGACTCCATAATTTCTTGCACTCCCTTGTCCACCATTTTCTTTTGTATAAAGTTCAAATTTATATTTGACTTTCAAATTTTCAATAATTTTCTTATGATATTCAGCTGACCCATCATCCACAATAATTATCTCATCGGGTCTTTCAATCTGACTCTCGATACTTTTTAACGCTCTCTCAATATATTCTCCGCCATTATAATACGGTATAATTACAGCAACTGTTTTATTTGATTCACTTTTCATTTTCTTCATACTTTTTGACAGTGACATTTTGAAACTTAACGCCCACGATTCCCCAGCGAACTAAACTTGAATTAACATCAATAAAAATTGCATCATGTAACCAATGGTGTTGAACATGTTCTTCTTGCGTACCTTCCGCGAATGAGCACGTTATTGAATATTTACCATTTTGCAACATTGGCAGTTGAAATTTAAAATTTGCAACAATAATTTCTTCAGCGCTCAACACTATTGGTGTGTTTTTAGTTATTGGAATTGTATTTTCTCCAAATAGATCTTGCCCCAATCTATCTTTAACCATAAATCCTATTATTGGCATTTCAATTTTTTTGTGTGCTATTGCTTTTATTTCCAAATCTACAATCTCACCACCCTTGTAAATCAATTCTGATTTTCGGTCATTTGAAACTATTTCAAGGGAAATTATTTCTCCGTCACCTGTTTTCCAGCCAGTCGAATAATCAATATTGTCAATCCAATTTATAGCTGCTTTGTAATCTATAACATTATTTAATTCATTCTCATCCACGCACGCCACTACATTTTTATTCGCAATTTCACCCGCACCTTTAGGGCTTTCCACAACGATATCGGATACTTCAATATCTTTAGTGTAGTTTTCGCTTAATGTATATTTTAAATATATTTCTGATGCAAGCTTTGATGCTCCTAAATACTCAACAACTCCTCTATTTATCCACATTGCTCTATTGCATAAATTTATGACTGAGTTTATATCGTGGCTAACAAATAGCAATGTACCGTTTTCACGAAACTTGCGAATAAAGCGCATGCACTTCTGTGTGAACACAGCATCACCAACAGCCAAGGCTTCATCTATAACAAGAATATCCGCATCCACGTGCGCAATCACCGCAAATGCCAGCCGCACATACATGCCGCTTGAATAGGTTTTGACCGGCTGGTGTATGTGGTCGCCAATGTCGGCAAACGTGGCAATGGCGTCAAAACGCTGATCGACTTCTTCTTTGCTAAGCCCATACAGCGATGCCGCCATGTAGACGTTTTCGACGCCTGAAAATTCGGGGTTGAAGCCTGCACCCAGCTCCAGCAACGCGGCCACGCGGCCATTGACTTTGACTTCGCCCCCAGTGGGGTTGAGCGTGCCGCAGATCATTTGCAGCAAGGTGGACTTGCCCGAGCCGT
>JACCDQ010234822.1_pt1 | contig 23407 bp, 19 predicted proteins | sample 7446031 | NCBI WGS metagenome assembly JACCDQ01 (sample SAMN15323442, study PRJNA562643) | freshwater metagenome | isolation source: river surface water | place: USA:Blue River Watershed | collected 2017-08-17 | reverse complement strand
GGGTCGTTGCGGTCGCGGCTGGAGTCAAACTTGGCGCCTTGCTCGCCATCTTTGTAGAGCCAGCCGGTGTAATGCACGGTGACGTGTTGGCCAGCAGCGGCTTGGGCGCCATCGCCCACCACGTTGTCGATGTATTGCAGGCCGGAAGGGGTGGTGTTCATGGGGTAATCCTTGAAAGGGGATATGTAGACAAAGGCAACAAGTGTACCCAGTGACGTGCGCGACTAGCGTGCGAGGATTTTCTTGACGGCCCCAGTCGGCCTTTCGTGATGAAAGAGAATGAGACTTTATTGATTTTGTGGAGATGTCCCTATGCAAGCTCATCGCGGCCTCGTTTCTCGTTTGTTGGTGGTCTGCTTTTTCGCATGCGGCGCGGTGAGCGCTCATTCGCAGAATTTTCCAGCCAAGCCTTTGCGCATCGTGGTTCCCTTTGGCGCTGGCGGTGTCGCAGACCTAACAGCTCGTACCGTGGCACAAAAAATGTCTGAAGGTTTGGGGCAGTCGGTGGTGATTGACAACCGTCCAGGTGCGGGTGGCATCGTCGCGGCCGAAATGGTGGCCAAGTCTGATCCCGATGGACATACGATTTTGTTGATGTCCAATGCCAACGCTGTGAGCGCTGGTTTGTTTAAGTCTTTGCCTTTTGATCCTGTCAAAGATTTCACCCCAGTGTCTTTGATGGGCACATTCGATTTGGCGATCGTCACCAGCAGCGAGTCGCGTTTCCAAACCTTGCCTGAGTTGCTCAGTTGGGCCAAAGCCAACCCAGGCAAGCTCAACATTGGGAGCATCAACATTGGCAGTACGCAGCATTTGACGGCGGAGTTGTTCAAGTCGGTGGCCGGTTTAGATGCGCAAGTGGTGCCATTCAACGGCACACCTGCGGTGATGACCGCGTTGCGCGGTGGTCAGATCGATGTGGCCGTGGAGGTGCTGAGCCCCGTGTTGCCTCAAATCAAGGGCGGTGCTTTGCGAGCTTTGGCTGTGACGGGGCAAAAGCGCAACGCTGCTTTACCGCAGGTGCCAACTGCCAAAGAAGGTGGTGTCCCCAGCTTGATTTCTACTTCATGGAACGGCTTAGGGGTGCCTGCCAAAACGCCACAGGCTGTGGTCGATCGTTTGAACAAGGAAGTCAATGCCGCCTTGCAAACACCGGCCGTTCGACAGAAGCTGTTGGACTTGAACGTAGAACCGCACCCTAGTACGGTGACGCAAGCTCAAGAATGGCTGCAAACCGAAATCAAACGTTGGGGCGATGTGATTCAACGCGCAGGTATTCAAAAACAATAATTAATGTTGAACATCCTTACCATCACAGGCCCCATCTATCTAGCCATTGGCTTGGGCTTTGCGGCCACTCGTCGCGGCATGTTCAGCAAGCTCGATGGCCAAGTGTTGGGCCGTTTTGTCTTGAATTTTGCGCTGCCTGCCATGCTGTTTAACGCTTTGGCACAGCGCAACTTTGCAGAAGTGATGAACCCGAACTATTTGCTGGCGTATGGTGCGGGTTCTCTGCTGTCGTTTGCGATCGGGTTGGGTGTGTGGCGTGTATGGCGAAAGAAATCACTCGCCGAGAGCGGTATGGTGGCCATGGGGGTGAGCTGCTCGAACAGCGGCTATGTGGGCTATCCCATCTTGTTGCAGTTCTTAGGCCCAGCTGCGGGCTTGGGTTTGGCATTGACGGTGTTGATTGAAAACCTCCTCACCATCCCCTTAGCCTTGGCCATAGCGGAGAGTGGTGACGCCAAGCATTTGTCTTGGCAGCGCACCATCTTTGAAAGCCTGAAACGCATGACAAAAATTCCCATGATGCAAGCCATCGTTGTGGGGTTGGTGTTTTCCGTGTTGGGTTGGCATTTGCCGGAAGTCTTGTCGAAAACGGTGAATCTTTTTGCTGCCTCTACCGCAGCAATTGCTTTGTTTGTGAATGGTGGCTCTTTGGTTGGTATGCGTATGGTGGGGCTGATTCAAGAGGTGCGTTGGATTGCTTTGGGAAAGCTGGTCGTGCATCCCTTGGCGGTGGGGCTCATGCTCATGCTTGTGGGGCCGATTGAACCGAGCTTGAAAATTTCTGCCGTGTTGTTGGCAGGCATGCCCATGTTGGGCATTTACCCTTTATTGGCCCAACGCCATGGTCAAGAAGGATTTTGTGCCGCGGCTTTGTTGGTGACCACGATTGCGTCGTTCTTCACGATCAGCTTGATGTTGTGGGGGATGGGCGAGTTACCGGGGTGGCACGTCTAAGTACCCGTCATGCACATCCAAGAGTCTGAGGTTGAAATCACCGCCATTCGCGCGCAAGGGGCGGGTGGTCAAAACGTCAACAAGGTCTCTAGCGCAATCCATTTGCGCTTTGATGTGAAGGCCTCGTCTTTGCCTGAGGATGTGAAAGCGCGTTTGTTGGCGTTGTCGGATCACCGCATCACACAAGACGGGGTGTTGGTCATCAAAGCGCAAGAACATCGCAGCCAAGACATGAACCGCATGGAAGCCTTTGCGCGTTTGCACGACTTGGTGCAAAGCGTGGCGAAGCCACCCAAAAAACGTAAACCCACCAAGCCCACATATGCCTCGCAGCAACGACGCTTAGAGAGCAAGAAAAAAGCCTCGGCGATCAAATCGAACCGAGGCCGCGTGGTTTAGTTGGTGCGTTTGTCAGCGCACGATGAGTCGTGCACCGCTGGCTGTCGTCGAGGTGATTTCGCCTACTTCACATGCGTGCGCAAATCCATGTTGCGCAAACACGGCCAGTACTTCGGCCACAGACTCTGGTGCGCAGGCGACCAACAGGCCCCCACTGGTTTGGGGGTCGCTCAGCAGGGCTTGGTCAATCGCGTTGCAACTAGAGCTCAGTTCAATCTCGTGGCCATAGGCCGACCAGTTGCGACCAGAGGCGCCCGTGAGCAGGCCTTGCTCGGCGAGTGCACGCACACCATCAAGCAAAGGTATGTGGCGCATGTTTAGCTGGATGGTGTGTTGACAACCTCGGGCCATTTCTAACGCGTGACCGGCCAAACCAAAACCCGTCACATCGGTCATGGCGTGCACGCCACTCAGGGCTGACAGCACAGCACCTGGGGTGTTGAGTTGGGTGGTGTTGGCAATCATCTGTGCGTAGCCTTCGGGGCTGAGCGCATTTTTTTTGAGCGCGGCAGACAACACGCCCACACCCAAGGGCTTACTCAAAATCAATCGGTCACCCACGCGGGCATCGGCATTGCGCTTGATGCGCTTGGGGTGTACCAGACCTAAAGCGACGAGGCCGTAAATGGGCTCGACCGAGTCAATCGTGTGGCCCCCTGCGATGGGGATACCCGCTTCGCGGCACACGCTTTGACCACCATCCAAAATTTTTCCGATCGTCTCGGGGGGCAACACATTCACGGGCATGCCTACCAAGGCCAACGCCATGATCGGAGTGCCGCCCATGGCGTACACATCGCTGATGGCGTTGGTGGCGGCGATGCGTCCAAAGTCAAACGGGTCGTCCACGATGGGCATGAAGAAGTCGGTGGTCGCAATCAGTGCTTGCTCGTCATTGAGTTGGTACACCGCTGCGTCATCTGCCGTTTCAATGCCCACCAACAGCTGAGGCGGGATGGGCATGGCGCTGGTGCTTTTCAAAATCTCGCTCAGCACGCCCGGTGCAATCTTGCAGCCGCAGCCCCCACCGTGCGAGAGGCTGGTTAGACGAGGTGGTTTAGCGGAGGGCAACGAACTCATGGCATCACTTTCTTGAAGAGGGGTTGATTTTGCCAGTGACGCAAGGGCAAACCCATAGGTGGGAATGGCCATCCGTCTAGTAGGCTGTAAAGCATGAGATTTAAAAAAATGAAAACACGCATCGGATGGTCTGTGTTGTGTGGTTCGCTGTGTATGAATGTGCATGCCTCGCCTGTGTTGCGCTGTCATTTTGAAGTGAATGCAGAGCGGTTTGAGCACAGTTTCATGCCTGTGTCTGAGCCTTATGGCGTGACCAGTGTGAATCTGGCTGATCGCTTTCGCTTTAAGGCGGTGGTATTGGGTGATAGCACCCGCGTTGACTTAATTAATTTGTACGTGTCATACCAAACCGAACGACAACCTATGGTGTTGCAGCACGTGAAGTTTGTGGCACCTGTGGCCCAAGCGCAAGCGGCACCTGATGCTCTGACTGGGCGAGTGGCGTTGTACTCACCATTTTTGGGTAAAGAGCTGTTGTATGGTTGCGCACTGCATGAGGTGCAGCCATGATGCGCGGCGTGCGGTGGTGGAGCCTCGTGTGTTTGAGTGCATGCGTGACGTGGGCACATGCGCAAACAGAACCTACCCAAGTTGAACCCGTGGTGTCGGTGGTGTTTGCCGGTGACATCATGCTTGATGGTGCACCTGCACGCGCCATGCGACGTGGGCAAGACCCGTTTGCAGGGGTGGCGCATTTATTCAAAAAGGCTGATCTTCGTTTGGGTAATTTGGAGTGTGTGGTGGCCACTGTCGGTTCGGTGGAGCCGGAAAAACCAAATGTCTTTCGTGTGTCTCCGAATAGCTTGAACTATTTGCGTCGCCATTTCGATGCGGTGGGGCTCGCCAACAACTACTCGGGCGACTATGGCCCCAAAGCCTTTGCTCAAATGTTGAGCTTACTCAGACGCACAGGCCTGGGGTATTACGGCGGGGGGCACCATTTGAAAGAGGCGCACACGCCCCTCATCTTGGAGCGACAAGGCGTGCGCATTGCGGTACTGGGCTACAACGAATTTCAACCACGCAATTTCGAAGCCGATCACGACCGTGCAGGTGTGGCCTGGAGTGAGGATGAACAAGTCGTGCGCGACATTACCGATGCGCGTCGCGTGTGGCGTGCCGATGTGGTCATCCCTGTGATGCATTGGGGGTGGGAAGAGTCTGTGGCCAATTCACGTCAACGCGCATTGGCCAAACTGATGATTGATGCAGGGGCCGATGCTGTGATTGGTGGTCACCCGCATCAGTTGCAAGACACCGATACCTACAAGGGAAAACCAATTTTTTACAGTCTAGGCAACTTTGTATTTGAAGGTTTTCCTGACAAGGTCAACAACGTGGCGTGGACCGTGCGTTTGCAGATTGATCGCCAAGGCGTACGCGCTTGGGAGGCGCACAAAATTCAGATTGATGCGCAAGGTCTGCCTCATGCAAGCAAGACTCCCGTGAAAACGGTGCAGTTGCGCTAGTGCGCAGGCGCTAGCACTCGCAACCATTCGGTTGCAGGGAGTGACCAACGTGTTTCAATGGCTAAAGCGCGTGCGTGCAAATCTGCTGCACTGAGTTGAGGTGGTGCGGCAAATGCGAGCACGATGCTATTGCCTGCTGTGGTTGGGCTAAAAGCCCATATCGCATCGGTTCTGAAAATTTGGCTCATCTTCTGAACGGTTTCGCTCACATTTGAATCTTGCCCAAATACATTGACCACCATACAGCCCGTTCCTGTCAGCAGTGCATGGCAGTCGCGGTAAAACGATACGGTGTCTAAAACGGGGCGTTTAGCTTCAGGGTCATACAAATCCACTTGGAGCACATCTATTTGCCCTAGCCAATGGCTGTTGTTGCCAATATGAGTCGCATCGGCTTGCACGACATGGAGCCGTTCGGAATTTTGGGGGAGGTGGAACCAAGTGCGGCAAACGTCAATCACTTGCGGATTTAACTCCAATGCGGTGGTGTGCATGCCCAGTTGGTGATAGCAAAACTTAGTCAAAGCGCCTGCGCCTAGCCCGAGTTGCATGGCCCTTAATTGATGAACTTGATCGAATTCGACAAAAAGCAACCATGCCATCATGCGCTGGACATATTGAAGGTGGATCTCGAAAGGTTTGCTCAGTTTCATAGACCCTTGCACAGCGGGAGAGCCCAAGTGCAAAAAACGCATGTCGCCATAGTCTGCGAAAGTGACCGCAGGATGTTCGGTTGAGCTAATGCCTTTGAACGCATTTGCTTGCTTTTTTGCCAGCGATATGCCGAAAAAAATTGCGGCAATGCAGGCGCCCAAAGCAAAAAATAGGTCTGTGCTGTCTAGGTTGCTCATGGGCGTATTTTGTATCTAAGCTCAATGCAAAAAAGCCCTGTATGAAGTGTGCAGGGCCTCAGAGAGGCAAAAAAAATAGGACGCTGGTGGGGTAAAAGAAAAAAGGGCTTAGATTTCTCTAAGCCCTTGATTTCATTTGTTTTTGGCTCCTCAACCTGGGCTCGAACCAGGGACCTACGGATTAACAGAGCCACTTTTCCTGATTGCTGTTTCTAGCAGTTATCGCAAGTTTAAAGCAGTTCATGGTTGTTGGCAACTTTCAACACAAGATCACAACTTGTTTGTCTTGCTCATTTGTAAGGGCGTTGCTGCTTAAGTAAAAGTTCTAGTATTCCCGAAATTAGCTGTTTATTTGCCTCTGTTAACAGCGCCCAATCGTGCAAGACTGTTTCGGCTAATTGCAAATCCGTGAAATTTAGATCTGCAGGTTGTTTGGGGCGAGTAAATCTATTAGCGACGAGATCGGTGTTTTGTCCCCATCGAAGCCATTCAGAGGAAGTGCCGAGCATTTTTGCTAAGACTTGGATCTTCTCCATTTTGGGCATGGTAGGTCCGTATAACCATTTTCTTGCTGCATTTGTACTTACTGGTGCGCCTCTCCAGCGTAAGTTGAACTCGCGTGCAAGTGCGGTAGGGCTTATAGGTTTCCCCCTAAGTACAAGCTGACTTTGTAGCCGTGCTGCGAACGAGTTTTGGTCTTGAGTCATACGTGCTTTTGATTGCAATTAATTTACGGCAAAAACAAATCAAAAAAATAACTAAAGTTATTAAATAACGCAACTAAGGTTGCATTTAAATTATTAATATGACATTTGAAATTGGCTGAAAGGTAGCTAATTACCTATGAAATGTATTTCTTAAGTAATTACTTAAATTAGAAATTAATTGTATACACCTAATTTTATTATTTATGTTAATTTGCATTTAAAAGTTGCAAAAAAGTAACTATTGCAACTAATTTTTGCCAAATTGAAGACAAAAATCTATACAAATATGACAAGTACTCCTGAGCTCGTCAAACATCGCTTCTCGAGAGAGTTAAGGCGGTGCTGCGGTAGCCATTACCAAATGATTCCATCGAATGAGCAGTTTGCAAGAGACTTGTACTTGTCTTCAAAGTACGTTCTCAAAGTGAGCCGTGAGACTGTGCGTAAGTGGTTCAAGGGAGATTCGTTTCCAGATTTGGACCATCTACTTCATCTCATCAAATGGCTCGGTTTAGACATGACCAAGGTTTTTGTTGATGAGTTGCATCATGAGAAGAGCGCAACAGAGGCATCTCGACTGCAGTACCTAGACATTAGCTCTATTGAGCAGATCACGCCGGAACAGATTGATTCCTTTGTGGGCCTTCTGAACTCAATCAAAAACTCAGACTTAGTTAAGAGTCGTAAAAGCTAAGAATTTTTTTCGACGAATCGTGAAAAGAGACCCTATTCTTGTGCAGTTAGTTTATGAAAATCCTGCGCTTTCTGTACTGAAAGCGTCACGCTCTGTCCTGCTATTGCAGGGGCCGGTTGGGCCTTTTTTCGATCGCTTAACAGATTGGTTGTTACGTCGAAAAATACAGGTGCACCGCATTGTCTTTTCAGGGGGCGATGAGTATGACTGCAAGGCTATTAAGCCGATAAAGTTTGCCGGTAAATTAGATGAGTGGCGCGCATTTTTTACAACGCAATGCGTTCAACTGAAGGTTAACGTTGTCGTTTTTTTTGGTCAGTCGCGCCTTTACCACCAGACCGCACTTCAAGTGGCAACCGAGTTGAATCTAGAAGTTGTCGTTTTAGAAGAGGGGTACTTTCGGCCTGGCTTCTTGACCGCGGAGTTGAACGGGGTAAATGGCAACTCGACTACTTTGGATCGCTTTAACTGGGCTGGTCCAAATGAGCATATTCAAAGTGCAACAGATAGGCATCCTTTTCTGAGCTCTACTTACTTTGCAGCCATTCATTACGCGCAAATGTTGTTGGGGCATTTCAAATACACAGGCTACCAACATCACAGACATCGGTCGGTTGCGTATTACTTTTCGTATTGGATGTATTCGTGGTTTAGAAAATTCAGCCATCAAAAATTAGACTCGCGTCAGCAAAAGAAGCTGTTGGATAGCAAAGCTTTTTTCTATTTCGTGCCCTTGCAGTTCGAAGGCGATGCACAGTTAAAGCTGTTCTCAAGCTACAACTCAGTTGAAGAGTTTTTGTCCAAACTCATCCGATCGTTTTCAATTCATGCGCCCAAAGCCGCGTTGTTGGTTTTTCGTGAGCATCCTCATGGAAGGGGCATGGGGGGCTACAAAAAGTTTATCGATCAAGTAGCCAAGTCATTTGGTGTCGATGAACGGATTATTTATTTGGTCGAGGGCGATACGCCGCTGTTGGTTAAGCATTCTGCCGGCGTCATTACCGTAAACAGCACGGTGGGTGTGCGTGCTCTGAAGTGTCATGTGCCTTTGAAGGTGATGGGGGCTGCTGTTTATCAAAGGCATGGTTTGGTGTTTGATGGTGAGTTAGACAAGTTCTGGTTCGAAGCTGTTCCTGCAAATCAGGAGCTTGCAGATGAGTTTATTTTGCAGCTGAAAAATTTGACGCAACTCCCAGTGTGTGGGTACGCCCCTCGCAACATCGCTATAGATTGGCAGTAACAAGTTGGCTACTCGCTCCCCTTGGCAAGTCATGTGGTCTGTATGGACGGCCTTGTTTTTGCGCGAAGCTCTGGCACGTTTGTTCTCTAGCCGTGGTGCCTGGGCTTGGTTGATGTTGGAGCCTGTATTTCACATCGCGTATTTGGTGATTATTTTTACGGTCATTCGCGTTCATTCCGTCAGCGGTTTTGACACGGGGCTTTGGATTGTGGTCGGCTTGTTGGCTTACTTTACTTTTGAGCGAGCAAGCGGGCAAACCGCCAATGCCATCAACGCCAACAAGTCTTTGTTTTCATATCGTCAAGTGCAGCCCATAGACACCATGTTTGTTCGGGCCTTTCTTGAGGTGCTGCTGTTGAGTGTCGTTGCCATTTGTATTTTTGGCATTGCAGCCATGCTTGGGCATGATGTGTTGCCGCATGACCCAATTGAGTTTCTGGTTGCCATCGCTGGCCTGTGGTTGCTAGCTCTCGGTTGGGGCTTGGTGCGTGCTGTCTTGCATGACCTAGTGCCTGAGCTTGAAATTGTGCTGAACTTTGTCATGAAGCCCATGTACATCATCTCGGGTGTCATGGTGCCGCTAGCAAGCATCCCGCTGCCATACCGTGATTGGTTGCTCTACAACCCCGTAGCCCAAGGGGTTGAGGCTGCACGCGCTGGCTTTTCTGCCAGCTATCACCCAGTGTTAGGACTGAGTGTTTCGTATTTGTTTGCGTTTGCGATGCTGCTTTTCTTTATGGGCTTATTGCTCATGCGCAGGTTTGCTGTGAGGTTGGTGACTGCATGATCGTGGTGACAGACGTGCACAAGCGCTACCAAACAGACCATGGCCTAGGGCCTTGGGTGTTGAAAGGCGTCAACCTCAGCATTCCTCGCAATGTCAACGTTGGCTTGGTGGGGGGCAATGGTGCTGGCAAATCTACCTTACTGCGAATCATGGGTGGGGTTGATCAGCCCAACAAAGGCAGTGTTCAGCGCACATGCCGTGTCTCTTGGCCTATGGGCTACGGCGGCGGTTTACAGGGCTCACTCTCTGGTCGGCAAAACGCCAAGTTTGTTTGTCGCATCCATGGCCACACATCGCATGTAGACCTTCAAGACCGCTTGCAATACATCCAAGACTTTGCGCAGTTGGGTGAGTCGTTTGACGAGCCTGTCAAAACCTATTCGTCAGGCATGAAGTCGCGTTTGCAATTTGCGTTGTCTCTCGCCATTGAATTCGATGTCTATATTTCAGACGAAGTCACAGCAGCTGGTGATGCAGCTTTTACCAAGAAAGCTGCTGCTGCATTTAAGGGGCTGGCTGACAAAGCTGGGCTCATCATGGTGTCGCACGGTGAGGGCACGCTGAAGCAGTTTTGCCAGTCAGGCATTTGGCTGAATGAAGGTAAAGCGCATTGGTTTGAAAACATCGACGATGCCTTGGTTGCCTACAAAGAAAGCCTTCCTCAATGAAGCCCAAGGCATTTGTGCAAGCGCTGAAAAAACGAGACTGGGCCAAAGACCAGTTGCGGGTCAAGCAAATGGCGATTGCTCAGCCCATTTGGGCAGCAGCCTTTGCGTTCTTTGTGGTCATGGCGGCCTATTGGCTGGTGCTGGCCTCTGACCGCTATGTGTCTACAGCGCACATCGTCATTCAGCGCACCGATTTGTCAACGGGCGCTTCGACAGGTGACCTAGCCAGTTTGATTGGCGGTGTGTCTGGTGCAAACCGTGCTGACCAGCTCATGATGCGCGACTACCTGTTGTCTATGGGCTTGCTTCAAAAGCTGGACAAAGAACTTGATCTGCGAAGCCATTTCAGCAACTGGCGTCGAGACCCGTTCTCTAAATTTTTATTTGCCAATGCGCCCATTGAATGGTTGCACCGCTACTACCTCAGCCGCGTGTCGGTGGAGCTGAACGACTACGACGGCGTATTGGTCGTCAATGCGCAGGCCTACACGCCCGAGATGTCAAAAGCGATTTCAGAAAAGCTTGTGCTTGAAGGCGAAGCGTTTATGAACAACGTTGCCAACAGCTTGGCACAAACGCAGGTCGATTTTTTAGAAAAGCAAGTTGTGCAAATGCACGACCGTTTGTTAAGCGCTAGACAAACCTTGCTCGACTATCAAAACAAAAAAGGTTTGGCTTCACCCATGGCCACGGCAGAAAGCACCATTGCCATTTTGGCCAAGCTTCAAGCCACTTTGACTGAGCTGCAAACTCAAAAAAGCACATTGCAGTCATACCTAGTCGCCAGCCACCCCAGTGTGGTTCAACTCAACCAACAAATCGCCGCAGTCGAAAAACAAATGCTGCAAGAGCAAGCCAAGTTGGCTTCGCCCACTGGCAAGCCCCTGAATAAAACAGTGGAAGAGTATCAGCGCTTAGAGATGCAAGCAGCCTTTGCGGATGCTGTTTATAAAACGGCACTCTCCGCCCTAGAGCGTGGCCGCATTGAGGCTACGCGCACCATCAAAAAAATAAGCGTGGTGCAAGCCCCCACCTTGCCCGAATACCCGCTTGAGCCGCGACGCATCTACAACACCTTGGTTGCCTTGATGACGGCATTTTTGCTTGCAGGCATCGCACATTTGCTCTGGGCTGTGGTGCAAGACCATAAAGATTAAACATGTTCAATAGTTCTTCAGTTCTTCGCTTGCTGCTTTTGGCTGCAATAGCAAATATGTCTCCATCGGCACTAGCGGCAGACTACAGTGACCCATTGGGTGTGAACCAAGCATTGGGCTTTACCACTAAGCCACCCGCTGCCAATGTAGGTGCGCCCACATTGCCCCCGCAGCTTGCAAGCACCCCTTCAGAAATTCGTCCCCAAGCACCTCAGCAAGCTGACTATCTAAAAAATACCCAAAGCGATACCTTTGGTGCCAATCTGTTTACGGGGGCATTTGCAAGGCAGGGTGCCACACAGTTCAACCCCGAATACGCCGTAGCTGTGGGTGACAAAATTCAAGTCCGCTTTTGGGGCGCATTTAACTTTGAAGCCTTGTTGGTGGTTGACCCTCAGGGTAATGTTTTTGTGCCCCACGCAGGCCCTGTGCGTGTGGTTGGCGTGCGTAACCAAGACTTGCAGCGTTTGTTTGAAACATCCATTGGCAAGTCTTTCAAGTCAAACGTCTTTAGCTACGCCAGCTTGGCCGAGGCACAGCCTGTGCGCATATTTGTAGGCGGCTTTGTCAATCGGCCAGGCCTGTACAACGGCACCAGCATGGACAGCCTGTTGCACTTCCTTGACCAAGCGGGTGGTATTGATCCAGATCGTGGCACATTCATCGATGTGCAAGTCAAGCGGGCAGGGCAGGTGCGTGCCACAGCCAGTTTGTATGACTTCATGCTCAACGGCACCATGCCCCTCATTCAATTCAGCGATGGCGATGTGGTGTTTGTACCCCCTCGTCAACACACCGTCATGGTGGGCGGCTTGGTGCAAAGTGCGAAGCGTTTTGAGTTTCAAACAACCCAAATACCCAATGTGCAAACACTGGCTGCACAGGCCAAGCCTCAAGCCTCAGCCACACATGTGCGCATCACGCGCAACACAGGCACGGTGCGCAACACCGAGTACTACCCCTTGGCCAAGGCGGCTGACGTTAGCCTGAGCAATGGCGACGAGCTTGAGTTCACGGCAGACAAGCTACCCGGCACCATCACCGTGCGCGTAGAGGGCGAACACACCAGCCCTCAAGAATATGTGTTGCCCTACGGCACCCCGCTGGGGCAGCTGATGAAAGACATTCAGCTACGCCCCGATGCCGAGGCAGAAAGCCTGCAGCTATTTAGACAGAGCGTGAAGCAGCGCCAAAAAGAAATGCTGGCTACCAGCCTGCGTAGCCTAGAAGCGGCCCTGCTAACAGCACGCAGTGGTAGCAGCGACGAAGCCCGTCTGCGCAAAGACGAAGCCGACCTCACCCTGCAATGGGTCGAGCGCGCTAAGAAGATAGAGCCCTTGGGCCAAGTGCAAATTGCCCAAGCGGCAGACCGCAATCAACTACTGCTAGAAAACGGCGACGTGCTGCGCATACCTCGTAAAGATGGCTTGGTGCTTATTAGTGGCGAAGTGTTGTTTCCAAACGCCGTGGCCTTTGACAAGAAGCTGGGTTTGGCTGACTACATCAACAGAGCAGGCGGCTACACCCAGAGTGCCGACAACAGTCGAGTGGTGGTCGCTAGGCGTGATGGCAGCTTTGAGCAAACCAACTCAGGTAGCTACATGTCGAGCGTGAACGTTCGCGCGGGTGACCAAGTGCTGGTGCTGCCCAAGGTGGATGAAAAAGACCGTCAGTTCTGGAAAGACATGACCCAAGTGATTTACCAAATTGCGGTGAGCGCAAAAGTTGTTTTCGGACTTTAAATGAACAAAATTATTCTCTTAGGCCATCCCAGCTCCGGCTTAGAAAGGGTTGAAGCTCTTCTTCAAGAATCGGGCATGCAGCCCGCTCAGCCTTCTAAGCGAGATGGCTTGTTACCCCACCACATCACCGACACCTTGTGCCAAGCTCATGACTGTGCGCCCTTGGGCGATGCTATGACTGAAGACGACTTAGCCCCTCAGTCAGCAGGTACCGTGTGGCATGGCTTAGCGCTTGATTTACTGCTAGGCAACTTGCAGCAGCCCCTTTGGGGCTGGGCTGATGCCCGCAGCATCTATTGGCTTGACTATTGGGCACAGCTAGACCCACACATGACGTTTGTGATGGTGTATGACCACCCCATCAGCGCCCTTCAGTCCAGTGCGGCTGATTTGACAGGCGATACATTGGGCCGCATGGATATGGCCGTGCCCCGCCATCTGGAAAACTGGCAGGCCTACAACGGTGCCATGCTCCGCTTTTATTCACGTCATCCAGAGCGCTGCTTGCTGGTTAACACCCAGCGTGCCCGCCAGCAGCTGGCCGACTACTTGGCCCAGCTTGGCGACAAACTGCGTCACAGCCACACTTTGGCACTTGAATACAGCGGTGTTCTTGCTCAATCCACCTCTATTGCAGAACAGCACCCAACCTTGGCTTTGGCGATTGAGCAGGGTGGTGGTTCGCAGCAACTGCTATCCAAATGGTTTGGGGCTGACAGTGCTGTGGAGTGCTACCTATTGACCCAACTATTGCAAGAGCATCCTTTGGCTCTGCAAATTTACGAAGAGCTAGAGGCTGCCACAACCGTGCGTGCCAACCACTCTAGCAGCCAAGCTGTGCACCCTGGTGAAGCTTGGATACAGCTCATCGAGCAGCGCCAAGCTATGGCTCAGCTCACCCTTAGCTTGTACGAGCAGCTACTCGAGCAACAGCAGAAACACATCAGTGCACAAAGCCAGCTTGCTCTAGAGGCAAAGCAAACTCAAACCGCCCAAACACAGCTTGATGAAGCTCGCCAGCACCTCAAGAAATCCGAAGAAGAAAACGAGCAACTTCTTACGCAACTGCAACAACCTGTTTCGGCTTCCGCGCCCGACACCAGCAAGCTCAAAGACCTCGAAGAAGAAAACGATCTTTTGCTGGCCCAACTACACCAGGTGCAAGAAGAGCTAGAGCGCTATTACCTTGAGAACAAAGACCTCAAGAAAAACCAAACCAAGGCCAAAGCTAAACCCTATGGTGCTGCTCAGCGCATTCAGCAGCAGCTCAGTTACCGCCTAGGTGCCGCCATGATTGCCAACAGCCATAGCCTCAGTGGTTGGCTGCGCATGCCCTTTGCACTACGGGGCGAAATGAAAGCACACCGTGCTGAAAAGCGCGCCAAAGCTGGTCAAAACCTGCCCCCAATTCACACCTATGCCGATGCCTACGATGCCGAGCGCTATCGGCAACACCTTTCATTCCAGCTGGGCCAAACCCTACTGAAGCACGCTAAAACCCCATGGGGCTGGATGTGGATGCCCTTTGCCTTAGCGGGCACTGCGAAAGCCTTTAAAAAGGCCCGCGCATGAACACGCAAGTGACAGCGCTATTACCAATGCAGCCTATGCCGAGCCTACCCACTTGGTTGCTCATGGCTGCACAGGTGTATGCGCCACAGCAAGTTGTGTTGGTCGGTGCTGGTAATGGCACGGGCCCATTGGTGCAAGGTCTACTAACAGTGCAAGGCATGCCACAACATGCGGGTATGAAAGCCCACTTGCTAGAGGCCCATGCGCCCACATTGGCCCAGTTGGCCAAACGCTTGGGCCCAGACACTACATGGCAGCTCAGCGCCGACGTGGTGATCAGCCCCCATGGAGAGGCCAACCCCACCTACCACCACTACAGCCTGGGCACCGAGAGCAGCTTGCTGTCGCCCAGCGAATTGCAAACCCTGTGGCCCAGTCTGCAGTTGATGAGCGAGCAGCCAGCCAGCAGCGGCGTGCCCATCAATAACCTATTGAACAGCCTGCAGCCCAGCCCGTGGTTGCTGCTGGACTGCCTGCCCGCAGCGCACCTGCTGCAAGGCGCCGACTTGTCACACACCCATGTGCTGCTGGCCCGCGTGCTGCTGGGCGCACCAGACAACAGCCCGAGCGGCAGCACCTTGGCCGAGCTGCAAGCCCAGCTGGCCCCACAGGGCTACCAGCTGGCCGCCTGCTTTGCCGAGCGCAATACCCAGCTGGCCAAAACCCTTTGGCTGCGCGACCCTGCTTGGCTGCAACACCAAGCTAAAGAGGAAGCCGACCAAGCCCTGAGCGAGCAGTCGAAGGCACACGAGGCACAAGCCAAGAGCAGGGCGCAAGAGCTGCAAGCCCTGCAGACCGCGATTAACGAAGCCCAACAAGCCATCGAGCAGCTGAAGGCAAAGCTTGATGCTGAGGCGCAAGTCAAGGCTGCATTACAGGCTCAACTGAAAGCACAGGCCCAGGACCTAGAGGTGCAAAAGATCCAAGTGGCTGCGCTCAAATCAGAGCTGAGAAAGGCTAACGAGCAAGCACAGGCGCAGATCAAGTCGCTGCAAGCTGATCTAGAGGCGCAAAAAGCACAAGCCCTTGCACAGGCTGCAGAGCTGATCAAAGCGAACGAGCAATCACAAACCCAGCTCAAAGCGGCTCAGGCCGAACTGCAGCAAGCCAAAGCTCAAGCGGAGCAGCTGGCGCAAACACATGCGCAGCAATTGGAAAAAGAAAGAGCGCAAGCCGCTCAAGCGCTGAGCGAGCAGTCGAAGGTGCACGAAGCACAGGCCGAGAGTATGCGGCAAGAGTTACTGGCTCTGGAAGCGGAAAAAGCTGAATGCCTTAACCAGTTAGCCATTGCAGAACAACGTTCTACCGAACTTAACCAAGCCCAAGCTGAACTTAGACAAGAGCTAGCGTTGGCGGCTCAACAAATCGATGTTGCTTCCAAAGATAAAGAACAAGCAGCGACTCAATTGCAACAGTCAGTTGCTGAGTTAGATACCCAAAAAAAAAGATCTGCCGACCTGCAAAAGCAAGTAGACGGTTCTTTCAACCGGCTGGCCAAGCTGCAAATTGCATTTCAAAACCTGCAAGCCGCAGCGCATGCAGAAGCCCAGCACCAAAGTAAGCCAGCCGCATCCGCCAATCCAGCAGCTCAGCCTTTTCAGCCCAAGCAAGTGGCTGAATTCAACCTGGGCGAAGCCTGGGCGGGTAACACCGTCAACACGGTGATTTTTAGGCACCACGGCATCTTCACCCACCAGGGCCACCAGTTCACCTCGTTCTACGTGAACGACAAAACACTGCGCTTTGTGTGTCGACGCCTGAGTGACGACCAGATCACCCAGTACGACCTCGCGGGCGAATACAACCCCAAAGACGCGCACAACAGCATCAGCATGGGCGTGGACCGGCAAGGCTATCTGCACGTCTGCTTTGACCACCACGCCACCAAGCTGCGCTACCGCCGGTCTTTAAAGCCCATGAGCATCGACGGCTGGACAGACGACCTGCCTATGACCGGTCAGCATGAAGACCAGGTGACCTACCCCACCTTCATCCTGCCCCGCGCAGGCTTTCCGCTCACGCTGCTTTACCGCGACGGCACGCACAACAAAGGCAGTGCGCGCCTCAAGTACTACAACGAAAAAAGTCAAAGCTGGCACGACAAAGGCACACCCATCTTGAGCGGCGCCGAGCAAAAGCCCTGGACCAGTAACGCCTACTGGAACCACCCCGCCATTGGCACCGATGGCAGCCTGCACCTGTCTTTTGTCTGGCGCACCGGTGTGCTGGGTGATGAACAGTTGGTCAACAACATCAACATTGGCTACGCCTGGTCGCCCGACAACGGTCACCACTGGTACACCCTGCAGGGCCAGCCTTATCAGGTGCCCATAACCCCCACCACCGCTGCAACCATCTGGCCTGTACCACCCGGTAGCAACCTCATTAATCAGTGCAGCATGGCGCTGGACCGCTTTAACCGGCCCCACATCGTCTTTTACGCCAACGACGCCGACGGCATACCGCAATACCAACACCTGCGGTACGACGGTAAACGCTGGCACCACCAAATCCTTAGCAACAGAACGCAGCCGTTCACTTTGGCTGGCGGCGGCTCGCTGCAAATCCCCATCAGCCGGCCCGAGGTGTTGATAGACCAGGAAGACAACGCCCTGGTGATGTTCAGAGGCGACCTCACCAGCGACCGCATGGCCGTCACCCGCCTGTGCGCACCTCTTTACGCAGCCACCGGCGCAGCCCACCACTTGCTGAGCGAGCAACCGCTGGGGTTTGCTGAACCCCTGCTAGACCGCGAAGGCTGGCAACAAAACCAAAAGCTCACATTGCTGACCCAGCACAACCAGCAACCCAACCACGACGCCAATCCAGCATCCACTTCAAGTGCGATTGGTTTGTGTGAGTTCGATCTGTAAATTGATTCAGGCGATATAAGAATGACCAGTGATTTGATCTTGGGCAACAAGGCTCTCAAAGAAAAAAACTACGCCCAGGCGCTTAAGCACTATCACGCCGCCATGGCGAATCAGCCTGAACTGACGCGCATGATCAAAGCCAACATTCAGTTGGTGGAGAAAAAGCTGGCGTTAAACGGTGTGGCATCAGCCGACGCGGCAGGCAAGCAAACAAGCGCCGAAACCATCGACATTGTGGTGCCGGTGTACAACGCGCTAGACGATGTCAAGTTGTGCCTGCAGTCGCTGGCCAAGCACACCGATGGCTTCAAGGTGCGGGTGCTGGTGGTGAACGATGCCTCTGACGAGGCTACCACACAATGGCTGCGCGAATTTTGCGCTAACGACAGCCTTTTCCAACTCATTGAGCACCCCGCCAACAAGGGTTACACCTGCGCTGTTAACACGGGCTTGCGCGCATCAACAGCCCAATACGTCATCACCCAAAACAGTGACACCATTGTGCCCGCAGGTTGGCTGCAAGGCATGGTCAGGTGCATGAAGTCTGACCCTAAGATCGGAGTGGTGGGCCCACTTTCTAATGCAGCTACTTGGCAAAACGTGCCAACTTTGCGCGATGAATTAGGTGGCTTTGCTGTGAATGACCTGCCCGAAGGCCAAACAGTCGACACCATGGCAAAGGTGGTCGCATCAGTTTCCTCTAAACATTACCCACGCCTGCCATTTGTGAACGGCTTCTGTTTCATGATTCGCCGCGCTGTTATAGACACCGTCGGGTACATGGATGAAGAAAACTTTCCCGTTGGATATGGTGAGGAAAATGACTATTGCATCCGTGTCACCGATGCTGGGTTTGATTTAGCCATTGCTGACGACGTTTATGTTTTTCATGCCAAATCCAAGAGCTTTGGGCATGAAAGAAGAAAGCTCCTCTCCCAACAAGGAACTGACAGCATCAAGCGAAAGCACTCGCCGCAGAAATATGCTCAACGAGTTTCCCTTATCAAAAAGACAGAAATTCTTGATTCTGTTAGAGCCAGTATCACTACCGAGTTAGATAGGCTAAAGGAGCCGAATAAAGTCGATTTGATGACCATGCGCATTCTTTTCCTCTTGCCCGTCAAAGGCGGAGGAGGAGGGGCACACTCCGTTGTGCAGGAAGTCACCGAAATGCGCCGTCTCGGCCTGCATGCGCGAGTGGGCGTAAAGCATGAACAAGTCGAGGGCTTTGTTAAAGCCTACGCCGACATTGAAGGCTCCAGCGACACCTTTATCGGCTTTGACGACAACACCTTGATCGAGGTAGCCGAAAGCTATGACATCGTTGTTGGCACCATCTTCGCCTCCATGAAGCTGATCAAACGCATTTTCGACGTCAACCCGCACATCCTACCCGCGTACTACGTGCAGGACTATGAACCGATGTTCTTCCCCGAAGGATCGCCCAAATGGCAAGAGGCCAGGGACTCCTACACACTGGTGCCGGGCGCATTCCTCTTTGCCAAAACGCAGTGGATCATTGACCAAGTCAAGCGCGAACACGGGGTGACGGTGCACAAGGTACAACCCAGCATTGACCACGAGGTGTACAAGCCCGCGCAGCGGGGTGCCAGTGGGCGCCTGAACGTCAGCGCCATGATCCGCCCCCAGACACCCCGGCGCGGGGCAGAGCGCACCATGCGGCTCCTGGCTGGCCTGCACAAACAACACGGTGACCGCATCACCATCCACCTGTTCGGCTGCGAAAGTGAGCACCCCGACTTTCAGAAGCTTGAAAGAGCCTTTCCGTTTGCCAACCACGGCCCCTTGCTGCGGCCACAGGTGGCAGCGCTGCTGGCACAAAACGACCTGTTCATTGATTTGTCCGACTACCAAGCCTTCGGCCGCACCGCGCTGGAAGCCATGGCCTGCGGCTGCGCCGCAGCCGTGCCCGCCGACGGTGGTGCCCATGAATACGCCGTCCACCAAGAGAACGCGCTGGTGCTGGACACACTGGACGAAGCCGCCTGCTTTGCAGCCGTTTCCAGCCTGCTGGAGAAGCCCGACGACTTGGAACGCATGCGCCGCAACGGACTGATAACCGCTGCGCGCTACTCGGTACATGCTGCCGCGGTCAGCGAAGCCGTGCCGCTGGAAAACGTACTCAAAGACTGGCGGATCACGCATCCACGCCGTGAAAAACCAGTGCTCTACCTGCTGCCCAGCCTGCGTGGCGATGGCCTTCCCACCGATGCAGGCTATGTCCGGGTCGTTCTCCCTTATCAAAGCACCTCGGTGTTGCGCGACTGGCGGGTACGCCAGACCACGGCGCTGCCCCAGCCAGGCAGCGGCCAGGTGGTGCTGATCCAGCGCGAAGACTTTGGGCACAGTCTGGAGGCCTTGCAAAAGTGGTTGCCCAGCTGGCGGGCAGCCGGCGGCAAGCTGTTGTATGAGATAGATGACGACTTGCTCGACGCAGAAGGGCTGCGCACTCGACACCATGCGGGTGATGTAGAGGCCACAACAGCAAAAGTCCGCTTCCTGGCCAGCCACGCCGATGTGGTGCACGTGTCCACGGAACCCTTGGCCGAACGCTTGAAGCCATTTAACCAGCAGGTACGAGTGATCCCGAACGCACTCGACGCCGAACTGTGGCGCCTCTCCGCACCGCGCCAGCACGACCAGGGCCCGTTCCGCCGCCAGCCTGATGGTCCGGTGCGCATTGGCTACATCGGCACACCCACACACGACGAGGACCTTGATCTCGTCACCGAGGCCATGCGGGCTATTGAGGTCAAATATGGTGCCGCGGTCGAAATTGAAGTGATTGGTAGTTTTCAAAATCGCGCGCCTACTTTCGGCAAACGGGTGGGACTTCCAAAAAAGAACGACTACCCTCACTTCGTTCGCTGGCTCAACGAGCGGGTGCATTGGGATATTGGCATTATTCCTCTGGCTGAAACGCCCTTCACTGAATCCAAGAGCCCTCTCAAATTCCTCGAATATGCGGCTCTGGACATGGCAATCATTGTTGCGACCGGGAGTACATACTGCGCAGTAGCTCGAGACAAAGAAAATTGTGTTATGGCTCAGTCCTCAAAAGATGCTTGGGTGCAAGCTATCAGCAAACTTATTGAGAACCCGGTGGCGAGAAAAAAATACGCAGCTTCAGCACGCGGGAATATTCAGCAAAATCAAACGCTTGACCACGCTATCCAACCAATTTTGCAGTCGATGACATTGCTGCAAGCGCCAGGTACACAGCATGCCATTTGAGTACGATAACGAAAAGAACGCCTGCCACATCGGTGTAAAAGTTCCAATGAAAGGCTTCATTAAAGACAGAATAACAAGGTCGTGGTTGATCCAGGCGTTCATAAGTGCCGGAAAGACCTGCGGATCAAAGGAAACCAAAAATATGGTCCACATTCATGCACCCTTTGCCATCAAGTGGTGAAATATCTGCAACGGAAACCACGTCCCCGCCCATCAGACCATGTTGAATATCGCTGAGGGCTTCTCCATTGAGGGTGACAGTAATTTTCTTCAACATAAATACCGCAAAATGATTAACAAAATAATAAACTGCCTATCAATTCATGGTGCCGCATTCGAAATGCTGCCGGTAGCCAATTCCACACTTTGATTAATCATGATGAATAAGCTCACGATATATGCTTATGCAGATAATGAATATACAATATTCATTCCTGCCTATATCTATTTTGCACTTGAATCCAATCGAGAATCATTCGTTGAAATAAATACACCTAGCAGCAGCTGCGTATACGAACAACATAAAAGTTCCTTAACAAAAATTAAAAATAAATTTGGAGATCGCTTCAAAATTAGAGACACTAGTCCAAATTTATCAAAAGACATTATTCCAAACACAATCCGTTTTATTGATCCGCCCTTATATAAATCAAAATACCTATATATCGGTGATATTGATATTATGATTTGCGAAGATATCGTGGAGGCACATGCGCTTCTTATAAAAAGACATGAACTCCCATTTTCAAATGTTATCAGAAACCCCGAGGCGCCTATTAACCAGAGGCGATTGACTGGCCTTCATTTCATTGAAACTGAAAAATACTTACCTTTGCCTGATTTGAGCGACTTGAATTTAAAAATTAAAAATGATGAAGAGGTGCTGTATGAAATAATGTCCAGAAAAGATCTGATGGTTCCAGCAACTTTTAGAGAAAGACCTGAATTGGGATTGCACATGTCGTTATCTCGTGATCCATTCGGACGATGTACGGGTCCAAGGCAAAGTAATTATAAATCTACAGGATTAGGATGGGCTGGAAAAGAATATCATGAAAAATTTTTTCAGATATCAAGTAATATCGATTTTTTGACCATCTTATCGGTATCCGATCTAAGGTATAAACTATTGCATCTTTGTGCTGAGGCTTTGATAAAAAACGAGGTTAATAAAATTGAGGAAATAAGTTTGGGCTACATGATTGATAGATCAAGGTTAATTAAACATCAAGAAAAGAGTCTTAAATCAGCGCTGCTTGATAAGAATATAGAGGATTTTCTTTCATTTCCACTCAGGAAAGAGATGAACGGCTAATTAATTATGAAATTCTATAGTTCAGTTGTAAATCCCGCCTCGAAAACAGGGAATGTTGGAGATACGTTTGCCTTTAATATCGCAAAGCATTTTTTAAAGAATGAGATCTGCAAAATCGGAACAAGTCAAAAAGAAATAATTGATGAAAGAACGTTAATCTTAATTGGATCGATTTTGGGCACAATACCCAGAGAGAGAAAATGCCACATTTATGGACCTGGGTTTATTTCATTTGAGCAATCGGCCGCATCAGTGATTGGGAATAATATTCACGCAGTGCGTGGCTATCTTAGTTGGGAAAAGTGCAAATCAAAAAATATATCGCCTGGAATTTCTTCCGATCCAGGTTTGCTATGTAGGATAATTTATCCTGAGCTTTCTGAGTCTGTAAAAACCCAATCTCTAGGACTAATAGTTCACAGTGTTGATCGAGAGTTGTTTTTCAAAACTTATCCGAACCTTCTCCCTTATCTAATTGACAACTACAGTAATACTGAGAAATTCTTAAGCAGCTTAAGTAAATGCAAATATATTGCTACAACATCTTTGCACGGCGCTGTTTTCTCTCATGCCCTGGGAATTCCATGTGGAGTTTTTGAGGTCTCGGGAAATATCACCGGGAAAAGTTTTAAATATATTGATTACTTTTCATCACTAGGGATTGATTTTAAATCAAAGAGTTTTAATGATATTGGAAACTCAATAGATGATTACATTCACTACGCTAACGCCTATGTGTCACCCGCAAAAGCTCTTATAGATAACTTAATTCAGAAGCAACTTTATGATATTGGGGAGCTTATATCAGAGCTAAATGAAGAATCTCACTACAGCTAAGTTAATCAATGATACATATCACCGGTGGCGCGGGCTTTATTGGCGGCAACTTTGTTCTGGACTGGCTCGAGTCCTCAGATGAAACCGTCGTCAACCTCGACAAACTCACCTACGCCGGCAACCTGGAAACCCTGGCGAGTCTGCAGGGCGACCCGCGCCATGTGTTCGTGCAAGGCGACATTGGCGACGCGGCCCTGGTGGGCCGTCTGCTGGCCGAGCACCGGCCACGGGCGGTGGTCAACTTCGCCGCCGAGAGCCATGTGGACCGGTCGATCCATGGGCCTGGTGAGTTCATCCAGACCAATATCGTGGGGACCTTCCATTTGCTGGAAGCGGTCCGAGCTTACTGGGGTGGTTTGTCTGGCGTCGAGCGTAACGGCTTCCGCTTCCTGCACGTCTCCACCGACGAGGTGTACGGCAGTCTGGGCCCGGGCGATGCGGCCTTTACCGAAACGCACCGCTACGAGCCCAACAGCCCGTACTCGGCCAGCAAGGCCGCCAGCGACCACCTCGTGCG
>JACCDQ010914583.1_pt1 | contig 23410 bp, 22 predicted proteins | sample 7446031 | NCBI WGS metagenome assembly JACCDQ01 (sample SAMN15323442, study PRJNA562643) | freshwater metagenome | isolation source: river surface water | place: USA:Blue River Watershed | collected 2017-08-17 | reverse complement strand
TTAGTGCTCTACATACTGCAGAACGTCTACGAACCGCACGGACTAGCTGAACCTGTCGCTGTACCAAAGGAAATTCTCGTTCCTCAGCTACCAGAGGACGCCGTAGCGGTGACCGCATGGCTCACTGAACTTCGGGGCTCGGGTGTTGATCTTCGCGTTCCCCAGCGAGGCGACAAAGCTGCGCTCGCAAAGACCGCACTAACAAACGCTAGGCACGCGCTTGGGCTTTACAAAACCCGACGGACGGCAGATTTCACGGCGCGCGCGGAGGCACTAGGGCAGTTGCAGCAGATGCTCAACTTGGAAGTAGCACCGCTTCGAATCGAGTGTTTCGACGTCTCGCACCTGAGCGGTACAAATGTGGTGGCATCAATGGTCGTCTTCGAAGACGGTCTTCCAAAAAAGGACCACTACCGGCAGTTCAACATCGCAGAAACCACCGATGACACCGACTCGATCTATCAGACTCTGATGAGGAGGTTGAAATACCTTCAAGACGTGGTCGTTGACACCGATTTACCACCCGGTCGCTTCAGCTATCGACCGCAACTGCTTTTGATTGACGGTGGCAAGCCTCAGGTCGCGGCCGCTTCGCGGGCCCTTCGAGACAGCGGCATTTCGGACATTGCGGCGGTGGGAGTGGCAAAACGACTCGAGGAAATATGGCTCGCCGACAGTGAATTCCCGGTTATTCTTCCGCGTGACTCCGATGCGCTGTTCCTTGTGCAGCGAGCTCGAGACGAGGCACACCGGTTTGCTATCACGGCCCAGCGAAAAAAGCGTTCTGGTTCTATAGCGACCCAGTTGAGTTCCATACCGGGATTGGGGGAGCGTCGGGTGACGGCTCTCCTGAAACACTTTGGATCCGCATCTCGGCTCAAACGAGCATCGGTGGATGAGATTTCAGAGGTTGCGGGTATCGGTCCAGTGCTGGCGCAACAAATAGTCACAGAACTGGGAATCGTCTAGCCAAGTAGTGTTAGCCCCACAGCGATGAAACCTGCCTCTTGACCGTTATCAAGTTTAGATTTTTCGGGCGTGTCGCAGGTCTAGACTTCTAGCAACGAGAACGGAAACCCCTTGAATCCAAGCCAAGAACTGTTGATTGTCACCGGCATGTCCGGTGCTGGTCGCAGCACCGTTGGCAATGCACTCGAGGATCTGGGTTGGTATGTAGTCGACAATCTTCCGCCGCAATTGCTCAGTCCCATTTCAGACCTTTTTAGCCTTGCGAAATCCCCTCTACCGAGGGTAGCCGTGGTGATCGACGTACGCGGTCGGGAGTTCTTCGCGGAGCTACTCGAGAACATAACTCTTGTTCGAAATCGGGACATTAATGTGCGAGTGCTTTTTCTTGAGGCAAACGATGTGGCACTCGTAAAGCGCTTCGAAAATGTCAGGCGGCCGCACCCGCTTCAGCAAGATGGGACACTTCTTGATGGCATAGCTGCGGAGCGGATGGCTCTCCTTAGCGTTCGCGAGATTGCTGATGTAATCGTCGACACCAGTGATTTCAATATTCACCAACTTAGCAATCGCATTTCTGAGGATTTCGCCATCCATACGGGTTCCGGTCTCAAACTCACCATTATGAGTTTCGGTTTCAAGTACGGGCTTCCCGCAGACGCAGACATGGTGGCCGATGCCAGGTTCATCCCCAACCCATTCTGGGACGAGTCGCTGCGGGCAAAGACCGGTAAAGATGATGAGGTCTCGAGTTTTGTTCTCGCTCAATCTGGGGTGCAGCAGTTCTTAGACTCTTACGAGCAAGTTCTGAAATCGGTATGCGCTGGTTACCTTCGCGAAAACAAACGATACGCGACCGTAGCCATTGGCTGCACTGGCGGGAAACACAGGTCAGTTGCTCTGGCAGCAGAATTGGCGGAAAGACTCGCAAACGAAGCGAACATCACTGTTTCACTGCGCCATCGAGACTTAGGAAGGGAGTGACCATGGCTCTAACCGCAGAGGTTAAGGATGAGCTGGCGCGCATCGAAGTTACCAAGAGCAATGTTCGAGTCGCAGAGCTATCTACAATTCTCCGGTTCGCCGGGGGCCTGCACCTGATTTCAGGACGCATCGCCATCGAAGTCGAGTTGGACACCGCCCAGCTCGCTAGACGCGTCAAGCGTGAACTTGTCGATCTCTTCGGAATCGACTCCGAAGTTTCGGTGATCTCAGCAGGCGGGATTCGTCGAACCGCAAGGTATCAGGTACGTGTCTTGCAGCAGGCAGAGGTTCTCGCAAGACAGACCGGCTTGATTGACCCGAAGGGAAGACCGGTCCGAGGCTTGCCGGCACACTTGGTTTCGGGCTCCATTGCGGAAGCTCAGGCAGTCTGGCGAGGGGCTTTTCTATCGAGGGGTTCACTCACGGATCCAGGTCGCTCAGCTTCCCTTGAAATAACTGCTCCAGGTAACGAGGCTGCTATGGCACTGGTTGGTATTGCACGCCGCCTGGGAGTGGTAGCCAAAGCCCGTGAAGTACGTGATGTACACCGCGTCGTGGTGCGCGAGGGTGAGGCGATCGCAGCGATGTTGACGCAGATGGGCGCTCACAGCCAAGTTTTGAAGTGGGAAGAACTGCGTTTGCGTCGGGAAGTACGGGCTACCGCAAACCGCCTTGCAAACTTCGATGACGCGAATCTACGAAGAAGCGCGCAAGCCGCGGTAGCGGCGGGGGCTCGGGTTGAGCGGGCACTCGAAATTTTGGGCCCTGACATTCCAGATCACCTGCTGTACGCGGGCAGGTTGCGCCTACAGCACAAGCAGGCAAGTCTGGATGAGCTCGGCCACCTAGCGGACCCGCCCATGACCAAGGATGCCGTCGCCGGGCGTATCCGCAGGCTTCTGGCCATGGCTGACAAAAAGGCTTCGGATCTTGGAATACCAGCCACTGATGCTTTCCTCGGTGACGACTTAGACGATTAGCGAATAATAGAAGTAGTTTTCAGGTTCAAAATTGAGCCGCAAAACCCAAAAGGAGATCCCATGAGCACCTATACGCTTCCAGACCTGACATACGACTATGGAGCCCTCGAGCCCAACATCTCCGGCAAGATCATGGAGTTGCACCACGATAAGCATCACCTCGCTTACGTCAACGGAGCCAACACTGCCCTTGAGCAGATGGAAGAAGCTCGCGCGACAAATAACCTTGCCAACATCAACAAGTTGCAAAAGGACCTGGCTTTCCACCTGGCAGGCCACGTGAACCACACCGTCTTCTGGCGAAACCTGTCTCCAGAAGGAGGCGACAAGCCTTTCGGCGAGCTTGCTGCCGCGATTGATGAATTCTTTGGCAGTTTTGACGCATTCCGTGCGCATTTCACCGCGGCTGCGCTGGGCATTCAGGGAAGCGGCTGGGCGATTCTTGCCTGGGACAGCCTTGGCCAGAAGTTGATCATTGAACAGCTGTACGACCACCAGGGTAACCTCGCTCCGGCGAGCATCCCATTGCTCATGCTTGACATGTGGGAGCACGCCTTTTACCTGGACTACCAGAATGTAAAGGGAGACTACGTAAAGGCATTCTGGAACATCGTGAACTGGTCCGACGTGCAAGAGCGCTTCAATGTCGCTCGCAAAAACACGGGCGGGCTGCTGCTAATCTAAGAAAGAAGTTCCACCCAACGTCGCGTGGCAAAGTCTTATCCCAAACAAACCCCCAGGGCTTTCTCGCGCTGGCAAAGTAAAAACAGGAGAGAAAATGGCTACTCGCGTTGGAATCAACGGATTTGGTCGAATCGGACGCAACTACCTGCGTGCAGCGTTGGCACAGGGCGCTGACCTAGACATCGTTGCCGTAAACGACTTGAGCGATCCAGCTGGACTGGCACACCTTTTGAAGTACGACTCCGTCGGAGGTCGACTCGCGAACAAGGTCGAAGTTCAGGGCGACAGCATCCTGGTCGACGGTAAGGCCATCAAGGTACTTGCAGAGCGCGACCCAGCCAACCTTGGATGGGGAAGCCTTGGCGTTGACATCGTGATCGAGTCGACCGGGCGCTTCACCAAGGCAGAGGATGCCAAAAAGCACATCGAAGCTGGGGCAAAGAAGGTCCTAATTTCTGCTCCTGCAACGGGCGAAGACGCCACCTTCGTGATCGGCGTGAACGATGAGCTTTACGACCCTGCAAATCACCACATCATTTCGAACGCGTCCTGCACCACAAACTGCTTGGCCCCTCGTGCCAAGGTATTCAACGACACCTTCGGCATCGTCAACGGCTTAATGACCACCGTGCACGCCTACACCGCGGATCAAAACCTCCAAGATGGACCACACGCTGATCTGCACCGCGCTCGCGCCGCTGCGATCAACATCGTGCCATCGAGCACTGGCGCTGCCAAAGCTATTGGTCTGGTACTGCCAGAACTAAAGGGCAAGCTTGACGGCTATGCGCTTCGTGTGCCTGTTCCAACCGGCTCGATCACCGACTTGACTCTAGTAGCCAAGCGTGAAGTCACCATCGACGAAATCAAGGCCGCCTACAAAGCTGCAGCGGCCAGCGGTCGCCTTGCTGGAATCCTGGCTTACACCGAGGACCCGATTGTCTCAAGCGACATCGTGACCGACCCACACTCATCCATCTTTGATGCTGGACTGGTCAAGGTCATTGGTGGTACGACCGTGAAGATCAGCAGCTGGTACGACAACGAATGGGGTTACTCCAACCGACTCGTTGATCTGACCGAGCTGGTAGCAAGCAAACTCTAGGGTTCATCTTGCGGAATCTGGAATCGCTGCCAAATCTGGAGGGTAAGCGAGTTATCGTTCGCTGTGACTTCAACGTCCCACTTGACGGGAAAGTCATTACTGACGACGGACGAATTGTCGCTGCTCTTCCCACGATTCAACATCTCGTGGCCCAGGGTGCCAAGGTCATCGTTATTTCGCACCTTGGGCGCCCCGATGGGGCACCTGACAGCAAGTACTCGCTAGAGCCCGCGGCACTGCGCCTTGGTGAATTGCTTGGGCAGCCTGTCTTGTTTGCGAGTGACACCGTAAACGGCGAGGCGGCTGGTGCAGTTAGGGCCCTGGATAACGGGGGAGTGGCGGTTCTTGAGAACCTCCGCTTCAACGCCGGCGAGACCAGTAAGGACGTCGAAGAACGGAAGCAATTCGCCCAAAAGCTAGCTGATTTCGCGGATTACTTCGTGAGCGATGGCTTCGGGGTCGTTCACCGCAAGCAGGCCAGCGTCTACGAGCTTGCGCAGTTACTGCCGAGCACTGCCGGCCTTCTGATTGCCAAGGAACTCGAAGTACTCGAGAGGCTAACGGTTTCACCCGAGCGGCCCTACACAGTAGTACTTGGTGGCTCAAAAGTCAGCGACAAGCTAGGCGTAATCGACCACCTCCTCCCGAAGGTTGATCAGTTGGTTATTGGTGGCGGAATGGTCTTCACCTTCCTTGCGGCACAGGGCCACGCGGTCGCGAGCAGTCTTTTGGAACTCGACCAGGTTGAAACTTGCAAGACTTACCTCGGCCGCGCAAACGAACTCGGAATCAAGGTGTTCCTTCCAGAGGACATCGTCGTGGCTAGCAAGTTCGGTACTGATGCAGATTCAGTTGTCACTAGTGCATCCGAAATCGAGAGTTCTCCTTTTGGTAAGAGTGGTCTTGGACTAGACATCGGGCCGAAAGCGTCGGCAGCATTCGCAGCCGCAATCAGAAGTTCGAAGACAGTGTTCTGGAATGGCCCAATGGGCGTTTTTGAAATCCCGCAGTTTGCCCATGGAACTAAGGCAGTCGCTCAGGCTTTGACCGAGGTTCAAGGGTTGAGCGTCGTGGGTGGTGGGGACTCCGCGGCGGCCGTTCGAGCTCTCGGCTTCGATGACAACCAGTTTGGCCACATCTCTACCGGAGGCGGAGCCAGTCTCGAATTCCTAGAAGGAAAGAATCTACCGGGCTTGGAGGTCCTGAATGACTGACCGCATTCCTTTCATCGCCGGTAACTGGAAGATGAATCTTGATCATCAGCAGGCAATAGCTCTAGTGCAGAAACTTGCTTGGTCCCTAAAAGATGCAAAGCACGATTTCAAAGACGCTGAAGTGGCGATTTTCCCACCATTTACTGATTTGCGAAGTGTTCAGAACTTGATTGCCGCAGACCAGTTTGAATTGAGCCTCGGTGCACAGGATCTAAGCCAATTTGATTCGGGTGCGTACACCGGAGACATCTCTGGCGCATTCCTGCGTAAGTTGGACGTGAAGTACGTTCTCATCGGGCACTCCGAACGACGGAGCTTCCATAACGAGGATGATGCGCAAATCCAGGCCAAGGTTGCCGCAGCGGTGAGACACGAACTGATTCCGGTCATCTGTGTTGGTGAGACCCTCGAGGAGCTTGAGACCCTCGGAGCGGCTGCGGTCCCGGTTAGGCAAACACTTGCCGCTCTTTCGGGACATGAGAAGGGCTTTGAGTTTGTGGTGGCCTACGAACCGGTCTGGGCAATTGGCACCGGCAAGGTCGCCACGGCGGAGGAAGCTGCCTCAGTCTGTGGAAAAATCCGAGAGGCGATTAGCGGACTGCTAGGGGAGTCGGTAGCTAACTCCACTCGAATCCTTTACGGAGGATCTGTTAAAGCTAACAACGTGGCCGGATTCCTCAAGAGTCCCCAGGTTGACGGAGTTCTGGTTGGCGGAGCTAGCCTCGACGCAGATGAGTTCTCAGGTATCGCGCGATTCCAAAAGCACTTAGCGGTCTAGTTTTGACACAACCTTTCGTATAATTTGCATAGTGCGTTTGCACATCTATAAAGGAACTCAATGCTCGCGATTCAGATTGCCCTAGAGGTTTTGCTGGCCATTACCAGCCTCCTCCTGACCCTTCTCATCCTCCTGCACAAAGGGCGCGGTGGCGGTCTATCCGACATGTTCGGAGGCGGCTTGACCTCATCGGTGGCCTCGTCCGGGGTGGCAGAGCGCAATCTTAACCGAATCACCATCATCCTTGGGCTCGTGTGGTTGGCTGTTATCGTCACCCTTGGCCTGTTCACCCGCTTCCAGTTGGTCGCGTAGGCATGAATAACGGGGGTTCCGCTATTCGCGGCTCGCGAATTGGCTCAGGTCCAATGGGCGAACAGGAGCGTGGCCAGAAGGCCGAAAGAATCGACCTCGTCTACTACTGCATGAATGGTCACGAGCACGCTCGCTCATTCGCCGCCTCGGTTGATCCAGCTGAGGTCCCTATTGAAAACGATTGCCCAAGCTGTGGTCTTCCAGCTGGCATCGACAAAGAAAATCCTCCGATGGTTGCCAAGCACGAGCCCTACAAGACTCACCTGGCATACGTAAAGGAGCGTCGCAGCGACGAAGAGGCGCAGCAACTCCTTGACGAGGCCGTTGCAGCCGTTAGGGATCGTCGCATCAAGTTGGCTCAAGCCGCCGCTGCGGCCGCAGAGCTATAAACGCCGAAACCTAGACGTCGTCCCAATCTAAAGCGTCTCGACAATTTCGAGGTCCAGGTACCAACGAGTATCGATTCTGCCTGCAATTCTGCCTACTGGTAATTCTTTGGAGCCGTTTATCGCGCCAGTTACTGCCTGAGCTTTTTCTTTACCCGCTACCGTAAACCAAACTCTTTCAGAGTGGTTCAGGGCCTCATAGGTGAAAGTTAGTCTCTGGCTAGGAGGTTTGGGGGAGTCGGCCTCACCAGAAATCAAATGACCTGGTCCCGGAGTTGCATGCCCTGGAAATAGCGACGCAACATGCCCATCAGGACCAACGCCAAGCAGTGTCAAATCGAATCGAATCATGCCAGTGTCCGCGTCGGTGTAAGACAAACATTCCGCTTCAAAGGTGTCTACAGCAGCTGCCAGTTGTGTGCGGATGTCAGACTCATCAGATGGAACATGAGCCGGAAACTCGTGGATGTTGTCCTCAGGGATTCCGAGAGTCAGAAGCCCAACACCGAAGGCCTGAACGGCATTACGGTCTGGGCTGTCCACTGGAACGAATCGTTCGTCTCCCCACCAGATGTGGACTCGAGACCAGTCGACGGACTTTTCGGGAGCGTGTGAAACCAATTCCCGAACCGTCGCGATGCCAACTGTTCCACCTGTGATGTTTAGGTGCACAAGGTACTGCTCAACTTGCAACTCTTGGATTAGTTCAAGCGCATCAACTGCAGCACGTTCAGCAACCGCCGCGGCATCTGGAAGGCTCAGAATCAATTCTTAGAACCCTTTTTGCTGCGGTATCCCCAGGTGAGCACCTGGCCGAACATGTCATCAGCGTCCAACCTGCGCAGATCCTCAGCTAAACACTCTCGAAGAGTGCGGCTGGGCAAGACAATTTCGCGATTAGGCTGCCCGGGCTGCTGTAGGACGGCCACGTCTCCAACGGTACGAGTAATGGAAAGCTCGCCGGACTTCCTGATTAGTCGGATTTGGAAAATGCCATGGCCCGCCTTGTCGCGGTTCTTCTTGACGAACTTCACCGGTGCCTTCAACTTGAGTTCAAGCCATTTGCCAATCAGAGCGACGCTTGGTGAGTCCGTTGAACCGGTAATCTCAACCGCGGACACAGGTTCGTATGGAGCCTGATCAAGCAAAACTGCCAGCTGAGCTCGCCAAAGCGTGAGTCTGGTCCAAGCAAAGTCTGAGTCGCCCGCTGAGTAGTTGTTCGCCAGTTTTCTCAAGTGCTCGGCAGGTGATTTCTGCGCACCTACGTCTGTGATTCTTCGTCCGGCAATTCTTCCAATTGAACTTTGGCTGGGGTTCTCTGGGGCCTCTGATGGCCACCACGCCACTACCGGCGCATCTGGAAGTAAAAGACCCGTAATCAGGCTCTCAGAGTCGCTCGCAGCCTCGCCGTATGCGCGAAGCACAACAACCTCCGATGCGCCTGCATCGCCGCCGATGCGGATCTGCGCATCCAAGCGAGCGTCCTTTTTGCTCTTGGTGTTATCGTCTGCAAGCACAATGACGCGACTTGGATGTTCTCTCGAGGCATCGTTTGCTGCGGCAATAGCCTCTTCGATCCCTTTGAAGTCGGTCTCGATGACCAAGGTTAGGACACGCCCCAACGCAACAGCGCCACCCTGTTCGCGCAAGGTAACTAGGCTCTTTGCTACTTTGCTAATCGTGGTGTTTGGCAGGTCAACAATCATGGACGTCTCCAAGCTCTGCCATCTGCGGCCATCATTCGGTCAGCCGATTCGGGACCCCAGGTGCCAGGACGGTATTGGTCCGGTTGGCCCTGTTTTGCCCAGAATTCCTCTATTGGGTCGAGAATCATCCAGGAAAGTTCGACCTCTTCATGCCTTGGGAACAGGGGAGGATCACCTAGGAGAACGTCGAGAATCAGGCGCTCATAAGCTTCAGGGCTAGCCTCCGTGAAGGCGTGCCCGTAGCCAAAGTCCATGGTCACATCTCGCACATTCATTCCAACGCCAGGCACCTTGGAGCCGAACCGCATGGTTACACCTTCGTCCGGTTGCACCCGGATTACCAGAGCATTCTCTCCGAGGGCCGAGGTTTGCTCGGCGGCGAAAATAGCCTGCGGCGCGCGCTTGAAGACCAGGGCAATTTCAGTGACCCGTCGACCAAGCCTCTTACCAGCTCGAAGATAGAAGGGCACACCAGCCCAGCGGCGGGTGTTAATGTCCAAGCGCATCGCGGCGTAAGTTTCGGTTACGCTCTTGGGGTTCATGCCATCCTCATCGAGGAAGCCAGTAACCTTCTCACCACCTTGCCAGCCACCCGAATACTGACCCCTGGCCGTGTGTTTGCCAAGATCACGGGGCAGTGAAACCGCCTTTAGCACCTTCTCTTTTTCAGCCCGCAGATCCGCGGCGTCGAATGAAACGGGCTCTTCCATCGCAGTTAGGGCCAAAAGCTGTAGCAGGTGGTTCTGAATGACATCTCGGGCTGCACCGATGCCGTCGTAGTAGCCAGCGCGACCGCCCACGCCGATGTCTTCGGCCATTGTGATCTGCACGTGGTCGATGTAGTTGTTGTTCCACAGCGGCTCGAAAAGCATGTTGGCAAAGCGCAGGGCCAGTATGTTCTGAACGGTTTCCTTACCGAGGTAGTGATCGATTCGGAACACAGCGTCCGGCGGAAATACCGCCTCCACAACAGCGTTGAGCTCGCGGGCGGTCTGTAGATCGCTGCCGAATGGCTTTTCGATGACTACGCGACGGAACTCATCGCCTGCAGGGTGTGCCAATCCGCTTCTGGACAACTGGTCGCAGACTAGCGGGAATGACTTAGGAGGGATAGAAAGGTAGAAGGCAAAGTTGCCGTTAGTACCTCGGGCCTTGTTGAGCTCGTCGATTGTCTCGCTAAGACGGTCGAAGGCCTCAGGATCGTCGAACTCGCCCTGAACGAATCTGATTCCGTGGAGCAGTTGCTCCCAAACCTCTTCGCGGAACTCGGTCCGAGCATATTCACGAACCGAGTCGTGCACGACCTTGGCAAAGTCCTGATTTTCCCATTCTCTTCGAGCAAAGCCGATGAGAGCGAAGCCCGGAGGTAGCAAACCGCGATTCGCAAGATCGTAGACCGCCGGCATCAACTTCTTGCGCGAGAGATCACCCGTCACGCCGAAAATCACTAGTCCGCTTGGGCCAGCAATTCGATTCAATCGCTTATCGCTTGGATCGCGGAGCGGATTCAACCCTTGGCCGATTTTCGCTGGACTCATGTCGCTAATTCTCCTAGCCCGCGCTAAAGTGCCGCCGCGATACGTGCGAGGTCTTCAGCAGGTTTCGCGAACGTGAGAGTGAGGACTGGACGGCCAAGATCAGCCAAAACCTTCGCATCGCCAGCGGCCTGTGATTCAATGAGTTCTCCAAAGGTGAACTCTCTTCCGGGAATGCTGAGATCGGCTTCTTTGCCAGAGGTGATCTGCAGGTACACGCCTTGCTTTGGGCCACCCTTGTGATACTGCCCGGTTGAGTGCAGGAACCGCGGTCCCCACCCAAATGTCACCGGTCTGCCGGTGTGCTCGGCAATAAGGTTTCGAAGCGCGCTCGCCTCCGGGAGTGAGGTGCGATCCAGGTATGCCATCACGGACACGTAACCCGACTTGGGATCAAGTTGCTCGAGAAGCCGCTGAACGGCTGCCTCTACCGTTGCAACCCCAGCAAGCGAGACCCCCTGGCTGCGAACCTCGATACCCGCATCAACGAGTGGCGCGGCGCTTGCTCCCGACGCTCCCTGACTGAGCATTGCTCGAGCGGCAATTTTCGCCGACTCCACGTCGGGCTGGTCGAATGGATTCAGTTGCAAAATTTGACTTGCGACCGCTGTTGCGAACTCCCACAGTAGGAACTGGGCACCAAGAGCTCCCGAAATCTGAACCTCAACACCCTCTGATGCGCTCGCTTCCGCGACGATTCGTGCCAGTAGCAGATCAGCTGGCTGGTTAGCTATTTCGGGACTAGACGCGTCCAGAACTACCGGCAGAACACCCTTGTCGTCTTTACCCGTTGACTCTGCAATCAGTTGCTCAGCCCAGTCGCCGAATCCGACCAGCGGACTCCCATCTACAAGAATTCCAAGCTTGTCTGCAAACCCAGGGCCGTTCGGGGTTCTCGCCATTGCGGCGCCCAAAACTAGAGCAGGGTTACTTGCACTGTCCAGCGCGAGAAGCTCCGACACTCCCTGCGCCTCGCTGAGAAGCTGAGCGATGTCAACCCCGGCCAGTCCGCTTGGAACTAGTCCGAAAGCTGTGAGTGCCGAATAACGACCACCGACGGTTGGATCGGCGTTGAACACGCGGTATCCGTCTGCCTTTGCCGCAGCCTCCATCGGAGAACCCGGGTCAGTAACTACGATGATTCTCTCAGACGCGGGAATCCCAGCCTCGGCGAAGGCGCGCTCAAAAACGCGCTTCTGAGAATCCGTCTCTACGGTGCTGCCTGACTTGCTTGAAACGACGACCACTGTTCGAGCAAGGTCTCCAGACAGTGCACTGTTGACCTGATCTGGATCAGTACTGTCTAGAACGACTAGCTCTACGTGAGAAGTGCCTGTGATCACCTCTGGCGCCAATGAAGATCCACCCATACCGCAGAGGACGACGCGGTTTACCCCGTCACGTTGAAGTTCTTCACGGAGCTCAAGAATCGGGCCAACAAGATTCTGCGAATCAAATGCACTCGAAATCCATCCAAGGCGAATCGAAGACTCGGCCTCAGCAGCCTTGCCCCATAGCGTGTAGTCCTTCGCTGCTAATCGGCTAGCCACCTTCGATGAGACTAGCTCCTCGATAACGGGCTCGATTGCTGCGGCTACCTTGGATGAGGCCACTACGCGCAGTGACATTACTTTGCTCCCTCAAGTGCGGTAGTAACCGAATCCAGCAACTCATTCCAGCTGATGATGAACTTTTCGACACCCTCAGTCTCGAGCAGCTCGGTCACGGCATCGTAGGAAACACCCGCCGCGGCAACCGCGTACATAATCAGGTTTGCCGACTCGTAATTTCCGCGAATCGAGTCAGCAGGAATTACTCCGTGGTCAAAAACCGCCTCCATGGTCTTTTCTGGCATGGTGTTTACCAGCATCGGCGCGACAAGCTCGGTCACGTAAAGGGTGTCTGGTAGCGCAGGATCCTTCACTCCAGTTGAAGCCATCAGTGGGCGCTGTTTGTTAGCGCCGATGGACTCGAGTGCTTGCCAATCTGGCTCAGCAAATTCCTGTTCAAATACCTGGTACGCGAGACGAGCGTTCGCAAGAGCGGCTTTGCTTCGAAGATCCAGGGCATCGGTGGTACCAATCTGAGTCAGTCGCTTATCGATTTCAGTGTCGACGCGCGAGACGAAGAACGATGCGACGGAGTGGATCTTGGAAAGATCGTGCCCGGCTGCCTTTGCGATTTTGATGCCGGCGACATAAGCCGCAATTACCTCGCGGTAACGCTGAAGCGAGAAGATAAGGGTCACATTTACCGAGATTCCCTTACCAATGACCTGCGTAATTGCTCCAAGGCCCGCCTTCGTAGCCGGAATCTTGATCATTACGTTCTCACGGTTAACCTTTTCGAAGAGTTGAACAGCCTGCGCAACCGTTCCATCAGTGTCATTGGCAAGTCCAGGTTCGACCTCGATGGATACGCGACCGTCAAAACCAGCCGTGGCCTGATAAACAGGGGCGAAGATGTCGCAAGCGTCCGCAACATCCTTGGTGGTTAGTTCGAAAACGGCCTCTTCTGTGGAAACTCCGGCAGCCGCGAGTTGCGCCAACTGAGTTTCGTAGCCCTGTCCCTTGGAGAGTGCGCCAGCAAAAATAGTCGGGTTCGTGGTAACACCCGAAACATTACGGCTTGAGATTAGGTGTTCCAAGTCACCGGACTGAATGCGGCTTCGACTTAGATCGTCCAACCAGATGCTGACACCATTGGCGGCGAGCTGTGCGAGAGGGGAGTTAGTCATAGTGTGCTCCTAAAAACTTAGTTGTTTGCCAAAAGGGATTTAGCGGCTGCGATTACGGCGTCTGGAGTCATTCCAAACTCGCGATAGAGGGTCTTCGGATCGGCAGAAGCGCCAAAGTGTTCGATTGAGACACTGGTACCAAACGGTCCGACGTACTTGCTCCAGCCGAGCGCGAGACCCGCCTCAACCGAGACTTTCGCACGCACATCCTGCGGCAGCACCTGCTCTCGATAGGAAGCTGGCTGCTCATCAAACCATTCGAGACAAGGGGCTGACACGACACGAGTTGCGATACCAGCTTTCTCTAGCGCCAACCTTGCTTCAACGGCGATCTCGACCTCCGAGCCAGTCGCAATCAAGATGACCTCAGGTTTACCCGATGATGCCTCGAGAAGGATGTAAGCACCCTTCGAGGTGTTGGACGCGTCGGCGTAGGCAACTCCCGTACTGTCCTTGACGCCTCGCTCGTAAACCGGCAGGTTCTGACGGCTCAGCGCCAGGCCGGCTGGACCTTGGCGACGCTCGAGAACCGTCTTCCAGGCGTGAGCTGTCTCGTTACCATCCGCCGGGCGAACGATGTCAAGGTTTGGGATGGCGCGAAGCGTTGATAGTTGCTCAACAGGCTGATGCGTCGGGCCATCTTCACCCAAGGCAACCGAGTCGTGCGTCCAAACGAAGATGGATGGTATACCCATCAGCGCGGCAAGACGAACAGCTGGTCTCATGTAGTCGCTGAAGATAAGGAATGTGCCACCGAAGGCACGAGTGTTTCCATGAAGGACAATGCCATTCAGGATTGAGCCCATGGCGTGCTCGCGAATTCCGAAGTGCAGAACGCGGCCGTACTGGTCACCTGACCACTCATGCGTCGACCACTTAGTTGGAACGAAACTCTTGGCACCTGTAATCGTGGTCATGTTGGAATCGGCTAAGTCCGCAGATCCACCCCAGAGTTCCGGCATCACTCCTGCGATAGCGTTGATAACCTTTCCAGACGCTACGCGAGTGGACACGGAGGATCCACCCTCAAACACGGGGAGAGACGATGCCAATTCGTCAGGAGTTGCACCACTCTGAATGCGCTCAAGTAGCGCCTTTTTGTCGGCGTTCTCGGATGCCCAGGCATCGTAGGAAGCCTCCCAGGCCTTGCGTTCACGGGTGAAACGTTCAGGGTTGCGAGTGTGGGAGAGTACCTCGGGACGAACTTCGAACGTCTTTTCAGGGTCGAATCCCAGAGCAACCTTTAGCCCGGCGAGTTCCTCAGCTCCTAGGGCGGAGCCGTGAATCTTGCCGGTGTTCTGCTTCTTTGGTGACGGCCAGCCAATGATGGTGCGAAGGGTAATGAGCGAAGGCTTGTCAGTGACAGACTTGGCGGCCTCGATGGCTCGATAGAGCTCTTCGATATCCTCTACGTAGTTACCGGTCTTCTTCCAGTCGACAACCTGAGTGTGCCAACCGTAGGACTCGTAACGCGCGGTCAGGTTCTCGGTGAAGGCAATGTTGGTGTCATCCTCGATCGAAATCTGGTTCGAATCGTAAATAACGACCAGGTTGCCAAGTTGCTGGTGCCCAGCCAACGAGGCGGCCTCCGAGGTGACACCCTCCTGCATATCTCCGTCACCGGCAATGACATACACGAAGTGGTCGAAGGGGCTACTGCCGGTCGGAGCGTCTGGGTCAAACAGGCCGCGTTCAAACCGAGCCGCGTAGGCAAATCCGGTAGCTGAGGCGAGTCCTTGACCAAGTGGACCCGTGGTGATTTCGACACCCTTGGTGTGCCCATATTCGGGATGTCCAGGAGTTGCGGAACCCCAGGTGCGAAGGGCCTTCAGATCATCAAGTTCTAGACCGTAACCGTGCAGGAACAGCTGGTTATAGATGGTCAGCGAGGAGTGTCCGACACTCAAAATGAAGCGGTCACGTCCTAGCCACCGGTCGTCCGATGGATCGTGGCGCATGACCTTGTTGAAAAGCAAATAGGCAACCGGCGCGAGGCTGATTGCTGTTCCAGGGTGTCCGTTCCCCACTTTTTCAACCGCATCAGCGGCGAGCACGCGAGCGGTGTTTACCGCTAGGGAATCCAGTTCGGTCCATTCAAAAGTCGACAATATCTTGTCCTTCACTTGAGTTCACATTTTTAGTGGGAATTTGGCAACAATGCCGTGAGGGCAGTTTTGGCAGACAACAAGAACCGCTACTCAAAGTCTAGGGGCTAAAGCGGGCAAGAGAGGGAATAACGGCGGGGTTTGCGAGCCTTAGACTTATTCCAATGCCAAGCCAAAAATCACTCGAACCTCTTGCTGCGCGCCCTGGACTGCGCAGGAAAGCTCGTGCTTATTTCGCGCTCACCAAGCCTCGAGTCATTGAGTTGCTGTTGGTAACGACAGTGCCAACGATGATTTTGGCCCAACGGGGTATGCCAGAACTGGGCCTGATCGTCGCAACACTAATTGGCGGGGCACTCTCAGCTGGCTCCGCAAATGCATTCAACTGCTACATCGATGCAGATATCGACAGGCTCATGGGTCGGACCAAGGGCAGGCCGCTTGTAACCGGCGAACTATCCAAGCCCGAGGCCTTAGGCTTCGCCTGGATTATCGGCATTCTGTCGGTGGCTTGGCTGGGCATCGTAGTGAACTGGTTTGCCGCAGTTCTATCCCTGGCCGCCATACTCTTCTACGTTTGTGTTTACACGCTCTTGCTAAAACGACGCACTCCCCAAAACATCGTCTGGGGCGGTGCGGCTGGTTCAATGCCCGTGCTCATTGGATGGGCTGCGGTGACGGGTGATTTATCCGCGGGTGCCTGGGTCCTGTTTCTAGTGATTTTCCTCTGGACACCTCCGCATTACTGGCCTTTGAGCATGCGCTATCGCGATGACTATGCCACCGCCGGAGTCCCCATGCTGCCAGTTGTGCGTGGAAACCGAGTTGTCGCAACTCAGATCATTCTTTACTCTTGGGCACTGGTAGCAAGCACGCTGCTACTTATACCTGCAGCGCAGATGGGCTGGATTTACACCGCAGTAGCAATCTTGGCTGGCGGTTGGTTCATGTACGAAAGCTATGTTCTTTATCAACAGGGAATGACCGGTGTTCCAAAGAACCCGATGAGACTCTTCCACGGTTCCATCACCTACCTGACGGTGCTATTCATAGCAGTCGCTGTTGATCCGCTGGTTTACCTCAGCCTCTAGATCAACTTCGAAATTCCGGCTTGTCCTGCTTCAATCCGTCAAGGCGCCTCAATGCCTCATCTCGCTCCGCAGAGTGATCGACAATAGGTGCAGGATATCCGTGCTGCAAGCCGTCTAAGAGATTCCAGGGCTCGTGAATCGATGAGTCCGATATGTGCGCAAGCTCCGGAATCCATCTTCGAACATAGTCGCCGTTCGGATCGAACTTAAGACCCTGTAGGACCGGGTTGAAGACTCGGAAGTACGGACTCGCATCCGTTCCGCAGCCTGCAGTCCATTGCCAGCCATGGCTATTGCTCGCTGGATCGAAATCTGTCAGAAGATTCTCAAAATGTTGGGCGCCAACCTGCCATTCGAGGTGTAAGTCCTTCACGAGAAAACTCGCAACAATCATGCGAACTCGGTTGTGCATCCAGCCCGTTGCTGCAAGCTGACGCATCCCAGCATCAACCATTGGATAGCCTGTGCGTCCAGTCTTCCAAGCTTCGAGTCGCAGTTCAGCTGTTTCACCCGAGTCATACTGCATCAGCGCGTACCGCTTATCGAGGTAGTCGCGTTCCGAATCTGGATTCCAATGCAAAACGTCCGCGTAAAACTCGCGCCAAGCGATTTCCTTTCGAAACACTTCGTGTCCTGGCCGATCACCGAGAGCAGCCAACAGCGTCCTGGGGTGAATCTCGCCATGAGCCAAGGCGTGACTCAGGTGACTTGTACCCGAGAGATCGGCACGGTTTCGCAGATCACCATATTCGTCAAGGGCGCGTCGCGCGAACCGATCGAAGGTTCGCAGTGCGTATTGCTCACCGGCGCGAATAACGAACGGAGCGGCACTTCCTAGTAATTCAAAGTTGGCCTTCAAGGATGCCCGAAGCCAAGCCGCATCCGCGGGCAACTTGAACGGGCGGTGCCACCCCACCTGCAACCAGGCCCGATAAAAGGGCGTGTAAACCCGGTATGGCGTTGAATCAACTGGCTTCAGAACCGATCCAGGCGACACCGCGTAGTAACTACTAACGAGGTGAAGCTCGATACCAGCCTTGGCAAGAATTTCTCGTGCGGCAGTTTGCCGTTGTACTCCGGAGGGGTCGTAGGCCCGGGTGGCAAAGACGCTGCGTATCTGCCGCTGCTTTGCAACCTCGACCATTGACTCCTGGGCTTCCTTTGCATCATGACCGATGATCAACTCCAAGCCATCGGGGAGTGAAGCGTCCAAGGATTTCAGCGACTCTACCCACGAGTGAGCGCGAACTGGATGCAAGGCGTCAAGCCACGACCGGTCGAGCAGCGCGACGGGTAGCACCGGTCCCTGTTCCAACGCGGCATTCAAGGCTTCGTTGTCTTCGAGTCTGTGATCTCGATGGAACCAAAAGATCGAACTCATCGTGATCGGTTGGCTAGTTGATTGAATGCGAGAAGCGAACAAAGCACAGCAGCAAGAAGAATGTGGGCCGCGACTAACTCCGGAGGCACACCGAGACGCGCCTGCGCTATTCCTATCACCGCTTGGATAACCGTCACTATGAGGGTAAGAGCTGTGACACGGCCAGGCAAAGATGACAGCTCGCGAGCGCGCCATTGGAAAAATAATGTTCCGAACAGAAGTGCCAGTAACAGATACCCGGGATACGAGTGGTAATGCTGCCAAACCTCGAGCGCTAGTCCGTTTCTAGCCGCTGCCGAATCGCCCGCGTGTGGTCCAGCACCGGTCACAAGAACTCCCACCATCACGGTGACAGCGCCAAAAAAGGAGGTGAATGGCGCGAGATTCCTGGCGCCTGCAGCAACGGGTACGCGCCGAGGGCTGAAGAATCTCCAAACAAGCACGCTCGCAATCACTATAAGCACGCCGCTCAGCACAAAATGTCCACCGACAATCCAAGGGTTGAGTTGGAAAAGAACCGTAATCCCGCCCAGAACCGCTTGCGCGAGGATCCCAACGATGAGAGCTACCGAGTACTTTCGCAGGTGTTTAGCGGCCAACCAACAAGCGACCAAAGTAAGAATCGCGATCACCAGCAACACGAATGTGAGCAATCGGTTCCCGAATTCGATGAACCCGTGGATTCCCTGTTCCGGAACGTTCACCAGGGAGTCATCGGTGCACTTAGGCCAAGTCGGGCAGCCAAGACCGCTGCCGGTGAGTCGCACCAAACCGCCCGTGAACACGATGAGAATCTGCGATGCCAATGATGCCCAGACAAGCCATCGAAGCGTTTTACGGGCCCCAAAGAAACGCTTGAATGCATTAGCCGACGTACCATTTGCTGTCACTTGGTTCATTCCTTTGCCACTTCCGCCATTCCAGGTCGGTCGCTAAACTTGTCGTGTCTGGCTAAGTCGCCAGCCTTGGTAAGCACTCAATCTAGTGTCGCACGCAGCAAGTGCCTTTTTGGACAGCTGTGTTACCCAGGGGAATGAAGCAGAACCGGTGCCTGTTTGCTAGGTGGCTGCTGATTTCGCAGTTGATTTGAAACTAGGAGTAATTCGGTGGCGGATAGCGTAATAGAGCACCCAGAACTTGAAGGACTCGGAGTTTACGAGTTTGGCTGGTCCGACTCAGATTCTGCTGGTTCCCAGGCAAAGCGCGGAATCAACGAGACCGTCGTCAGTGACATCTCTGGCAAAAAATCTGAACCTGCATGGATGCTGGAGACCCGACTTAAGGGTTTCCGCTACTTTCAGACCAAACCAATGCCGAGTTGGGGCTCCGACCTAACCGGAATCGATTTTGACAACATCAAGTACTTCGTTCGTTCAACCGAGCGTCAGGCTTCGAGCTGGGAAGAGCTTCCCGAAGACATCAAAAACACCTATGAACGACTCGGTATCCCGGAGGCGGAACGCAAGCGCCTCGTTGCGGGTGTAGCGGCGCAGTATGAGTCGGAAGTCGTATACCACCAAATCCGTGAAGATCTCGAGGCGCAGGGAGTTATCTTCCTAGACACCGACACAGCACTCAAGGAACATCCGGAACTCTTCAAGGAGTACTTCGGAACCGTTATCCCAGCCGGTGACAACAAATTTGCTGCATTGAACACCGCTGTTTGGTCGGGTGGCTCATTCGTTTATGTGCCAAAAGGTGTTCATGTTGAGATCCCTCTCCAGGCCTATTTCCGAATAAACACGGAGAACATGGGCCAGTTTGAGAGAACTCTCATCATCGCCGATGAGGGCTCCTATGTTCACTACATCGAGGGTTGTACCGCTCCAATCTACGACTCTGACTCTCTGCACTCAGCGGTGGTTGAAATCATCGTCAAGAAGAACGCCCGAGTTCGTTACACCACAATTCAGAACTGGTCGAACAACGTTTACAACCTCGTGACAAAGCGGGCGATTGCATACGAGGGCGCAACCATGGAGTGGATTGACGGCAACATCGGATCCAAGGTGACCATGAAGTATCCTGCTGTAATTTTGGCCGGAGAACACGCTCGTGGCGAGACACTCTCGGTGGCATTCGCGGGAGCGGGGCAGCACCAAGATGCCGGAGCGAAGATGATTCACTTGGCGCCGTACACGAGTTCGTCCATCGTTTCGAAATCAATCGCTCGCGGAGGAGGCAGGACCTCTTACCGTGGCGAAATTCGGGTAAACCCCGGTGCGCATCATTCGGCCAACACTGTTCGCTGTGATGCTCTTCTGGTGGACACGATCAGTCGCTCGGATACCTACCCAACGGTAGATGTTCGCGAGGACGAAGTGTCGATGGGCCACGAGGCCACTGTGTCCAGAGTTTCCGAAGAGCAACTCTTCTATCTCATGTCACGCGGAATGCCAGAAGACGAGGCGATGGCCATGATCGTGCGTGGGTTCATCGAACCAATCGCCAAGGAACTTCCGATGGAGTATGCGCTAGAACTAAACAAGCTCATCGAGCTACAGATGGAAGGAGCTGTCGGATAGTGGCAGCTCAAACCGAACTGGCAAACAGCCAGGCTGAATCTTTCGCGCATTCACACGGCTCGCCTATTCAAACCAGGTCCGAGCGTTTGCAGTCTGAGAATCCAGCAGATTACGCCCCCATTAGCCGGCTTGAGGAGCAGTGGAAGTACACCAGTTCTGATCAACTAGCTGGGCTCGACAGCGACGATGTATCGGAGTATCTGGGAGACATAAACGCTCAACTGGGTGCGGGAACCGCTACAAGCTGGGTGGGACCCGAGTCGGAACACTTCGGCGCCGCGGGTATCCCCGAAGATCTTGTTTCGGCTGTTGCGTGGAGCGCGGCCGCAGAGGCCTACCTTGTCGACATAGCGGAGAACGAATCGCCGAGCCTTTCTACCATCACCCTCGACTCGAACGACAGCAATCCTTCTGCGCTGCATCTCATCGTGCGCGCCTCAAAGCACAGTGAATCCGTTGTCATCCTCGACCACGTAGGGACTGGAGTGCTTGCCGAAAACATCGAGTTGATTGTGGAGGCAGGAGCCAAACTTACGTTTGTTTCGGTGCAGGATTGGAAAAAGGGTTCAGTTCACGCCGCTTCGCACTATGCGAAGCTTGGTCGAGACGCCCAGCTCAAGCACATCGTCGTTACTTTGGGCGGCGACGTCGTCAGGGTTACGCCAAACGCCTATCTAACTTCGCCAGGTGCGAGCGTAGAGCTGCTAGGCGCATACTTCGCTGGGGCCAAACAGCACATCGAGAACCGTTGCTTTGTGGATCATGAGGCAACAAACTGCAAATCGCGAGTGACCTACAAGGGGGCTTTGCAGGGTGACAAGGCTCACACCATCTGGGTGGGCGACGTCCTGATCCGAGCCACTGCCGAAGGAACAGACACGTACGAGTTGAATCGCAATCTGTTGCTAACAGATGGTGCACGGGCCGATTCGGTTCCAAACCTTGAGATCGAAACTGGGCAAATCGAGGGGGCTGGTCACGCAAGCGCCAGCGGAAGATTCGATGACGAACAACTCTTTTATCTCCAGTCACGCGGTATCACAGAACTCGACGCGAGGCGCTTGGTGGTGCAGGGGTTCCTTAACGAGGTAATTCAGCAGATCGACTCTGAAGCAATTCGGGAACGGCTATCGCTGGCCATCGAAGCCGAGCTAGTTAGGGGACTGAACTAATGGCAATCAAGATCTGTGGCGTCTCCGACATCGCTTCGGGCAAATCCATACGGGTGAAGATTGGCGATCAGGCAATAGCCATTGTCAAGACTCCGAGTGGCGAGATAAAGGCCATCAATGACAAGTGCTCGCATGGTGAAATTTCGCTGAGTGAGGGCTTCGTGGACGAAGAAACCATCGAGTGCTGGGCTCACGGCGCGAAATTTTCCCTCGCCACGGGAGAGGCCCTTACACTTCCGGCTTTTGAACCTGTCCAGGTTTATCCAGTCATCGTTGAAAACGACCTCATTTATTTAGATTTTGATCCCGAGTAGCCAGAGAAAAAGAGAATCATGTCACTTTTGGAAATAAAGAACCTTCACGTGTCGGTGGAGACTGACCAGGGGAGTAAGGAAATCCTGCGAGGTGTAGATCTATCCCTTTCCAGTGGGCAGACACACGCAATCATGGGACCAAACGGTTCGGGCAAGAGTACTCTGGCCTATTCGATCGCGGGACACCCGAAGTACACCGTTACCGATGGTGAAATCCTGCTCGATGGTGCAAACGTGCTCGACATGTCGGTAGACGAAAGAGCTCGGGCTGGTCTATTTCTCGCAATGCAGTACCCAGTCGAAATTCCTGGGGTGTCGGTAAGTAACTTCTTGAGAACAGCAAAGACGGCAATCGCAGGCGAGGCTCCTGCTCTGCGCACCTGGATCAAGGATGTGCGGGCGGCCATGGAAAACCTTCGCATGGACAACACCTTTACCGAGCGCAACGTAAATGAAGGGTTCTCTGGAGGCGAGAAGAAGCGCCACGAAATCCTGCAAATGGGTCTCCTTAAGCCACTGTTTGCCGTTCTAGACGAGACGGATTCTGGACTTGATGTCGATGCCCTTAAGATCGTCTCCGAAGGCGTGAACCGAGTTCAAGCCGAGAACAACACCGGTGTCCTTCTCATCACTCACTACACCCGAATCTTGAAGTACATAAAGCCAGACTTTGTCCATGTGTTCGTCGGCGGCAAGGTTGCCGAACAGGGCGGGCCAGAGCTTGCAGAGCGACTGGAAGCCGAAGGTTACGACAGGTACGTAACCGCATGAGCGCAGAGCCGGTAGAGCTCGAGCCTCAGGAATACGATCGAGTTCTGGAGGCTCTGAAGGACGTTCTCGACCCAGAAATCGGTATCAACATCGTCGACCTTGGCCTTGTCTACGGCCTCCAGAAGTCATCGGACGACGGTCACCTCCTAATCAACATGACGCTCACCTCAGCTGGGTGCCCGCTCACAGACGTCATCGAAGAGCAAACCGCTAACAGCTTGGATGGAGTGGTTGACGCTTTCCGAATCAACTGGGTCTGGATGCCCCCATGGGGTCCGGAACGCATCACCGAAGATGGCAAAGAACAGATGCGCTCAATCGGGTTTGCGATCTAAGTACGAAGAAAGGGCACCCCTTCGGGTGCCCTTTCGATTTCTCAAGTATTAACGCTTGATAAGTTCGACCAATTTCCAAGTGCCTGGAACTAGACCCGCAGCAATAACGGCCTTAAGAGCGTCCCAGACGAGGAATGGGTAAACGCCAACTTCCGCGGCCTTAGCGAAGTCCCATCCGAAGACCGTTCCAGCAAGAACCGTCACCCCTAGCCCATAGATAATGGCGCTTCCTACGACGAAGCTCGCAAACATCCCAAAAACATTCTTGCTGAGAAGACTTTCGCCAAGGAAACCGACAGCAGCTGCTGCCAAAACGAATCCGAAGAGGT
>JACCDQ010327399.1_pt1 | contig 23411 bp, 21 predicted proteins | sample 7446031 | NCBI WGS metagenome assembly JACCDQ01 (sample SAMN15323442, study PRJNA562643) | freshwater metagenome | isolation source: river surface water | place: USA:Blue River Watershed | collected 2017-08-17 | reverse complement strand
TGGAAGGCGATTTTTTGTTTTGCTGAACGGCCATGACTGGCTCCTATGAAGAAAGCAATGGTGGGTGGGAGCACCAGACACAGATTCACTGGCCAGCGCACAGAACTGCGGATTATAGCGGTTTAACCAAGGAACTGGCAAGCAGTTCCAAAAGCCTGCTCAACCGGGGTGCCCCTTCTTCAAAGCGGCCAGTGCCGCAAACGGATGCGGCTTGTCATCGGGGGCCGCTTCTTCCAAAACCCCGGCCGTGGTCTTGACCGGTGTGGGGCAGACCTCGTGCATCGGCACCAAGGGCAAGGCCATCAGCAACTCGTCTTCGATCAAGGCCTGCAAATCAAACCGGGGCTCCAGCACCAGCACATCCTCCTCGGATTCATCATCCTCTTGCGCAGCGGTGGCTTCATCGGCAACGAAACGGAACCAGCGGTCCACAGCCACTTCCGCAGCAAAAGGGTGCAAACAACGCTGGCAGATCTGGGGCACGGCCCCGTGAGCCTGAACGTGCAACCACAACGCTGGCTCACCCGCCAAGGGGGCACGCCATTCGGCGTGGGCACGCCATGTCACCAAAAGATCGCCCGACAACTCCGGCAAACCTTCGGACAGGCGGACAAAGCGCCCCACTGGCGTCTGGCCCTTTACGGGCTCGGCACGGTGCGCCACAGGGCGCAGATCCAACACGGGGGGAAGGGAATGTTCAACCGTCATGGGGCCGCATTTTAGGCGCCGTGCCTATACTTGCCACCATGAAACCGACGCAGAACATCGCCGACTTGCGCAAAAGTTATGAGCGCGCCGAACTGAACGAAGACGCCTCGCAGGCAGACCCGATGAAGCAGTTTGATCAATGGCTCACCGAGGCCATTCGAAGCGAAGTCCCGGAACCGAATGCCATGACCGTGGCCACGGTGGGCAGTGACCTGCGCCCCAGCACGCGGGTGGTGCTGATCAAGGGCTACGACGCACAGGGGGTGGTGTGGTTCACCAACTACGCCAGCCGCAAGGGCCAGGAACTGGCTGGCAACCCTTATGCCGCCCTGCAATTTCACTGGGTGGAGCTGGAGCGTGTGGTGCGCATTGAAGGGGTGGTGGAACGGGTGAGTGCCGAAGAGAGCGACGCTTATTTCCACAGCCGGCCACTGGACAGCCGCATTGGCGCCTGGGCCAGCCCACAAAGCCAGGTGATTTCGGGCCGGGGGGTGCTGGTGGCCAACGCCGCCAAATTTGGCGCCCAGTTTTTGCTGAATCCGCCACGCCCCGACCACTGGGGCGGTTACCGTCTGAAGCCGGATCGGTGGGAGTTCTGGCAGGGCCGCAAAAGCCGTTTGCACGATCGGCTGCGCTACACACCCAGCAGCAACGGCTGGTTGCGCGAACGGCTGGCCCCGTAGCGATCCCTGACCTGCCGCTCAAGCCATGAGGCGCTCAATGGCCTGATCGGCCACAGCCGCCAAAGCCGCAGCGGGTACACGGTCGGGCGCAATCTCTGCCAAAGGCACCAACACAAAAGCACGCTGCCACATGCGCGGATGTGGCAGCGTCAAGGCGGGCGAATTCACTGTTCCTGCGCCGTACCACAAGACATCGAGATCCAATGTCCGAGGAGCATTCACGTAGGGGCGTTCGCGTCCGGCTTCTGACTCCAACTGCTGCAGGCCAGCCAACAAATCGGGGGCGCACAGCCGGGTCGCCAGTTGCGCCACAGCGTTGATGAAATCGGGGCCCGAAGCTTCCCATGGGGCTGTTCGGTACAGACCCGAATGCCGCAGCACACGGGTACCGGGCAAAGCATTCAATCGAGCCAGAGCGCCAGCCACAGCGGCCCGGGCATCGCCCAGGTTCGCGCCCAAGGCAACGAAAGCTTCGACCTCTGGGCGCTGAGCGTCAACCGCCAGACGCATCACCCATGCCCCGCCCATCAACACCGTCTGCGTCCCGCGCCCCTGGCTTGCGACGGCGACGGCGGCGCTTTTTGACCGGCGCATCATCGGAATCGGTACCGGGGGCTTCGTAGGACGGCGCCGGGTCTTCGACCGGCGACTGGTCCGACGGCATGCGGTGGACACGGGCGCTTTTGCCCGCGGGCCGCCCAGCCGGCTTGCTGCCCGCACGGGCCCCCGAGGCCTTGTTGCGCTGCACCTCCAGGCGCACCGCTTCCACCATGTCGCGCTGGACGGCTTCACTGGCGGTGCTGAAGGTTTCCCACCAATGGGCCAATTCTTCGTCGGTTTCGGCCACTTGGGCGCGCAAACGCAAAAAGTCGAACCCCGCCCGGAACCGGGCTTGCTCCACCAACGAGAACGGTGATTGCCCCGTGCGCCTGTCAAAGCGCGGCTGCATCATCCAGATTTCGCGCATGTCGGCACCGAGTTTGCCGCGCCCCGAGACATCGCCGATGCGGGCCTCGAACACCTCGTCCACCGCGTCCTGCAAAGCCGGGAAAGGAGGCACACCGGCCTTTTGCCGCCTGGACCAACCTTCACGCACGTCGTTCCAGAGCACACAAGCCAGCAAAAAGCTGGGGGCCACGGGCTTGCCTTCGCCCACGCGGCGGTCGGTGTCTTGCAAGGCAATCCGCACAAACGGCTCCTGGGCGCGTTGCACCACCAGGTCCAGCAGCGGGTAAATGCCTTTGGACAAGCCGGTGGCCTGCAACTGCTCGATGCTGGCCAATGCGTGCCCCGTTTGCAGCAGCTTGAGCATCTCATCGAACAAACGGCTTTGCGGCACGTCGGCCAACAACCCCAGAGAGGGCGCCAGGGGCGCACGGGTTTTGTCGTCAAACTTGAATCCCAGACCGCTCAATTTGGCGGCAAATCGCACCGCCCGGATGATGCGCACCGGGTCTTCGCGATAACGGACCGCAGGTTCGCCGATCATGCGCAGCACGCGCTTTTTGGCGTCCCGGATGCCGTGGTGAAAATCGACCACGGTTTCGGTTTCCGGGTCGTAGTACATGGCGTTGATGGTGAAATCACGGCGCGCAGCGTCGTGTTCGATCGGCCCCCACACGTTGTCGCGCAGCACCCGGCCACTGGCATCCACGGCGTGGGTCATGCCCGCCAGTGCGGTTTTGCTGGTGCGCTCGTTGCCACTGACCTGTTCGGCGTCGGCGCTGTCCAGGTGGGCCCGGAAAGTCGACACCTCGATCACTTCGCTCAAGCCCCGGTCTTGCCGGCCCCGGCCGAACACCACGTGCACGATGCGGAAGCGCCGTCCGATGATGAAGGCTCGGCGGAACAGGCCTTTGACCTGCTCGGGCGTGGCGTTGGTGGCCACGTCAAAGTCCTTCGGCCGCAACCCCAACAACAAGTCGCGGACCGCCCCGCCTACGATGTAGGCGTCAAAACCCGCGCGTTTGAGGGTGTGCACCACGTCCAGCGCCCGACCGTCCACCAGAGAAGGGTCGATGCCGTGCACCGAAACCGGCACATCTTCGCGTTTGCCAAATTTGGATGCCGGTTTGCTGCTCGCCTTGCCCAGCAGCTTGTCTATGAATTTTTTGATCATGCGTGCTCTTGAAACAGGTCCAGTATGCGCCATCCACGCGCCTGGGCCAAGGAACGCAGGCCTGCACCGGGGTTGGTGGCGACAGGAACGTTGGCTTTTTCCAGCAGGGGCAGGTCGTTGGTGGAGTCGGAATAAAAAGTGGTATGCACGTTGGACCAATCCCAGCCGCGTGAAGACAGCCATTGGGCCACGCGCACGACCTTGCCTTCCCGAAACGAGGGGGTGCCGGCGATTTCGCCCGTGTACCAGCCGCCGCCGTCCCGTGCCAATTCCACCGCAATCAGGTGCTGCACACCAAAAGCCTGAGCAATCGGACGGGTCACGAATTCGTTGGTGGCGGTAACAATCACCACCTCGTCTCCGGCGGCGCGGTGTTGGTCGACCAGCGCCCGGGCTTGTGGGTGGATGGCGGGCACAATGACTTCGCGCATGAAGCGTTGGTGGGCCGCATGGGCCTCTTGTGCGCCGTGCTGGCACACCGCCTGGGTGGCAAAGCGCACGTACTCGTGCACATCGAGCGTGCCAGCCTGGTACTGGGCAAAAAACGCATCGTTGCGCGCCTTGAACACAGCGGCATCCGTCCAGCCCAGGCGGGTGGTGAATTCGCCCCAGGAATAATCGGAGTCCAGCGGCAACAGGGTGTGGTCCAGATCGAACAGGGCCAGTTGTTTAGGGGCAGTCATTCGCTTTCGAGCATGGCCTTGATAAGGGGAATGGTGATGGCGCGCTGGGTGCGCAGGGCGTAACCATCGAGCTGATCCAGCAACATCATCAGGCTGCTGAGGTCGCGCGAAAAGCGCTTGAGCATGAAATCCATCACCTCGTCGCTCAGAAACACGCCCCGTTCGTCGGCGGCGCGGCGCAACACGGCGCGACGTTCATTTTCCGACAGCGCCTGCAATTGGAACACATGACCCCACCCCAGCCGGGTGCGCAAGTCTTCGCGCAACGCCAAATCAGAAGGTGGAACCGCGCCTGCAGCCAACACCCAGCGGGCGGCGCCGGATGGCGGGGTTTGTGCATTCACAAACCAGTTGAACGCAGCGGCCTGTTGGGTGGCGGTATAGAGGTGGCAGTCGTCCAACACCACCACTTGCCAGCGGTCGTCAAAATCGGCAGGGTAGAGTTGGGCCGCGTCCAGCCAGCCCACGCGGGCGCCCTGGTCGGCCAGCGCGCTGCGCACGGCTTGCAACAAGTGGGTTTTGCCACTGCCAGGCTCACCCCACAGGTAGGTGGGCACCGGTGAGCGCAAGGGGTTGCCCACCCACAGCCGCAGGTGCTCCAACACCGCTGGCTGGTGCTCGGCCGCGAAATTGTCCAGCGAAGGGGGCGCGGCCAATGCCAGATCCAACGCCATTTGTTGCATGGTCATGGCGCAGCGTCCTGGTGCTCGGCCGGCTGGCCATGGCGGTACAGGGGGCTGGCCAGGTAGGCGGCCCGCAACCGCCGCAACGCCACCAGCAACACGGCACTGGCAGGCAAGGCCACCAGCACCCCCACAAACCCGAGCGCCTGACCAAACGCCATCAAAGCAAAGATGACCGCTATCGGGTGCAAACCGATGCGTTCACCCAACAAGCGGGGGGTGAGGTACAAACTTTCCAGCAACTGACCCAGACCGTACACCAGCAGCACCCACAACACCGCAGCGCCTGCCTGGAACTGCAGCAGCGCGGCCAGCACCGCCAACACCAGCCCCAAACCAAACCCAAGGTAGGGCACAAACACCGCCAAACCGGTGAACACGCCAATCGGCACAGCCAGTTTCAGCCCCACTGCGGCCAGGGCCACGGTGTAAAACAGCGCCAGCCAGCCCATCACGAGCAGTTGCCCGCGCAAGTATTGGCCCAACACCCCATCGGTGTCGTCCAGAAATGACCGGGTGGCACCCTGCCAACGGGGTGGCACCCAATGCAAAGTGCGCTGCGTCAGTCCTGTCCAGTCCAGCAGCAGGTAGTAGGCCACGATGGGCGTGAGAACCACGTTGCCCAGCACAGCCAGCAGGGCGCTGCCGCCCAAGCGCAAGGAGGCCAACAGCCCTTCGAGCACATCGCCCTCATGCCCGGAGATCATCTGACGCAGCAGACCGCGCACAGCCATCACATCAATTTGCAACTCCACTCCCAGCTTGGCCGCCCAGGGCGCCAGCCACAGGTTGAGTTGGTCCAGCAACAAAGGCACCTGCTCGCGCAACAAGGGGATCTGGCGGGTGATCACGGGCACGATCAGCAGGGCTGCCGCCAGCACCCCCAGCATTAACATAGCGATGGCCAAAGCCGCACCCAGGACACGGGGCACGCGATGCGCGCTCAACCGCTCCACCAACGGGTGCAGGGCATAGGCCATCACCGCACCGACCACAAACGGCATCAACACCGGCGCCAGCCACGCCAACACCAACCACGCCAGCACAGCCAATCCCACCCATGCGAGCGCTCGAATTTGGTAGGCAGACAGTTGCATGGCGGGGTGTGCGAAAGTGGGAACGGGCAAGACCCGTAAAATCGGACAAATTCTATCGGGCTTCCTACTTCCTCTGATTTATGACGACGACCCCCCTTTCCTACAAAGACGCTGGCGTGGACATAGTGGCTGGCGATGCGCTGGTCGAACGGATCAAACCGCTGGCCAAAAAAACCATGCGCGAAGGCGTGCTGGCCGGCATTGGGGGCTTTGGCGCCCTGTTCGAGGTGCCCAAGCGCTACCAGGAACCGGTGCTGGTCAGTGGCACGGACGGCGTGGGCACCAAGCTCAAGCTGGCTTTTGAGTGGAACATGCACGACACCGTGGGCATCGACCTGGTGGCCATGAGCGTGAACGACGTGCTGGTACAAGGTGCCGAGCCGCTGTTCTTCCTGGACTACTTTGCCTGCGGCAAGCTGGACGTGGACACCGCCGCCGCCGTGGTGGGTGGCATTGCCAAGGGCTGCGAGCTGAGCGGCTGCGCCCTGATCGGTGGCGAGACCGCCGAAATGCCCGGCATGTACCCGGCCGGTGAATACGACCTGGCTGGCTTTGCCGTCGGCGCGGTGGAAAAATCCAAAATCTTGACCGGTGCCGGCGTGCAAACGGGCGACGTGGTGCTGGGTTTGGCTTCGGCCGGTGTGCACTCCAACGGCTTCAGCTTGGTACGCAAGTGCATTGAGCGGGCCGAAGCGGCAGGCACCGTTCCGGCCGTGCTGGATGGCAAACCGTTCAAACAAGCCGTCATGGAGCCGACCCGCCTGTACGTGAAAAACGTGCTGGCTGCGCTGGCGCAACACCCCATCAAAGCGTTGGCCCACATCACCGGCGGCGGTTTGCTGGAAAACATTCCCCGCGTGTTGCCAGAAGGATTGGCTGCCCACTTGCATAAGGGCAGCTGGCCACAAACCGAGCTGTTTGCCTGGCTGCAAGCCACCGCCGGCATTGACGACATCGAAATGAACCGCACGTTCAACAACGGCATCGGCATGGTGGTGGTGGTGAACGCTGCCGAAGCCGAAGCCACCGCCGCCACCCTGCGCGGCCTGGGCGAAACGGTGCACCGCATCGGGGTGATTGCGCCTCAGGGTGCGGGGGCTCAGGTGGTGGTGGCCTGAGTCAGTTCAGCGCCCGCCGCAACTCACTCAATCGCTCCTGCACCGCGTCGGCGTCCACAGGGGCGTCGGCGTGGGCCAGGTAGACCTCCAGGTCTGGGACCGCTTTGGCCGGCTGGCCCAGTTCGGCCCAAGCCAAACCACGGTCGCGCCATTCCTCCCATGCCTCGGGCAGCAACAGCACCAACCGGTCCTGCACCGGGAGCATCCGCTGCCAATCTTCTTGGGAGCGGTGGATGTCTTTGAGGTTGCGCAGCACCCGCGCCAGAATGTCACGTGGCGCTGCGGCCTGGAGGTACAACCCGACCGGAATGTCAAAGTCGTCCACCAGGCCGTTGCGGCGCTTGAAAGGCTCCAGGCGCTCTGACAAGTCTTCGCGGCTGAGCGACTGACCGGTGAACGGGTCCAGCACCACCTGGCCTTGGGGCAGGTTGACTTTGACCATGAAGTGCCCTGGAAAATTCACGCCGCGTGCCTGCAAACCCAGACCCTGCGCCAACTCCAGCCACAACACCGCCAACGTGATGGGAATGCCGCGACGGGTGCGCAACACCACATTCAGGTGGCTGTTGTCGGGGTCGTAGTAATGGTTGACATTGCCGCCGAAACCCAGCTCCTGAAAGAAAAACTGGTTGAGCAGGCGCAATCGGTGCATGGGGGGCGCATCTGCGGGCAAACGGCGTCTGAGGCGGGCCAGCAGCTGGTCCACATCCCCCAACACCTGCTGAACGTCCAGCTCCGGGTATTCGTCCATCGCCACCGCCACGGTCGCTTCCAGCAGCGGGAAGCCCGCATCATCGGCCACCAAAGCAGCGAAGTAATCCAGCGGTGAAGGGTGGCTCCAAGACAGCGACATGCCTTACTTTCGCACAAAACGGCGCAAATTCACGCCCGCCAGCAGCAACACCCCGAAATAGACCCCTCCCGCACCGGCCACGGCCAACACCAGCCAGAGCACGCGCTGGGCCGCACGGGTGCTGTCCAACCAATCCATGCGCCCAGCCAGCCACAGCAGGTAAACCACCAGCAGCGCCCCCGCCGCCAACACCTGCAACCCAAAACGGGCCCAGCCCTCCAATGGCCGGTAGGTACCGCGACGCACCAACCCCACCAACAACCAAGTGGCGTTCAACAACGCCCCCAAGCCAATGGCGAGGGCCAAGCCCGCGTGGGCCAGCCAAGGCACCAGCACCAGGTTCAGCAACTGGGTACAGACCAGCACCACCACCGCGATCTTCACCGGGGTTTTTATGTCCTGACTGGCATAAAAACCCGGGGCCAGCACTTTGATAGCAATCAGGCCCAACAACCCCACACCGTAGCCCATCAAGGCAACCGAAGTTTGCCGCACATCGGCTGTGCTGAAAGCGCCGTAGTGGTACAAGACCGCCACCAACGGCTGTGCAAAAGTCAGCAAGGCAACCGCGCAGGGAACGGCCAACAACACCACCCAGCGCAGGCCCCAATCCAGCAATTCGCTGTACCGTTGCCCATCGTTGGCGACCTTGGCGGCCGACAGTTGTGGCAGCAACACCACCCCCAGAGCCACCCCCAGCAGGGCGGTCGGGAACTCCATCAGGCGGTCCGCATAGGTCAGCCAGCTCACGCTGCCGGTCACCAGATGCGATGCGATCTGCGTGTTGATCAGCAAAGAGATTTGTGCAACGCTCACCCCCAGCAATGCGGGCAACATCAGCGTGGTGATGCGGCGCGTGCCCGGGTGCGCCCAAGCGCTGCGCAGGGCGCCCCAGGTTGCACGTGGCCGGGGCAGCAACCCCAGACGGAGCAAGGCAGGCAGCTGCACCCCCATTTGCAACAGCCCCCCCACCATCACACCCGCTGCCAGCGCATAAATCGGCTCCAGCCCCCAACGCCCGAACATCGGGGCGCCCCAGGCCGCCGCCGCTATCATGGCCACATTCAGCAGCACCGGGGTGGCAGCAGGCACGGCAAACTTTTTCCAAGTGTTCAACACCCCAGCCGACAGGGCCACAAACGACATGAAGGCAATGTAGGGAAACATCCAGCGGGTCAGCACCACCGCCACGTCGAACCCTTGCGGGCTTTGCTTCAACCCTGCTGCCATCATCCAGACCAACACCGGTGCGGCCGCCACCCCCAGCACACAGGTCAGGGTCAAAGCCCAGGCCAACACCGTAGCCACTTGATCGATCATCGTCTTGGTGGCAGCGTCACCGTCTTTTTGCCGGCTCGCGGCCAACACCGGGACAAATGCCTGGCTGAATGCCCCTTCGGCAAACAAGCGACGCAACAGATTGGGAATGCGGAAGGCCACATTGAAAGCGTCCGTCAGGGCACTGGCCCCGAAAGTGGAAGCAATCAACAGTTCACGCACCAGCCCCGTGATGCGGGAAGCCAGTGTGAGCAACGAGACCAGAGAGGCGGATTTGAAGAGCGACACCACACGAGTTTAGCCGGGCCACTAAAATCACTTTCAATGAGTATTCTGAACGCCGACCTGCACTGCCACTCCACCGTGTCCGATGGCACCTTGACGCCCGAGGCCCTCGCCAAACGCGCCAAAGCCAACGGCGTGGAATTGTGGGCGCTCACCGATCACGACGAGGTGGGCGGCCAGCACCGCGCCCGCTCGGCGGCACAGGCACTGGGTCTGCCCTGGCTTTCGGGCGTGGAAATTTCGGTCACCTTCGCAGATGTGACGGTGCACATCGTGGGCCTGGGCTTCGACCCGGAACACCCGGCGCTGGTCGAAGGTTTGGCACAAACCCGGGGTGGCCGGGGCGAACGCGCCCGAGAAATGAGCGAGGGCTTGGCCAAGGTCGGTATCCGTGGTGCCTACGAAGGTGCATTGAAGTACGTGGGCAACCCGGAACTGATTTCTCGCACCCATTTCGCCCGTTACCTGGTGGAATCGGGCGCCTGCAAAGACACCAGCGAGGTGTTTCGCAAATACCTGACGGAAGGCAAGCCGGGTTTCGTGCCCCACCGCTGGGCCCAACTGGGCGATGCGGTGCGCTGGATACGTGAAGCCGGTGGTGTGGCCGTGATTGCCCACCCTGCGCGCTATGCGCACAATCCCACACGGGAATATGCGCTGTTCAGTGAATTCAAGGCCCACGGAGGCCAGGGTGTGGAAGTGGTCACAGGCAGCCATGCGCCGAGCGAATACCCCAAATACGCGGACATGGCCTTGGAATTTGGCCTGGCCGCCTCGCGCGGCAGCGATTTCCACAGCCCAGACGAAAGCCACACCGATCTGGGCACCCTGCCGTTTCTGGAAGGTCGCCTTACCCCGGTGTGGGAACTGCTGGCCGACCGGGTTCAATAAGGCACCCCGTTCTCCGACATGACCCATACATATACCCACCCCCTGCGGGGCGTGGCATTTCTGGTTGCGGCCGTGGCCTGCTTTGCAGCGCTGGACTCTGCGGTCAAGATTTTGAGCGCCGCCGTGCCCATTTTGCTGGTGGTGTGGTTCCGTTACCTGTTTCAGGCCGTGGTGATGGCAGGCGTGGTGCTGCCCACCCGGGGCTGGCAATCGCTGCGCACCCAACACCCTTGGCTGCACCTGCTGCGCGGCGCTTTGCTGCTGGCGGTCAGCACACTGGGCTTCTTCAGCCTGATTTACATGCCTGTCGGTGAATTCACCGCCATCATCATGCTCACCCCCCTGGTGGTCACCCTGCTGGCGGCGGTTTTCTTGAAAGAAAAGGTCAATCTGTTGCGTTGGGCCCTGGTATTGGGCGGTTTCAGCGGCGCGTTGCTGGTGATACAACCGACCGGCCAAGCAGTGGGTTGGGCGGTCGCGCTGCCTTTGGTCATGACGCTGGCTTACGCGGTGTTCCAGATATTGACCAGCCGCATGGCCCGAACCGAAGACGCCATGACCATGCATTTCTACACCGGCTGGACCGGCGCCCTCCTCAGCACCCTGCTGTTGCCCTGGATCTGGCAACCGGTCCCCGATGTTCAGACGGGGATTCTGCTTTTTTTGGCCGGGACCATGGGCACCACGGGCCACTTCCTTTTGATACAAGCCTTTGCCCGCGCCCCTGCGGCCATGCTGGCACCCTACCTTTATGTCCAAGTCGGGTTTGCATTGCTGGCCGGCTGGTGGTTGTTCGACCACGTACCCGGCCACCTGGAATGGTGGGGCATTGGGCTGATTGTGCTGTGCGGGGCTTCGCTGGCATGGCTCTCGGCACGGCCCGTTCGCGCGGACAAGGCGCCAGGCTGATGCAAAAGGCGCCCTCCGACACAGTGGGACAATCGCACCATGTCGCAGTTTTTTGAAGTCCACCCCGACAACCCCCAGCCCCGCCTGTTGAAGCAAGCCGTCACCCTGCTGCAAAAGGGTGGGGTGCTGGCCGTACCCACCGACTCCAGCTACGCCCTGGTATGCCACCTGGACGACAAAGCTGCCGCCGACCGCCTGCGGCGCATCCGCGGTGTGGACGACAAGCACCACCTGACCCTGCTATGCCGCGATCTGAGCGAGCTGGCCAGCTACGCGCGGGTGGACAACCGGCAATACCGGTTGCTGAAACTGGGCACGCCGGGCCCCTACACCTTCATACTGGAGGCCAGCAAAGAAGTACCGCGGCGGGTCAGCCACCCTTCGCGCAAAACCATCGGCCTGCGCGTGCCCGGGCACACCGCCCTGCAGGCGTTGCTGGAATTGCATGGCACCCCATTGCTGGCCACCACGCTGATCGCCCCTGGGGAACACAGCCCCATGAACGACGCCCACGAAATCCGTGAACGCTTTGAACACGACCTGGCTGGCGTGGTGGATGCGGGTGCCTGTGCACTGGACCCCACCACCGTGATCGATCTGACCCCGATGGGCACGGGGGGCGAGCCCGAGGTGCTGCGCGAAGGCCAGGGGCTTTTGCCCACCTTGGGGCTTTGAAATCCAGGCCGCCGCCTGGCCTGCCACAATACCGCCCATGGACTTTGCCGACATCATTCAAACCGTAGCCATTTACGCCTTGCCGGTGTTGTTCGCCATCACCGTGCACGAGGCGGCCCACGGGTATGCGGCCCGGCACTTCGGCGACAACACCGCCTACGTGCAAGGCCGCATCACGCTCAACCCCATGAAGCACATCGACCCGGTGGGCACGATTGCCATGCCGCTGCTGCTGTACTTCGCCACATCGGGGGCGTTTTTGTTTGGGTATGCCAAGCCGGTGCCCGTGAATTTTGGCCGTCTGCGCCACCCCAAACGCGACATGGTGTGGGTGGCACTGGCCGGGCCAGCATCGAATTTTGTGCAAGCGGTGCTGTGGGTGGTGCTGGGCTACCTGTTGCTGGCGCTGGGCATGGAAGAACGGTTTTTCATAGAGATGTGCAAAGCGGGGTTGATGACCAACCTCGTCATGTTTGCATTCAACCTGTTTCCGCTCCCGCCGTTGGACGGGGGGCGCATCCTGGTGGGCCTGCTGCCCTGGAAAGCGGCCGTGGCCGTGTCCCGGGTTGAGCCCTGGGGCTTCTTCATCGTGATGGCGTTGGTGGTGTCGGGTGTGGTGGGCAATGTGTGGCTGCGCCCACTCATGTCCATCAGCAGCAGCGTGATTGATATGCTGGTCAGCCCCCTGCGCTGGTTGTTGTTTTAAGAGTTCTTGTCATGAGCAAAGTCCGCGTCCTCACCGGAATCACCACATCAGGCACGCCCCACCTGGGCAACTACGTCGGGGCCATACGCCCCACCGTGCGCGCCAGCCGGCTCGACAACGTGGAGAGCTTTTTCTTCCTGGCCGACTACCATGCCCTCATCAAAATCGATGAACCGGCGCGCATCCAGCGCTCGACCCTGGAAATTGCCGCCACCTGGATCGCCTGCGGCCTGGACCCAGCCAAAGTCACCTTTTACCGGCAATCAGACATCCCCGAAATCCCGGAGTTGACCTGGTTTTTGACCTGCGTGACCGGCAAAGGCCTGCTCAACCGTGCCCACGCCTACAAAGCAGCCGTGGACAAAAACACCGCCACACAGAACGAGCCCGACGATGGCGTGACCGCCGGACTGTTCATGTACCCCGTGCTCATGGCCGCTGACATTCTGATGTTCAACGCCCACCAGGTGCCGGTGGGGCGCGACCAGATCCAGCACATCGAAATGGCCCGCGACATGGCCAGCAGCTTCAACCACCTGTATGGCGAACACTTCACCCTGCCTGAAGCGGTGATCGAAGAATCGGTGGCCACCCTGCCCGGCCTGGACGGCCGCAAAATGAGCAAAAGCTACGACAACACGATTCCTTTGTTTGCTCCGCGTGATCAGTTGAAGAAGCTGATCATGGGCATTCTGACCGACTCCAAAGCGCCGGGTGAACCCAAAAACACCGAGGGATCGGCCCTGTTTCAGATCTACCAAGCCTTTGCCACGCCTGACGAAACCGCCGCGCTGGCCCAAGCCTACGCCGACGGCATCGCCTGGGGCGACGCCAAACACCTGCTGTTTGAACGCATCGACCGCGAAATTGCGCCCATGCGCGCCACTTACGACCAACTGATGGCGCACCCGGAACAAGTGGAAGCCTTGCTGCAAACCGGTGGACAAAAGGCCCGCACGATTGCAACGCCGTTCACAGCGCGACTGAAACACGCGGTTGGCCTGCGCCCACTGCAAGCCACCAGCCAGCCCAAGCGTGGCAAAAACGAAAAAACCGCATTGCCTGCCTTCAAGCAATACCGCGAAAAGGACGGTTTTTTTTACTTCAAGCTGGCAGATGCAAAAGGGCAAGTGTTGCTGCAGAGCCTGGGCTTTGCATCGCCCAAAGAGGCGGGGCAAGCGATTGCACAACTAAAAAGCGAAGGCTACACCAACTGCCGCGACCTGCACAGCCAAATAGCGGCAACCGATCCCAACGCCGCTGAAGCTGCCTTGGACACCCTGCGCAACGCCGAGTAAGGTCTGCCGACGGGCGGCCGTCTGCGGTGCTGCTAGAATGCGTGCTTCGACACGCGGAAGGGTGGCAGAGTGGTCGAATGCGCCGGACTCGAAATCCGGTATACAGTTTCTACTGTATCGAGGGTTCGAATCCCTCCCCTTCCGCCAAATTGAACCCCAAGTATTTGATTTACTTGGGGTTTTTTATTTGGTGCGTTGCCAACACATACGCCATACCAGCCACTATTTCGAAGGTACATGCGCCCAGCTTGCAAAATCTTCAGCCGACAACGGGCGGCCAAACAAGTAGCCTTGCGCGTAGTCGCAGCCATGGTCGCGCAGCCATTGCAGCTGTTCCGGCGTCTCTACCCCTTCCGCCACCACCGGCAGATTCAAGCTGTGGGCCATGGCCAGAATGGCACGCACCAACGACTGGTCTTCATGCTGGGTCACCACACCGGAAATGAAGCCCTTGTCGATCTTGAGCGCATCCGCCTGAAAATGTTTCAGGTAACTCAGCGACGAGTAACCGGTGCCAAAGTCATCGATCATCAGGCGTATGCCCAGTGAACGAATGCCTTCCAACCAAGCCAGCACCTCCGGTGAGCGATCGAACACAACCGACTCGGTGATTTCAAAGCTCAGTTGCTCGCCGCGAACGCGGTGGGAGGCCAGAACAGCCGCCACTTCCGCGACCGACAACCCACGGGGTACTTGACGCCCGGACACGTTGATCGCGATACCCACGTTCGGCTCCAACCCCTGGGCGTGCCATGCGGCCAATTGCCCACAGGCCTCGTCCAGCACCCATGCACCAATGTCAACGATCAGCCCTGTCTCTTCTGCCAGCGGAATAAAGGCATCCGGACGGATCAACCCGCGTTGAGGGTCGTTCCACCGAACCAATGCCTCCATGTGCGAGAGCCGGTTGGTTCTGACGTCGAGAATGGGCTGGTAGTGCAGCAGCAGGTGTCGCTCTGCCACCGCGCCTCTGAGGTCGACCTCCAGCGAACGCCTGGACTGGATTTGCTCGGTCATGGCACGCTCATAAAACCGGTGGCTGTTGCGCCCCTCTTCTTTGGCTTTGTACATGGCCATTTCGGCATGGCGCAACAAATCCGCAGAGCATTGGCCCCCTTCGGGGTAAAATGCAATGCCCAGGCTCCCGCCCGACCACACGGTGTGCCCCAGCAGCTCAAAGCTGTCGCCCAAGGTATTCAGCAGGGCCTCGGCCGCCTGGGTGGCAGCAAGCTGGTCACGCACCTGCGGCATCAACACCACGAACTCGTCACCCCCCAAGCGGGCCACCGTGTCCGTCTCAGGCACGCAGTGGCGCAACCGTTCACAGGCCTGTTGCAGCAAGAGATCGCCGGTCTCATGCCCCAACGAATCATTGACCTTCTTGAACAGATCAATATCGATCAACATCACGGCAAATGAGCTGTTGTCTCTCTTCGCACGCAAAATCTCCTGTTCCAACCGCTCGTTGAGCAGGTTGCGGTTGGGTGCACCCGTCAGCACATCGAAGTGGGCGCGCTTGTAAATCTGGTCTTCGATCAATTTGCGCTCGGATATGTCCCGAAACACCACCACCGAACCCGCAACGCTGCCGTTGGGGCGCACAGGGTTGATGGACACTTCCGCCGACAAGCGCGTTCCGATCTTGTTAAAAATGATCTGGGTGTCGCGATTCCAGGCCTCCCCGGCCTCCATGACACGTTGCAAAACATCGATGTCCTGAACCTGCACGACCTCGTCCAGCTTCAACCCCAGGAGCGCCTGACCCCGTTCCCCCATGAACGCTTCAGCCGTGTTGTTCACGAACGTGATCCTGCCATCAACGTCCACGCCGATGATGGCATCTCGTGCGGCGTCCAGTATGGAACGGTTGCGCACCGCAAGCGTCTCGCAATGCTGCACCTCGGTCACGATGTCTTCGGTCAACCGGTAGACACGTCGCCCGGCATAGGTCAGTGCACAGGCCACCAGCACCAGCAGGCCGCTTATCCATGGCAGGGCCGCGTTGGACATTTCTTGTCCAGGACGCGGCGCAGCCCAAGTCACGCTTCCCGCCCGCTGCCCGTCGATCAGCGCCAAGTCCACAGCAACATTGCCCAAGCCAGGCTTCGCATGAAGTTGCATGTCACTTTGCCCCATCACCTCTTTTGTGATCGGCAACACCGTTCCGCTCAAGGAACGCGCGAACAACAACAGCGCAAAAGGGTCTGGGCTCGGTTTGGAGGTGGGTTTCTCAGGGCGGAAACGGACCGCCGCCACCGAATGTACCTGCCCCTGGATTTTGACCAGGCCGGTCGCCACCGCCACCGTCGCATCCCCCTGTATGGGTTTGCTGCGAGCCATCTGAAGCAAGGCTGTCAACGACGGCTCACGGCCAAAATCTTTCGCCTCAACCGAATCAGCCGGACTGGTTGATATAAAAATGGGGTTGTCGCGCCCGTCCACCGCCGCTGAGAAAGACAGGTCAAATGCGTCAACCGCGTAGTCTCCGGCGTTCGACTCCCACCATTCGGCATTTTTGGCAACCAGTACCGAAGCAATCGATTCATCCCAGTTGGCGTAATCCAGCACGTGGGAGGCCAGTTGCCTGGCCTGCAGCTTGAGCAACCCCCGGAACTGGTGCTGTGCTGCCGTGGCCGCCAACTCGTCTTGCTTCTGCCCCATATGTGTGAGCAGCAAGAACACGGCCACAAGGCTCAACGCAATCACGCATCCAACGGCCAGTGATACTTTCTTCAAAACGGTGATGGCAGATGCCGCAAAGCCTGCTGGACCGCCGGGCTGAGTCTTGGCATCTGGGGCCGCGTTGAGCGAAAAGGACTCCAATGTACGACTCCCTTCTACTTTTTCGTCCAAATGTCATGCGGTTATAGCATGCCCCCTCAAAAGCCGACAGCTTGAAACAGCCCGTCAGGACGCAATTGTGGCCCCGTGTGTGAACGAGGCCAGCAACGAAATGCTGGCACTCGATAGCCGCCACCGAGGTTTATGCACAATTTTGGTGAGTCGAACAATCAGCTACCACAAACCCAACCAACCGGAATCAGCTTTCCAAGAAAATTTTAAGTCATTGATTTTATTGAAGTTATTTTTTTGCCCAAAAAGAAGGCAAATTGACTTTGTGCCTGAAATCCCGAGGACGGACCGCCTGATCACAGCGTTGTCAACAAAGTTATCCACAGAAATTCTGGATAAGTGTTGCGTCTTCTTAAAAATCAAGGATTTAGCCCTGATTTCGTCATTTCACTTGTATTTCACACGGTTGGGGCTGTGCCCACACCACGCGCCACTTGCCGGCTTGTTTGGCTTCGTACAACGCCTCGTCCGCGCGTTGCAACAAATCGGGGGCGGTGTGAGCGGTCGCCGGGTACAGCGCCACACCGATGCTCACCGACAAAGGACACTCCACACCGTCGTAGGGTCGCGACAGCCCCTCCAGCAAACGCGCGGCAATCTGGGCAATGCCCTCCGGTTCATTGGCATCGGCCAGCAACACCGCAAACTCATCCCCCCCCATGCGGGCCACGGTGTCCATGGACCGCACCACCAGGGCGATGCGCCGAGCCACTTCGATCAGCACCTTGTCGCCACCCGCGTGCCCATAGCGGTCGTTCACCGCCTTGAAACCATCCAGGTCCAGCGCCAGCACAGCCAGCCCGCTCTCGGCCCTCTTGGCACGTTCCAACTGGTGATGCAACAGCTCGTCGAACAGCCACCGGTTGGCCAGCCCAGTCAACGCATCGTGGTGCGCCATGTGTCGAATCTGGGCTGCCGTCAGCGACGCCTGGACAATGGCCTGTCCCACCGCATCGGCCTCTTTCAGGGAAATGCGCGGCAGTTTCACGGGTTCGTTGTCACCTATGTGTCGGGCGGCCTCGTTCAAGTCTTCCACGGTGGACACCACCTTGCGCACCACGCGCAACGCCATCCACACCCCCAGCAGCATGGCAATCCCAATGCCCAGGGTGGCACTGAAAAGCCAGTCCACCACCTGAGCCTCCACCTCGTGCATGGGGGCACCGGCGGCCACCACCCAGTCGAATTTGGCCCCTCGACTGAACCCGGTGTAGACCGGATCGCCTTCTTTGTTGACGGAAACAAACGCCCCTTCACGCTGGCTTTGCACCCGATCCCATAGTTGGGGCGTGGCTTTTTGCCCCACAAACTGTTCGGGGGAACGGGTGCGCCCCACGATCGTGCCCGAGGCGTCCAGTATGGCCACCAACCAGCCGGGGGCCAAGGTATTGGCGGCCAGAATATGCCCGACCGCGTCCGGGGACATACCCACCGCCAGCACATAGCGGATATGGCCATCAATGTGCACCGGTACGCCCATGGCCACAGCGGGGCGGCGGGTCACGGGGCCGATAAAGTAATCGGTCAGGACCGTACCGCCACTTTCAAAGATGGTTTGCAACGCCGGAGGGTTGCCGGTCGCCGGCAGTGGCGATCCGTACGGCACCACCGTGTTCAACACCTGCCGCCCCTGGCGGTCCAACAACACGTAGTTGTAAACAATCTGGGTGGTTACCGCCCGGCCGGCATACGCATGGAAAGCCCCCAGATCGCCCGTTTGCAGCTGGCGGGATTCTGCCAACACATGCAAACCCGACTCGATGGCCGACAACTCACGATCCAGATCTGCGGCGACCTTTCGAGCCAACAACGAGGTGCTGTTGAACACCTGCCGACGCTCCAGCTCGTACACCTGCCACAGCAAATACGCTATGACGCATGCCGCAGGCACAATACAAACCGCCACCAGCCACAACAACGTGCTGCGCAGGGAGTAGCGGTGCGTTGCAAAACCCGTGGACTCCAAAGGCATGGCAGATTGCGCCTCCGTGAAAGTTGGGCTTCACTGTATCCCATGCCGGCCAACATGCCCACAAAATTTCGCTTTCCACCAAGTCGCGCCGGGTCTCTCGCCTTGGTCAGCGCCGCTTCACGGGTTTGTCAGTGCTTGGCGCACCAATGACGCCATGGCTTGCGCTTGGGTATCGGGCTCCTGCAACAAACCCGCAACCGTTCCCACGCGATCCGCCCGGTCTTCGTCCTGGCTGACCTTGAGGCGCCCTTCCAACCGATCGATGGTGATTTCAATGCCCACAATGGCGCGCAGTTTCTGGCGAACGTATGCGCTGGGAGCATCGCCGGTCTTCCAGGGCGTGGCGCGCGCCGATTCCTGTGCATCCGTCAGGCGGTTCAGCATGTCCAGCACCCACTCCGCTTCGTCGATGGCGCGCGCAACCCCGTGCGCATGGACCGCGACGTAGTTCCACGTCGGCACCACCTTCCCGTGTTCTTTCTTGCCCGGATACCAGCTGGGGGTGATATACGCCTGCGGCCCCATGAACATGACCACGCACGGTGCGCCGCTTTGCAACAAGCGCCACACCGGGTTGGCCCGCGACACATGGCCCATCAGCCTTCCCTGCGGGCCACGGGTTCTGTCCAGAATGAACGGGATGTGGTTGGCCAACAGGGTGTTATCCCCCCAGCACACCCACGCCCCCAAGGGATGGTGGTCGATGTGCGCTTGCATCGCACCCAAGTCGGTCAAGGCATGGTATTTAGGCAGGTACATCGGAATCCCCTCAAAATCCAGCCCAAGCGTGACGCACCAGCAAGACCGACAACCCCCACATCGTCAAGCCGATCAACCCATCCAGCACTTGCCACGCCCGGGGCCGCGCAAACCAGGGCGCCAGCCAGCGGGCGCCCAACCCCAGCAAACCGAACCACACCATGCTGGCGATGCTGGCCCCGGCAACAAACCACCCTTGCAACGCACCAGGTTGCTGGGCGCCCACGCTGCCAACCAGCAACACGGTGTCCAGGTACACATGCGGGTTGAGCAAGGTAAACGCCGCGGCTTGGGCCACCGCCGCACCACGCCCCAATGCCTCGCCGCCCAGTGCCGCCTGCAAGTGCCCCCCCTGGCGCACCCGCAACAACGCCTTCCAGCCGTACCAAACCAGAAACACGGCCCCCACCAGCGCCAACGCCTGGGCCAGCTGGGGGCGGTTGCCCAGAGCCTGGGCCATGCCAAACACGCCCGCCGAGATCAGCACCGCATCGGCCACGCTGCAAAACAGCACCACGCTGCCCACGTGTTCACGGCGCAGCCCTTGCCGCAACACAAACGCGTTTTGCGCGCCGATCGCCACGATCAACCCAAAACTCAAGGCAAGTCCTTGCGCAAATACCGGCCATGCGGCCGTGTTCGATAGGAAAAAGGAATTCATGCCCCCAAGCATGCCGCCACCTAAAAATGAATACAAGCTACATTTGCTTCATCAACATTAGAAATACTTACTTTATGTTGGACTATCCCTCGCTGTTTGCCCTGGCCGCCGTGGTACGGGAAGGCAGTTTCGAACGTGCTGCGCGTGCGCTGCATGTGACGCCATCGGCGGTGTCTCAACGCATCCGTCTGCTGGAAGAACGGGCGGGGTGTGCGCTGGTGGTGCGCGGTCAACCCTGCGAAGCCACGGAGGCTGGACGGCGTCTGTGCCAGCACGTGGACCGGGTGCGTTTGCTCGAACACGAACTGCAAGGCGACCTGCCCGCACTGGGAACAACTGAGCAAGTCTGGGTCCAGGTCCCGGTGGCGGTGAATGCCGACAGCCTGGCCACCTGGTTCATGCAGGCCTTGACCGATTTTGCGACACAGACAACCGCATTGGTGCAGTTGTCTGTTGACAACGAGGGCCACACAGCAGAATGGCTGCGCAGCGGTGCGGTATTGGCCGCCGTGACAGCGGTTGAACAACCCGCCTCGGGCTGTAACAGCCACCCCTTGGGCGCCATGCGTTATGTGGCTGCCGCCAGCCCCGCTTTTGTGGCACATTACTTTCCGCAAGGCGTTGACGCCCGCCGTCTGGAGGCCGCACCGAGCCTGATGTTCAACGCCAAAGACGAATTGCAACAGCAGTGGGTGCTTCGCCAGTGCGGTCGGCATGTGGAACTGCCCCGCCACACCTTGCCATCACCGCAAGGTTTTGTGGCAGCGGCTTTGGCAGGCATGGGCTGGGCCTTGCACCCCCTGGCCTTGGTTGTCCCATACCTGGCGCGGGGGCAGCTGGTCGAATTGGCACCCGACACCCCCTTGGACATCCCCCTGTACTGGCAACAGGCCCGCGCGACATCTTCTTTGCTGCAGGGATTGTCGCGGGCAGTTGTTCAAGCCGCCGCCGACGGCTTGCGACGGGAACCTTTTGAGGGCGTTAGCACTCTTTCTTCATGAGTGCTAATATTGGGGTATTCCCCAAATTTATAGGGAGTTGTTTGCTTATGAACGCTGCTGCCACCGCCACTTTTGCCCTGGCCCCCGCCGCCAAAGGCTGGGCCGGTTCGTCCATGGTGTTGCCCCCGCTGGGCAACCTGGACGCCTATATTTCGGCAGTCAACCGCCTGCCCCTGCTCACACCAGAGGAAGAGAAAGACTTCGCCCAACGCCTGCGCCGCGACAACGACCTTGACGCCGCTGGCAAACTGGTGATGTCGCACCTGCGTTTGGTGGTGTCGGTGTCGCGCCAATACCTGGGCTACGGCCTGCCCCACGGCGATCTGATTCAGGAAGGCAACGTGGGCCTGATGAAAGCGGTCAAACGCTTCGACCCCGACCAGGGCGTGCGTCTGGTGAGCTATGCCATGCATTGGATCAAGGCCGAAATCCACGAATACATCCTGAAAAACTGGCGCATGGTCAAAGTGGCCACCACCAAGGCCCAGCGCAAATTGTTTTTCAACCTGCGCAGCATGAAAGCGGGCTTCAAAACCGACGCCGCCGAAGCCGACGACCTGCAACACCTGCACCGCGACACCTTGAGTGACCACGAAATCGACGTGGTGGCACGCGAGCTGAACGTCAAGCGCGAAGATGTGCTGGAGATGGAAACCCGCCTGTCGGGCGGTGACGTGGTGCTGGACCCCACCCCCGGCGACGATGGCGAAGAAACCTACGGCCCGATCGCCTACCTGGCCGACGCGCGGCACGAGCCCACCGCCGTGATCGAGGCCACCCAGCGCGACCTGCTGGCCAGCGAAGGCCTGGCGCAGGCCCTGGATGGGCTGGACGAACGCTCGCGCCGCATCGTGGCCGAGCGCTGGCTGAAAGTGAACGACGACGGCAGCGGTGGCATGACCCTGCACGAACTGGCAGCCGAATACGGCGTCAGCGCCGAGCGCGTCCGCCAGATCGAGGTCGCCGCCATGAAAAAGATGCGCAAGGCCCTGGAGGCCTACGCCTGAATCACCCCTCCCGGCGCAGCGCCGGGAACAGGATCACGTCGCGGATGCTGGGGCTGTCGGTCAACAGCATGATCAAACGGTCAATACCGATGCCGCAGCCCCCGGCGGGTGGCATGCCGTATTCCAGCGCGCGCACGTAGTCGGCATCGAAGAACATGGCCTCGTCGTCACCGGCGTGCTTGTTTTCCACCTGGGCGTGGAAACGGGCGGCCTGGTCTTCGGCGTCGTTCAACTCGCTGAAACCGTTGCCCACTTCGCGGCCGGTGATGTACAGCTCAAACCGCTCGGTGATGGTCGGGTCGGCGTCGTTGGCGCGGGCCAGCGGCGAAATCTCGGTGGGGTGGTTGCAGATGAAGGTGGGGTTCCAGAGCTTGTCTTCCACCGTCTCTTCAAAGTACATCACCTGCAAACCGGCCAGGCTGCGGCTGTCCAGGCGGTCCTTCACCGGGTCCATACCCAGTTTTCTCAATTGCTGCACCAGCCAGTCGCGGTTGTCCACGTTGGCACCGGCTTCGGTGTGTTTCAAAATCGCTTCGCGGATGGTCAGACGCTCAAACGGTGCCTCCAGGTCGACATCACGCCCTTGGTAGCTCAACTTTGCACCGCCGCACACCCGGTGCGCCGCATGGCGAATCAGCTGCTCCGTGAACGCCATCAAGTCCAGGTAGTTCCAATAGGAGGCGTAAAACTCCATCATGGTGAACTCGGGGTTGTGGCGGACGCTGATGCCTTCGTTGCGGAAGTTGCGGTTGATTTCAAACACCCGCTCGAACCCGCCCACGATCAAACGCTTGAGGTACAGCTCGGGCGCAATGCGCAAGAACATGTCCTGCTCCAGCGCGTTGTGGTGGGTGGTGAAAGGCTTGGCGTTGGCACCGCCCGCAATCGGGTGCAGCATGGGGGTTTCCACCTCCAGAAATTGGTGCTGCACCATGAATTCACGGATGCTGGTGACCGCCAAGCTGCGGGCCATGAACCGCTTGCGGGCTTGCTCGTCGGTCATCAAATCGACGTAGCGCTGGCGGTACTTGATTTCCTGGTCGTGGATGCCGTGAAACTTGTCCGGCATGGGGCGCAGGCTTTTGGTGATCAGGCGAACCTTGTCGGCCTGGATGGTCAGCTCGCCCGTGCGGGTTTTGAACAGCACGCCTTCGGCGGCCACAATGTCACCC
>JACCDQ011660532.1_pt1 | contig 23413 bp, 24 predicted proteins | sample 7446031 | NCBI WGS metagenome assembly JACCDQ01 (sample SAMN15323442, study PRJNA562643) | freshwater metagenome | isolation source: river surface water | place: USA:Blue River Watershed | collected 2017-08-17 | reverse complement strand
CATTCCCGATCCCGTAGAGCCCGTCTTTTACGCCAGCGTGGGCGGCTGGGTGGTTACGTCGGACGTAGTGGGCAACCGCGAGCGGTGCCTTATGGTCCGTGAGGACGACTACGTGCTTCCTGCGGACGAATGAACTACGTCTCCGAGATACGCGCATCTGTCCGCAAGCGCCATACGCGCAAGGAGCTTGCTTGCCTGTATCACACAGGGACGGGCCGTAGCGTGCCCCTAGAAGTCAATTTGCGGGCTTTTGTGGCCGAATGGCACTCCCAGCAGCAGGCTATCAATGCTGGCGCCAAACCAAGCGCATTTTGGCGTCGTGCAAATGGCTTGTTCTAGCGCCGTCCAAGCAGGTAGTCATCGACCCGCAGCAGCCGTAGAGTAGCGGAAAAACTGCTCTGCGGCGCTCGGGCGCGGCTTCTGGTAAAACGGACGTGCCATTGACTGCTGGTAAACGTCGCTTTGGAGAAATGCGCGGAAGGGTATGTCGCCAAGGGCAACAGAACCCGCACCAATAGCTCCGCCAACCGGGCCAGCGGCCTTGTATCCGGCGCCGCCCGCAATCATCACAAGCCAAGGACGAATGTTACGTCCCTCGGCGGCACCAATGGTGGCCGATTCCTTGATGACATGCGGCATGGCATTGGCAATGTCCGCAATAGTTTTAAGCCCCCCCGTGAGCTTGGACTTTTGCGAGTCCTGAATGGCGCCCAAAATGGCAGCATTCACGTCGCCCGTGGAGTAGTTGATGGAGCTATCAACGGCGTGCCATTTGGCCAGCTCCACCCTGGCTTTTTGCATGTCGCCGTAAAGCCCCTCGTTCTTAGTGGCCTTGGCGATCTTCTCAAGCCCCGCTTCCGCAGCGTCGGCCTGCTTCTCAAACGAGACGGCGGCCTCGCGCAGTTTGGGGTCGCCCCCACTGCGCTTGTAGGCGTTCCATGCGTCGCGGGCCTCACTGCGAAACGACTTCCAATCCTCAACCAGCTTGGACGCCTCTGGGCTTACGGCGGCCATCTCTTTGTAGGGACGGGCCATTTCAATGCGCTTCGCCTCCATCTTGATAGCGTCAAGCGGGTCGTCGGGAGCAAGCCCAAGCTCTCGCCGAACAATGGCATTGGTCACTTGCTGATTTCCCTTGGAAAGCTCACGTTGAAGGGCGCTTTGGCCGGCTACGTGAACAGCCGCACTATTTACCAAATTGGCATTGGAAAGCGAGGGGTCCAGCTTGTAGCCCTCGCGCATTGCTGCGTCATACGTCATCAGGCGTGCGGTTTCCTGCTTGGCGCGCTTAATTTCTGCGGCAGATCGTCCGTCCATGCCGGCGGCCTTGCCAATTGCGCGGCCAACCACGGGGGCAACCATGCCAGTGCCGCTTGCAAGGACCGACTCACCCATTGTCATTGGGCGCCCCTCGTCCACCAGAACCTCCGCCTGTTTGCCCGCCATGTTAGCAAAACCGCTGCGGGCAATCTCACGCGCCATACCCTGCGCCCCCGCACGAGCTGCGTTGCCACCAGGAAGGAAAGCGCCAGCAACGCCGGCACCCACCACTTGACCTGGAGACGGAGCCTGCCCCTGCCGAGCGCCCTCAAGGTATTCGCCGGCAATGGAACCAAGTGCCGCACCCGCAGGGATGCTCAGGCCACCAGTAGCCGCAGCAATGGGCGGAATGGCGCCAATGGCCGCACCGGCAGCTTGTGCTCCGCCACGAATGCCCATTCCCGTCAAAACGTCCGCAGCCTGACGCATTGGAGCGGGCGGGAGCACCGAACCACCGGCAATGGCCGCAGAACGCTGCAATTCGGGCGTAATGCCCCCCTGCAGAGGCGCTGCGGTCGCAGCCGCAGACTCCATTTGCGTAAGGCGGGCCGCAATCTCGTTCGCCGCCTTTACGTTCTTCTCAGCGTAGGCGCGTTCAAGGGCGGAAATCAGTTCTTCTTTGGTGAAATTCATTTCTTGCCGGCCTTGATGAATTTGAACACGTCGGGGCTAAAACCATCCGTCTTATCGGGAGAAGCCTTCAAAGTGGACGGTTCCGGCAGCTTCTCGTCATACTTGGCAACCAACTCGTCCCGCTTCTTGGCTGCCGCCTCAAACGTGATGGACCCGCGCGAAGCCTCTGCCGCCACCTTGGCAATGTCGGCGTCAAGGCGAAGGCGGGCCTGCGTCATTTCAAGCAGGCGGCGGTTGGCTTCGTTGGTGCGACCAATCATCGGCCCCATCTCTTGGAAGAGGGCGTTTTCCTTCTCGGTGATGGCGCCCTTGGTCTGCTGGATCTTCTCGAAGATGAACTGCGGGAAATACGCAGTGGCCTCCTGAACATCGGCCAATTTTGCGTCGTCCACCTCGGCACCGATGGCTTTGGCCCAAGCGGCGGCATTGGCCTTGAACTCGGCCAGCTTGCCCGTTTCAAGGCCGCCTTCGCCCAAGAGCTTGAGCAAGCGACCAACCTGCGGCATGGTCTTGCGAGCAACGTCTCCAGCGAGAATATCGCCCTCGAATTGCTTCGTCATCATGCCAACGCGGGCCTTCTTTTCGGGGTCTTCCACCTGCTCCGGAGGACGAACAACCGCCTCGGGGAAGTAGCGACCGCCGGCGCCTTGACGGAACGACGGCTCTTGGCCGGCGGGCAGCCTGAGGGCTTGCGCCGCTTTAAGAGCCTCTTCGGCGGTGGCGTAGCCGTTTACATTGAGCGCAGCCTCGTCCTTGCGGATTTCGGCAAGCTGCTTGCGTCCCTGTGCCTGCGCCATCAGCGCAACATCCGGCGCAAAACCCTGCGGGGCGCCTTGGCCGCCGCCCGTGATGAATTGGGCCGTAGCAAGCTCAACCTGACGCTTGCGCCCCTCTGCGGCCTGCTTTGCGGCCATTTCCGCCGCTGCGGCCACTGCACGCTGATTGATGGCAGCGGCCTCGTTTTGTTTATCCATCAATTGGATTCCACTGTTCAGTAAAACAGGGGCTTGCTGTAAAAATGCCTGAGCCGCAGACGCACGCTCACGAACGGACAGGTTGGGGTCGCCAATCATCTGCCGCATCTGCTGGATGCTCTGACCAATGCGGGGGTCAATCTTGTCCATGATCGGCTCAAACCCAGCCGACATCTTATCCGCCGCCTTCAGGAAGCCCTCCAGCTTCTTCGTCTCCTCTTTGTTCTTCTTGTAGGCATCAATGCCCTGCCCGACACCAGACATCAAGCCGGCAAGGCCCTGCCCCATAGCGCCAGCTCCCTGCGCGGCCATTTGCGAGCCCGCAAGCGACCCTTGGAGAAACGGCGTGAAGTCGGTGCGACCAAGCGCCGGATTGATTTGAGAACCGCGAAGGAAGGCCATGATGTTTTATCCCCGACCAAATACACCACCGAGAAGGCTTCCGGCACCACCGAGGATGCCGCCATAGAACTGACCACGCGCCTGCGCCTGAGCACCCGCAGCCCCCGCCTGCGCCCCGTAAATGGACGCATTGTAGTTGGCGAGGTTGGCGTTGTTCTGAAGGGCGAGGTTGATGCCCGCGTTCGGGTCAAACAACTGCGGCCCCGTCTGGCTTGCCTGCTGCGTCCCGAGCCCGAGGATTTGATTCCCGTATTGAATGGCCTGCGGGCTCTGGCCAATGAGGGAAAGTCCCGCATTGCCAACTCCGCCCCACATGTTTGCCAACTGACCGGCATAAGCCCTGTCGGCACCGAGCATGTTCTGCTCCATGCCCGTCGTGCCAATCAGGTTGGCGAACCGCTGCTGTGCTTGCTGCGCGTTGAACGCCTGATTTCCCGCAGCCGCAGCGTAGTTAGCTTGCTGGTTTGCAAGCTGTGCCTGCATGTTCTGCCCCGCACCAAACTGGTAGTTCTGACCGTAGGCGCCTTGGTTGGCGAGAGCGGCTTGCAGGTTGGCCGCTTGGTTGGCCTGCTGGACGTTTTGGGCATTGGTGATGTTGAATTGCTGGCTCTGCATCCCCGCCTGCTGATTCGCAAGCGCAGCCTGAAGCCCCGTCTGTTGGTTGGCAAGCCCCGCCTGCAAGCCTGTGCCTTGATTGGCAAGGGCGGCCTGCAAAGCACTCTGGACGTTGAACTGGCCGGCTTGGAGCTGATTGCCGACGTTCTGCCCCTGCCGGGCGAGATCGGCCTGCAATACCTGCGTGGCAAGCTGCTGGCCGGTCTGTTGGGCACCGAGAAGCTGCTGATTGATGCCCTGCGAAGCCGCAAGGTCTTGCATTTGACGCTCGCGGGAGGCCCCGATGCGGGCGGAGGCTTCGCCAAGAATGGAGGCATTGTCACCAAGGCGTCCGGCCTGCGCAAACTGCTCACGGGAGCCTTGCGTAGCCGCCCGCATCTCCTCCGGCGTAAGCTGGCCGGGCTGCTGCGCCATGCGCACGCCCTGCGCCTGCAACGCCTGCGACAAGGGCGAAAGCTGCTGGTTTTGGAGAGCCTGCTGATAAAGTTGGCTGCCAAGGGCACCGCCCTCGACGTTGCCGGCGGCCACCTGACCGGAAGCCACTCGTTCGGCGGCAACACGCTCTGCCGCTACCCGCTCGGGGGTCATAACACCACCCAATTGCACCTGATTGGCGCTAACGGGCATGTAGCCAGACCCGCTCGGGGCCACAATCTGCTGCGCCTGAAGGTTGCTGGTCATGGCGGGAGCCATAGCCGCCGCACCTGCTTCGTTCAGGTAGCCGCTAACCTGCCGACCGCCCATTGAGCCCGCCTGCCCGAGAATGGCCGCCAATTGCGGATTGGCTGCCAAATAAGCCGCATTGGCCTGCCCGCCATAGGCACCCATCTGCGCGATGTTGTATTCGTTCTGCTGCGTTCCTAGGCCCTGAAGAAGCGCAGCCTGACGGCGAGCCGCCATGTCCTGCAAGTCAAGCGTGCCGTAATAGCCGCCAGCCGTGCCCGGATCGACACCAAGGAGCTGATTCTGGAGGTTACGCTGCGCGTTGGCCTGATACTGCGGCAGGTAGGTGCCCTCGGCGCCAATAATCTGCGCCTGCAATGCCGGATTGGCAATGCCCTGCATGTAGGACGAAATGGCATCGCCGGCATTGACCGCCGTGGGAGCGGCGGGCGTGGCGGGCATATTAACGCGGGGAGCGGACATGGCGTAAGATTGTGTCGGTTTTTACAAAGGTGGGTTCTTCCTTGCCTCTTAAGCCGCGTTGCCATCCAACCCATGGCAGAAAGGGGAGGCCGAGGGATGCCAGTCGGTGCGGTGCGTTTCTACCGACTGCCAGCTCGACCCACCAACAGTCCGCGTTTGGGACATCACACCAAATTGCTGGCTTGGACTTCCGGCATGGGCGAAATAGAAGCAGGCATTCGGGCTGGCTGTAAACGTAGCCATATTCGGAGTAGTAGCCGTGTAGTTTTGAGAACCACTCGGCCCCGTATGTGTCGATTGCCCAACGGAGTGCATTAGGCGAAGCGGGTTGCGCTGCCAAGGACGGTGAAGGTGGCACTGGCGGTCTTGATAATCGTGTAGGAGTAGGCGTCAATGGACGACGCATTGCCCGCCGAGGGTGCGGTGCCGCCCGCCCATTTGATCGTCTGCGCGTTGCCGTCAATCGTGTGCGAGGACGGGTAGTAGGCGGTGCTGCCCTGCGTGGCCAACGTGACAATCGTAATGCTGTCGCCCGTGGCCATCGTGCTATTCAGCGTAGCGGAGGCGGAGCCGCGAATGTTCAGGGTCCAGTTGGCCGCAGAGTCGGACGAATAAAGCGTTACGGCTCCGTCCAGCACGTTGAAATTGACCGTGCCGGTAAGCGCCGTGGCATTGATCGTCGCCTTCTCAATCACCTCGTAAATGGAGGTGGTGCCGGTGGCATTAAGAGCAACGAATTGTCCGGTGGCCCCCGTCACGGTAGATGTGGCGGTCAGGTTTGTTGCAGTGGTGGTTCCGCTCGACCATGAGGGGCCACCGGACGAAAGTTTTGCGGGGGTGATGCCGGCATCCTTGACAATGATGGCACCGCCGGAAAGCTGGGTGGTGCTATCATCAACCGCGCCGGACGCAAACGTGGCATTATTGACCATTGCGTTCATGGTCGTGGGCGTAGGCTCGTCACCAATCGCCCAAGTTGTGCCTGTTACCAGAATGGCCATGTTATGAAGCGGATGCGGTGGATTGGTTGGTGATAGAGGCGTTTACGCTTACGGCACGCAGTTTGGGGCGCCCCGCAGTCGGGGTGAACACCATTTGCGCTCCGTAGCCGCGTTTGTTCCCGATTCTACCACGCAAGGACGCATCTTCGGAGGGGGCGACATTGGAGCCATTAACCGAGCTTACAGTGGTAAGAGTGGCTGCGTAGTCGGGGTTCTCCACCACAATGCCAATGTTTCCATCGGACGATTCGGACGCGGAAGACTCCACATGAAGCTCGTAGGTGCTGAACTTCTTTCGCTCAATCGTCCCCATCGTGTAAAGCCGTGTGGTGACGGACGATTCAATGGGGTAGGTCACGGCATCGACGCCGGCAAACAGGGAAAGCACGTCGTTTGCGTCCTCGCGGGCGTCAATCTGGTGAATAGCACCGGCGGCGCTGATCGAGTAGAGGTTGTTCAAGCCGCCATTGGATGCGGAAACGAAGCCAAGGATGTCCCAACCGTCTTGGTCAATCACGTCCAGGCTCTCCCACCCTTGGTTTAGGAAATTGTAAATAAGGATAGCATTATTGGTTTCGCTTGCATCAATCGGAACCGCAAGGTAGTAGCGATTGGAGAAATAGGCGGCAACCGCCTTGTAAGCATAGTCCCGGTTGATGCGCTGAATGGTGGCGTTTACGGGCTCGGAGAGCGGAACGCCGGCCCCGCGTAGGTTGTAGAGGTCGCCGAAGTTGGCCGAATAGACGCCGTTGTCGGACAGGAAAAGCACCTGGTTGCCAATCTGCACCACGCTCTTGCGGGCAACGCAACCAACCTCGTTGGTAATCTGACGGACGGTTATATCTGCAAGGCTGCCAGAAATGCCGCTAAGGAGGTGGATGCTATTTCTATTGAAGGCCAACAGGTTGTCCTCCGCGAAAGGCTCAAGCGCAACCACGTAATCAGCCGTGCCGCCAGTAATGCGGAATTGATTCTGAAGTCGGTCATAGGTGTCGCTATCAAGGATGTCGGAGGCGATGATTTCGTCCCGAATGTCGCGGTCGGTAATGGTTGGGCTGGAGCCGCTGCTTCCGGCCATCGTGTAGAAGTAGGGCGTCCAGAGACGGCGTTGGTGGTAAACGCCCCACGGGGGCGCGGTCATGTGCGTGTAGCCGGTGCCAATGCTTACCTTCTTCGAGAAGACAACGGATGTGGCTGCATGGTCCGGCACCTCGGCGTAGAAGGTGAACGTCCCCGAGGTGGGAACGGTGGCCACCACGTAGCCCGAATCAGTCTCTTGCCCCTCCAAAAGAAGGGTGGAGCCGTTATCCACCACGTAGATTCGATCCCCGGCGGACAGGCCGTGTGATGCCTCCGTGACGGTGACAACACCGTCTGCTATCACTGTGTTGTTTGCCGTGTTGTAGTAGGTCGGCTGGGTGTATGCGCCGTTGGCGACAAGCGTGAAAGCCGGTGTGCCGCTCAGGTCGCCGTCCCACTCCAAAGCGGTCAGTCCGTCGCGGAACAGGATGACGCGATCAAAACACTGGAGGAGTTCGCACTCAGCCACAATTGTAACGCCCGACGGATAGGCAATGGTGGTTGCGGTTCCATCGGCAACGGAAATGGCAACTACGTTCTGGTTGGTTGCACGAAGTATGTATTCCGCATTGTCATCCGACGGGTCGGAGAATCGGCAGTAGCCATAAACGCCGTTGGTCTGCGTCGCGGAGAACTTGGCGCCGGAAACGTATCCGGTTCCCGAGTAGGTTTCACTTCCGGTAGCGCCCGGAATCGTGAACGTAAAGGTGTCAATGTCAGTAACGGTGACTACGCGATTGCCGTTGGGGTCAACCGTCCCGGTCAACCCCGATACGTTTGCAAGGCTTCCCGTCGTGAGGCAATGCGGGGTTGCGGTGTCTACCGTCACCGTAGTCGTGTTTCTGGATGCCGACGATATGGCTACCGGATACGAGACGGATACAACGCCGTCGGACCAGTAAAACTCACTGTCAAGCGGAGCGCCACTAGCCGGAGGCGGGATTGCAACGGTTAGCGTCAGTGACCCGGTGGTTGTTCCGCCGTGGGCGGTGTAAACTCCATTTATGTCCCACGGGTAAGGACCAGCCGTTGCTCCGTATTGTGTAAAACCACTCAACGTAATCGACTGCGATGATTCGATTTCGAGGTCCGGGTCAAACGTAAGCTGAATGTCTACGTTTGGGCCTACGCCGTCGTAATAGGCAAATGCCTCGACGCTAACCGCCCTGTCGCCAATCAAGCGCCACGTCGCGGGGGACGTGAGCCTAATGGCCCCCGTGTTGGCCGTAAGCGTGCCACCAACGGCGTTTACACCCTTGCGCGTCTGCCACGCGCCATCGAGGTCCATGCGACCGTTGACCGAATTGCTCACCTCACCCGGTTTGAGCTGGTCCCCGCGCAGGCGATTATTGACGCGAACAAAACTATTGTCCCCGCCATCGGCAATGGGGCTATCCAGCGGTCCAAAGGAAGAGAAGCGTGACATTATTGGTCCTCTCGGGTGTTGATTGATCCGGTGACGTAGGAAGGCGTGCCGGTTACGGCGCGTGCAGCCAGCGTAATCCACTCGCCGGGCTGAAGCGTGATTTCCTCGGAATTGAGCACCCCGTTGCCGAAATGGTGGTCAATCTCGCCGGTGTCGCCCAAATGTCCGGTCCATACCAGTTGATCGCCCGTCGTGTAGGTCACTGTGGTTGCCGCAGTATCCCACGCCGTTACCGAGTTGGTGGAAAGCTCCGCGAAGTTGGGATTGCCGGCTAGCGATCCGTTCTTAATCAGATAGAAGATGCAGGGCGACGTGTGCTTGAGGGCGCCCGTGACGGAGAGGAGGTTAACTACGGCCTGATTAACCTTCCCCGAGTAGTAGCGCCTGTTTATAAGCGTAAACAGGCATTGCAGGTTGGTTGCGCCAACAGTGGTGAGTTGATTGAAGTAGGTGAAGCGATTGCCGTGAAGGTTTTTGACGCCCTCAATGAAGCCGGCAAATGAACCCACTTTTACCGTCAGGTTGGTCGTGCTGCCGGCGGAGTAGGCAGCCATTGTGAACGGGAATGCCGGATTGCCAAACGTCGTAGCCGTGAGTGAATTGGGGTTGCGAATGGTGTGGACCGTGACAAAATCGGCATTGTTGCCATCGGGCGGGCACACCTCGACCTGAAAGGTGGTGGCGCCAAAGCCAAGGTATTGGATGCCAATTTGGAACACGTTGCCCTTGGTTGGGTCCAGCGTAATGCCCGAGGCTCCGGTCCCGTCCAGCTTGTCGCCATTCCATGACGACTGCGGAATGAACGTCTCGGTGCCTGCGGCTCCCGCCCGCGTCTGAGCAAAGGAGCCGACAACCGTGGTGCCGCTGATGCTGTATGTCCCCGACTTGGCACCCGCGCTCTTGGCTACGAACACAACCGTAGAACCCTCCGCGTAAGCATCCCAGCCGGTATAGGTGCCCTGCGAAAGCTCCCAAACCGTGCGCTGGATGTTGGCCGAGTTGGTTACGGCAATCGAATTGGTGGCCCCGTTGAGCGTAACCGTGACATTCTCCGTGGTGCTGGATGCCGTCGTGATCGTCAGCGTCCGCACCTCGCGGTAGGCGCGATTGATGTAGAGGATGCCGAAGGCCGGCGTAACGCCGCTGTATCCGTTGCCCGTGGCCTCGCGGTAGCCGAAATACACCCCGTCCTCGGCGTGACCGAAACCGGCGATCTGATACGAATAGGTAACAGGCGTGGTAAAGAGGGCGGTAAAGCGACCGATAATGCCCTGTCCAGGGCGGTAGCGCAGTCGCTTGCGACCTAGAACCACGCCCTGAGAAAGCGCCGTGGTTCCGGTGGAAACCACAAATGCGGCATCGGAGGCGGTGGCGGAGCCGGTTCCAGACGTAAACGTGGTGGTTTGGCCGGCATTGATGCCGTAAACCGCATCCGTCTGAAATACCGGCGTAAGGCTTTCCGTGTGAACAGCCCCGAACGGAAGGCGCGGGGAGTGAACGGCCACCTCAAGGTGTCCCTCTGCCGTGGTGGCAAGGTCGGTTTCACCACCGGAGTCGTTGCCCGCAGCAAGGCGAATGCTGCGATTGGTGACGTAAACCTTTTGCGGGCTCATTGCCCGCTATTCTACCCTACTTGCCCTTGAGGTCGCGCTCTTTGGCCGCATCCATTCGCCATTTCCAAATTACGTATGCCGCGCCCACCAGCGCACCAAAAATCCCCGCAATTTGGTTCCATTGCGCCAACGTAACGGACGCCAAAAGCGGGCTTGCCCCTGTAAACAGGTCTTCGATTCTCATGCGCAGGCTCATCGTATCAAGTGGGGGCTACTTTTTGATTTGATGCCGGACGCCAAGCCAGAAGTAGATACAGGCGAAGGCGACCGCGACGATTTCCGGTTGAAGCGGACCGGAAACGGTGGGGGGAAGCGTGAAGATGTAATAGGCGGCCCAAATCACCAGCGCAGGGCGAATGACGCGCGTGAGGGCTTCCACAATGGTAAACAGGCCGTGCATCCATCCGGCGCCGCTCTCGGGGGGCGTGTAGCCGCTGCCAATAGACGCCTCTTGGGCTTTGGTGAATGCCTGAAGCTCGCCAATGGCAATGTCCCGTTCCTTCATGGCTGTCAGCTCGGCAATGCGACGCTTGGAGGCCGACCACTCCTTAGCCTCGTTGGCAAACGTGCCCAACAGCTGAGTAATACCACCTAATACGGTGCCGCCAGCGGCAGAGGCAAGGAAGGAGAGCAGGCCCATGTTTCCAGTTTACCAATACCTTATCACTGGAAGCGGTAGCGAATGCGAACGATTCCGTCAGCGCCCGTGCCAAAGGCCACCCCGCCGTAACCGCCACCCGTGCCGCCGCCGCCCGTGTTGGCCGTGGGTGTGTAAGCCGTGGACGTGGACCCGCTGTTACCTGGACCACCCGGAGCCATCGTGTCGTAGGAGCCCGAGGAATTGACGATTTCGGCAGTCTTGCCCGCACCGGCAGTCGGGACGGAGCCGGCCCCGCCTGCGCCACCACCGCCGCCGTCGTTGCCCTTGCTCGTCCAATTGCCGCCGGAGAAGCCAAAGCCGCCCGAGGCGGACGTAGGCTGAAGACCGGAGCCGCCCGCGCGATCCACGCCACCACCACCGGAGCCGCCGGCAGTGCTTATCGTGCCGCCACCAAGGGCCGTTACGCCGCCAAAGGACGTGTTTGTGCCGTTATTGAAGGCGACACCGCCCGTTCCAACTGTAACTGTGAAGGAACCGATAGAAACGGCAATGGCGCTGTTGTAAACGTAGCCGCCGCCACCGCCGCCGCCAAACTGGCCACCACCGCCGCCACCTACCAGCATTGCCTCAACCGTGGCGGTAACGGGGGCGGACGTAACCGTAAACGTGCCTGAAGACGTAAACTCATGCACCTTGTAGTTGCCATCCAGCGGGTCCGTGTAAGTCGTGCCGCCGGAAGCAACAATGTAGGTGCCTGCGGAGCCCCGTTTCCATAGGCCGCGAACGCTTGCCGCCCCAATCGTGCTCAAAACAGGCATGAGCAAATCCTACCACAGCCCCGCAATAGGCGTTTCCTTGCGTTTTAAGGCAATTTGGCTGCGCTTATTGGTCAAGTATGCCACTTTACTGAAAAGTTGGCTTATTCTTGTAAGAAATACCTCCCCGTTTTTCTTACAAGGAAAAGGCTTGACGAAAACGCAATTCGTGCAAACAATCCAATTGCGCGAGACGCGCAGGGGCAACCGCCCCGAGCATCTCGGCAAATGGGCGAAAGCGGACAAAGTTTGCCTGCTACGGTCTTTTACGTATTGTGCAAGCCTGTCTGTGGATTGAGGCTGAAGCCGGCTAGAAAACCTAAAAGCGGGAAAGATACCCAACTAGCCTTGGACTTGAGGCTCATTGCTTTTGGCGGCCTCGGTCTTCAGCTTCTCAATCTCTAAAGAGGCAGCCGCAAGGGACTCCACAAGCATTTCAATGCTCTTGGCTTGAAGCTGCGCTACGATGCTGGCCTTGTGTTCGTATAGGGTCATGGAAACTGCCATTACGGCTCTATCGCAATCTGCTGCTCCGCCCCAGTGGCAAATCTAACATAAAGTGCGGTTTTACCACCGCCATCGTCCTTGGCATAAAGGCGCCAACCGTTGGACGAAGGAGCAGCAGGGCTGCTGCTTTGCTCTTTACCCTCGATGTATCCAGCAGTTCCGCTGCTGTTAAGCACGATGTTGGATTCAAAAGTAACAGCTTGTGTTGAACCGCTAATTGTTACCGCAAGCGTGTCATTGGTTCCAAATAGGATTGGGGCGGTTCTTCCTTGGGTTCCTATGGCAAGTGTGGCTGGATAATTGGAGCCCGTAGTCGTCGTGGTTAGGTAGGCGAGCGCCGCATTGCTGGTGCCGAAGGTCGTGCCAGCCCGGCTATCGCCAAACACACCAAGCGACATGGTGCGATTGGTCGTGCTGACCGCCTGAAACTGGGAAAGGCTGGAGGCGGAGCTTGAAACCAGCGAAACCACGGGTGTTGCCGACGTGCCGGTATAATTGCCATTGCTCGTGATGGCGCCGTTCATGTTCAACGTGCCGTTGACCTTCAGCACGCCGTCGCCGGGATAGGTGTAGTCGGTCGCAAAAAAAGCCGCCGCCAACGAGTAGATTCGAAGCGCGTTGTTTGACCCCTTGCCAGACCAGTCGTTGGCGTGCAGGTTGATTGCCGAATAACCAACGGTGCCGCTGGTGTTCACCAACACAGCGTTGAGCGATCCAAACTGGCGGAGCGTCCCGTCTGCATCATATCCCTGAATTGATACAGCACCCTCCTGCGTTTCCGCAACGGCGGGCGCCAAAAGCGTGAGGTCGAGCCGCGCCTGAGTCGCCGTCGCAGAACCGTAGATTGTAGCCAGGCCGGTGCCGCGAGGGGTAAGCGTAATCGAACCATTCGTGCCCTGACCCAACGCCAAGCTCGCACCAGAGCTGCCTGCGGAAAGTGTCAGGTCGGTTGCGCTCGGGCCGGAAACGGCGGGCGTAGTAACGCTCGTTAAAAACGCGGGCGTCGCCGCATTCATCTTGCGCGTGCCGTTTGTCGTGCCGTCAAGGGCAATGAAATCGTCCGAGGCCGAGGTGGTGGCCGTCGTGGCAAGGGCGTTAATACGAATGTCGGCCATGTTAGGAAATCGCTACAATCTGATTTGAGCTGCTATCCACGAAATTGTCCCCAGCGGACGTAATGAGGTTGTAAGACACATCCGGCTGATCGAAATGCTTTCGGCTCATCAACACGTCGCTCCAGAACGCCCGGTCGGCAAATTCCGGCGTCACCCCACGGGAGGAGACGTATTCCCGAGACAGAATTGGCGTGTCAAACTGCATTACAGGAAGTTAAGCTCCTGAATCTCGCACACAACGTCGGTCGAGTCGTCACGAATGGCTTTGGCACTCAAAGCCAGCTGGCGGGGCCAATAAGCCGTGGAACCATCGTTGTAAACAAAACCAAGCGACGTGGTGGGACTGGTGGCCCCATCAAGGGTGACGCGGGCATTGGCCCCCGTAAACTGGACGAAGACGTGCGTGGTGTCGGTGTTCAGGGTCCAATTGATGACATTGGCAGCCGTGGAACTGATCGTGCGCTGCACGTGGGTAGTCCCATACTGCGGAATGGCCTGAGAGGGGGTGTTGACGATGCGTGCGGCGGGCATGTTAGCGGGATTGAGAGCTTGAGTGAGTGCGAATACGGCGACCCGCCAGATTGGCGTTCCGCTGCGTCATTACGTTGCCCAATTCTAGCATAAGGATTGCCTCGGCGTTCTGGTCTTCCGCCAGCGCCTTTTGGTTCTGCTCATCGTAGCGCAGGAAGTCGGCAAAGGCACCGTAAGCGGCATACTTGCTGAACTCGATTGGAATGCCGGTGTTCGTCGTGCTGTTGAATGGCCCGTCGAACCGCTTTTTGTAGTCCACGTAGAAGGACGTGGCCGCATCGGTGTTGGTCAGCACCCGCGCACCGTCCGCCGTGACGACAAACTGATACTCCCGCACGCTGTTGGTCACGTAGGGCTCCGCATCGTAAATGCGAAGAAACGTGTCCACACTTGCCAGCGTTTCCTGTGAGAACGGAATCGTGCTGTCCGACGCCGACCGGGCCTCACCAAGCACCAGATAACGCGGCCACATGTCCGATTTGCGGTAGGCATCGTAGCAACGGCGATTGATGAAGGCGTTTACAAGCGCCGTCTCGTCCGACGTAAAGGTAGTATTTCCACTTAACGCCTTAACGAGGGTAAGGACGTTATCGTAGCTTTCCGTCTCCATGCTCATGCTTTGTTCGGGCTAAGGTGAGGAAACCGCTTGTTGAAGTAGCGAATGAACTCCTTGGAGTGAACCTCTTCGTGTCCGTATTTCTTGTTCAGTCGAAACCACTCGTCTTGCGGGATAACCGCCACGCATTTGCCCAATCCTTTTACCGTCTTGTGCGCTTTAAGGGCTTTTGCCTCCGCAGCGGCCTGAAGCTCCTCCCGGCGTTCGTTTTCCTTGATAAGCTGAAAGCCGGTGGTAATCTCGCGAATCAGCGCACGATTGACCTCGCCATCACCATACCGCGGCAACTGGGTAATGATTTGAACCATGAAAAAGGGCCGCAAGCACCACGCCTGCGGCCCTCATTCTAGCCTATGTGACTTGCTGCTTAGGCGAGCTGGCCGATGTCGGCCTGACGCCACGCCAGCACCCACTCGCCAGCCGTCAGGTCGCCAACGGTGCCATTGAACTCCATGTAAATCGGCTTGGCCGAAGCGGTGTTGTTGGCAACGCCATTGAGGACATTGGACGTAGTGGCGGAACCGGAGTCGGTGCCGATGAAGGCATCGCCCGTGTTGAACGCAACCTGCGTCAGACCGTCAACGTCGAGGTTGTCAATGAACTCGTCCGGGTCGGAGCCGGTCGTGCCCACGTCAAGCGTGAGGTCGGTAGCGCCAGAGGGGTCCGTGACCTGATAGAACGCAACCAGATCAATGATGCCGCCCGGAGGAAGCGAACCAACCTGCTTCTGATTGGCAGCGCCAATCGTGGACAGGAAGCCGGTCCGCTGGAGGTCCAGGTAGTTGAACTTGATGTAGTGGGTGTAGCCAACCGCTACTTCGGGATTGGAGAGCTGAGCCATGTGTGTTACTCCTTGGTTAAGGGTTAGGAGAGAACGGTGATCTTGCCGTGGGCGCCCGGATGCGACACTTTGAGGGTGCCGGTCCAGTCAACCCAACCGCGAGGACCGCCGCCTTGGTCAACGCCGCGCGTGGAGCCGAGCGAGCGATATTCGCCGACGCCGTAGAACGAGGGGTTGATGAGGTAGCCGGTGTCCTTGTTGGTGGTGTCCGGAGCGCAGTCGGGGTTCATATTCACGATGGAAATGCGACCGTGATCGCTCTCGTAAACATTGACCGCCAGCGAAATCATCTTAGCGTCGCTCTCGGTGTTAAACGCACGAATCGGACCGGTGCCCGAGTCAAGGCGGCTGAAGTCGCTGATAACGCGGCGAAGCGCCGTGTCGGCAACCAGCGTGAGGCTCTGGGTGTTACCCGAAACGCGATAGATCGACGTAATCAGGTTGTTCAGAACCGTCTCGGTGAAGGTGCCGGAAGCGTGGATGCTGCCGGAGGGCGTGCGATAGGCCGAGGGCACATCGGACGGGCCAGCCGAGTCAATCCAGTCGCCAAGGCCGCGCATCGTGTAAACGGTGCCGGCGCCGTCTTCCGCAGCGCGGTCCTGCGTGCCGAGAAGGGTCTTCTCGATGTCGCGCTTCAGCTCCTTGACCGCCTTCATTTCGGCGCGGGCAATGTCCTGCGGGCCAACCGAGCTGGCTTCCTGCTGGAAGTCCGAAACCATGTAGGTCCGGCGGAGCTTCTGGACATAATTGCCGAGACGCGCAACGCCCTCAAAGGCGTCCGAGAAGTCGGTAACGTCCGAACCTTCGGCGACACCCGTGCTGGACGGGGTGGCGAGCTTGTCAACGCCCCACTCGACGAACGTGGCGTTGGCTTTGAACTTGGGGGCGCTCGAAAGCACCGGGGTTTCGGACGGCGCGAGGATTTCCAGCGCGTCATGCAGGTCTTCGCGATTAAGCGCGGCAGAGCCGGGCGAAGTGGTATCGTAGGTGTTGGAGAAGGCCATTGTAGGCGGTGTTTACTGACGTTTTGCTGAGAGTTTGCTTGCGCGGAGGGTAACCCAGTCGTTTTCACTTCCCGTCTTCTTGAAACGCGATTCGATGTCTTTCAGCACGGTTTCCGTGCGAGCCTCGACCCGAGACGGCGGAGCCGCTACGGAGCGTTGCACAGCCGGAGGCGTAACCTTGGGCTGATTCGTGGCAAAGCTCTCGATAGTCCGTCGTCCGTAGATGGAGTTGGCGGCGTGGGCCAGCAGGTAGTCCAACTGGGGCTCAATTTCGGGCACCAGCTTTTTCACCTTTTGGGCCAGACCGTCTCCAACCATCGACTGCCACGCCTTGCGCACGTCGTTGTCCTCGCCGGCAACCCAAGGAAGCTCCTCTTTGAGCTTACCCTCCAGGGCCGTCTTGAACTGCTTACGTGCTTCACGCGCCTGCAACTCGGCAAGTTGTGCCGGGATGTATTTGTCGCGTGCTTTGCGGGCATCCGATAGGGCCTGCCGGATTTCCACTTTGGTGTAGTCCTTGCCGCCAATGGTCGCCGCCACGTCGTTAATCGACAGGTCGGACGCCTTGAACAGCACCTCCTCAAGTTCCTCGACGGCATCGGCGGCCTCTTGCCGTTTGGCAACAAGGTCTTCGATTTTATCGACGGACTCATAGGGGTTGTTCTCAACCTTCGGTGTTGCCACCTGCGCCCCCTGCGAGAGTCGTGCCAATTCAGCTTGAAGGGCTGCGGCTTTCTCCTCCGCCTGTTTGCGCTTGAAGGTCAGTTCACCATAGCGGGCGACGGCCTTGCTCCCCAGCTTTTCAGCCAGTTCGTTAAGTTCCGCCTCCGACATGCTTCCGAGATCGAGCTTAGAAAGAACCTCATCCGCCTTGGCTTGCTCCTTCTGCTCCGCCGTAGCCTCCGCTTGGGGCGTTTCCACGGGTTGCGTTTCGGGAGCCGCTTCCGGCTTCGTTTCGGCCTGCGGAGCTGCGGGAGGCGGCGTAACCGGCTCCTTCTTCCCCGTTAGGCTTGCCATGCGGCGAGAGAGGAACAAGTCGTCTCCCCCCACAATTTTCTGTTCCACCGATGGCTTTACGTCCCCGGCGACGGACGCGACTGAATCAATAGACATGTTACGAACGCCGTATTTACGCCCCGGCGATGGCTATGCCCGCATACTAGCATAGCCAAAACACTGCCTAACTATTGCGAATCATCCGGTCCCGATGCTGCCAGTAGTTTGCCACGCCCAATAGGCGGTCGGCAAACACCACTTCCCCCGCAATCTGCTGCACACGTGAATCGGGGGCGCCCGCAAGCTCCCCGATGCTGGCCTCGCGCTGTGAATGGACGTAGGCCATGAAGGCGTAGAAATCGTCGCTACGCCCAAGCCGCTCAATCACCTTGTCCAACGAATCTTGGTTGCTCATTGCGTCTGCATCCCCTGCGTGCCCACGTTACCCATAGCCGCCGGCGCGGTGCCAATCTTTCCAATCTGAGCGTTCATTGCCTGTTGCAACTGAAATTGGTATTGCCCCACATACTTCTCTAGGCGGGCCTTAAAGGCTTCGTCGTTCTGCAAACGCTGCATCACGTCCGGCTGCTGGACGTATTGCTGAATGGTCTGCATCGCCACCTGCGCCCCATTGGGCCGCGCACCCACCTCAATGCCGGCGTAAATCTTGGAGAGGTCGTCCGTCACACCTTTCACTACCTGCTGTTGTGCCTGCTCTGCCGGACGCAACACCGCATCAGCCAATCCCGGATTGACGCTGGCCGCCATGGCCTCAAGGAACAAGTCCATGTCAATACGGCCATTGCGATCAAACTGAAGCAGGGAAGCAAATTGCTGCAATTGCTTCTCAAGGTTTTCAGGGTCGTTGCTGAGAACGTCGAACGAAATGTTGATGTCAAAGTCCTCATCGGGGTTCCCCTTGCTGAACTTCTGCGGGTCGCTGACGCCCGTGACGCGGAAAAACACCTGATCCGGGCCAAACCGCTGATAGCACTTGTAGGCCAGCTTGAGCACGTCCTGCACGTGCATCAAAAACTTGTTCACGAAATACTGCTGACGGGACGTGGACAGCGGGTTCTCCATGTCCAAGCCCATTGCACGGTCGGCCTGCTCAATCTGCGTCGTCTCCATCTCGACGCTGCCGGCGTTGTATTGCGGCACTGGGGCATACTGGATTTCACCCTGCCGGCGATAGGCAATGCGAACGCCCGGACCCCAATCCTTTGGCTCCGCGCCAACGGGGTGCATAAGCGGGGGAACGGTCGCAAGGCTGTTACGGTCAATGCGGGCATCGCGCTCCACCTTCACCTGCCATTGGATGCCGCGCAGCAACTCGGGGATGGTCGTCAGGTCGTAAAGGCGCTTATTATCCTCCCCGAGCTTGGTCACGACAACGGGGTAGTCGTCGTAGCCGTTCAAAAGCTCATGCTTGGCGTAGAACGGCGTGCTGTCCTCGCGGCTAGGCATGTCGGGCGCAAATACCGTGCAATAAATGCCCTCGGCGCCATCCTCAGGGTCCACAAGCCGCTGGTAGCAATAAACCACCTCAACCAAGTCGTTCGGCGTGTTGATCGACGAGCGCGAAATGGTCCGGTTGTTTGCACGCGGGTCAGCAACGTCGTTCCGGCCTTTCAGCCGGTCAATCGCCTCATCCACCCACTCGGCATCCCAGCCTTCCGTCTCCCGCTTTCCAATCAACTCCTGCGCCGTCATTGTCCGACGCCAGAAGCAATATGGAGCCTGCTGCGGGTCGGTCGTGTAGGCGGGGAAGAACCAATCGCCGTCCGCCGCAAGGCTTTCCACGCACGGGCAGTCCACCGAACGCCGCACAGTCGGAATTTCCGCCTTGCCGGTCTTGCGCAGGTCTTTCAGCGCACGCTTGGCCCGCTTCTCCGTGGCGCCCTTGAACGTCGCCATGAACAGCTCGACAATCTGCTTGTCGCTCTCGCCCTCCATAATCAGGCGAACCAAGTCGGGGCTGTATTGCCCAATCTGCTCTAACGTAAGCGACTGAAGGTAGGTGTGGTCCTCTTTCTGCCAGCCGACATACGTAATCATGATGCCCTTTTCCAGCAGGTAATTGGCACCAAGCTCCATCTGTCGCTTGAACTGCGGAATGTAGGTGCTCACCATCCACTTCAGAAACGCACTTACCACCCGCGCACGCCCCATGTCCCCAATCTCAGTCGGATAGGCACGGATGTTGGCCCGCTGGAGCGCCAGCATGAACAGGGCGACATACGTATTGATTCGCTCGTCAATCAGCGGCACCTCGGTATCCGCCGCGCCGTCCCACGGAAACGCATCCGACCCATGCTTCCGCAAATCCTTGCTCTTACCAACCCACTGATTGCGCCGGTAGTCAAACGAATCACGGCTGGCCTGCATGAACCAGCCGAGGTCCGTAATCGCCGTGTCGTAGGCGTTCTTTAGCTCAAGAACATTCGGCTCGTCCTGAGTGTAAGTCAGGGCGTGGTTCTCATCGGAGTCGTTCTTGGCCATGTTGAAGTCGCAGTTTGGTGATGATCTTGTGCGTCAGTCCCTTGTCCTGCCCGATTTTCTCGGACAGTTCTTCCGCATCCATTGGATGATAACACGCCCGCAGGGAACGGCCAAGGATTTCAAAGCCCAAAAGCCGGTCGGTGTGCTGTTCAAGCCACCGCTGGTCCAGCGTCTCACTTGAATCCGAGGTCTGCATGACGATAGGTGACGCCGCCAAAGGCATCCTTGATGATGTCCACGGGAATGGTCTTGCCCACAACGCGCTGGGCAAGGCGTGCTCCGCAGAGCACCGGAACTACCCCCATTTCCGCATCCGGGGCCTTGGCATACACCCAGCGAATGTTCGGGGCGCGGCGGACCACGTAGGCGTTGTATTGCTTGGGAAACGCCAAGGGCACCTCATGGTGAAGCCGTAGCTTTTCCGCCCCGCTATCCGTGAACCACGCGCTGCCGTTCTTCTCACGGTAGAACCCCTCCTCGCCCATCACCTCCTTGCGAAAATCGTGAAGGTCCACCGTGCTCATTCCCAATTCCTTTTGAAGCTCCCTGAATTTGACTGGCATAGCTCAATACCCCCTAGTTTGATTGCGTTTGCTGAACACCTTTGGATCGACGTATCGAATCCCGTCAATTGCTGCGTAACGGAGCGGATCAATTGTGTCCTTCCATGCCTCTTCAAGCCCGCCCTCACCCGTGTATTCCTCGATGCCCGAAATGATGTTCTGGCACCGCTCCGAAATGTAAAAATGGGGCCGGTTAAGCGCATCAACGGGCTTCTTCCGGTCATACGCCATTTTGGTCTGCAACGCCTGCAAACCATCCTCAATGTCCAAACCGGGCGCCGGAATGCACACAAGCCCCGCATCGGCCAAGTCCTCGATGATGCTGCTAGCCCCCGTCTGCGCCTGATACTTGGCCGCACCCAGCCGAGGGTCAATCAGCCGCTCAAAAATGGTGTCCTTCGTCTCCGCTTCAAGGTCGGTAATCAGCTTCACGTAGTCCTGAATGCCGTAGCCCAGCGTGCGCGCACCCTCTCCCGGCACCCACTTGCCGCTGCTTTCCTTTGCCCAGTCGCCAATGTCCACTCCCGGCCATTCCCGATAAACCCACCACGTATCGGACGCATCCACTCCAATCCATGCCATGAACCAATTCTTACGCCCAGCGGGGTCGATAACCATGTATTTTGTCAGGCCCGTCCGCGGAATGGCCTCATGCTTCACGACATTAACCTCTCGGCTGAAATTGGGGAACCGTGACGTAGCCGACCGCGTAGGCACCCCATACGCCGCCGTCAGCGTGTATTCGTCATCCCCCTTGGCCTTGCATTGCTCCACAATCGTCTTGTAGCCCGACCACGGATTGTCCTTGGAGTGAAAGTAGATGATGCCCGTATTCCGCTGCTCGTTGTGCTGGATGTAGGGCACCTCCCGATTGTTCAACAGCTCGGCTTTCCGCGTCTCCACCGTCTTAGCCGTTCCAATGAAATACTTGACGGTTTCCGTCACGCCATCCTTGGGCGTAAACGTAATCAACAGTTTGGCATCCCGTGTCGCCAGACGCAGGTAGAGACGATCAATCATCTCCATGCCCTGCAAATACTCGTCCAGCCATGCGCCCACGTTCTCCACCTTCGGATTGCGGCTACCAAGCTCCATGCCTTCAAGGATGGACTGGTTCTGCTGGTATTGGGCGTAGGTCTTGAACAGGATGCGGCTCTTGTTTGGCAAGACCAACGAATTGCCCGCAAAACCGTTCTGCATGGAAAAGGAAATGTAGTGCGTCTCGTGGGTGGCCTTCTTCTTCAGCTCCACCGGCAGCCATTCGTAAATGGCAGCCTGTTGCACCACAATGCTCGTTTCCTGATTCTGGCTAAAGCAATATATTAGCGACCCCTCGTTCTCAATCGCCGCCCTCACCACCGTCCTTGCCCCCCAGCTCGTCTTGCCGGCTCGGTTCGCACCGAGTAGCAGGAGCGTGCGGAACTTGGCCAAAAGGCTGTCCGCATACCGCCAATGCGGTAGCACGAAGCCATACCGATATGGGTCTTTCTCCGCGTTTGCAATGGCCTCGTGATACAGCTTGTGAATGCGCACAAGCTCCGACGGCTCCATTTCGGCCATTTCGGCCTCCGTGGGCGGAGACAACACCGGATGCGGACGCCAATTCATTCCTTCTTCTTAGCCTCCCGCACCATACCAGTCCACCCCTCGCCAAAACGCTCCTGACGCCGCACGCTCTGGCAATCCTTGCCTGGATTGATCTCCTGCCAAATGGACATTGCAATTTCCTCCACCCACTTCGCTTCCTCTTCCGTGGCGTATTTACCCGCCACCCATCCAATAGGCTTTTCCTTCATGCCCCAGCCTCCGTTTTCCCCGGCGTCACGTCAATAGCCATCTTCATCCTCACCCGCTCCTTCGCCTCCGCAATTGCCTTTGCCGCATCCTCCAAACTCGTAGCATCCACCTTGTGCTCCACCACATGCTTCTGCGCCTCCCCCAACGCCGCAAAATGCTTATCCACCCCAATGCCATACGTCACCATCAAATCCTTCAACGACGTAGCCGCCAGCTTCTCCGGGTCCGACGCAATATCCGCCAGCTTCTCATGCACCAGCATCCGCGCAGCCTCCGCCACCTGCAACGCCCCCTCCGCCACCTCCGCCCGCCTCTCCTCCAAAATCTTCAAATGCCTACCCTTCAACCCCACCAACGTAGGCCAATCACACCCCGTCTCCCGCATAATCCGCCGATAGCTCTGCCCCTCCGACATCCGCTCCAACAACATAATCGCCCGCTTCGGGTCCTTCCGCTCCATAATGTTGTTGTTATTCAGCTCATTCGGCTTCCCCAACACACTCTCCTTCATAATTGCCCTCGTCCGCTGCCCCACCGAAGGCTGTTTGGTTGGTTTTTCGTCCACATCAACAACGAAATGGCGTTACACCCCCACGTCAACCCTCAAATTGGCTTAAAACGCAAGGAAACCGCCTTTTTAGGCCATTTTTTTGAAACCTAGTTGCCGGTTTAGCACGAAACAGGCACCTTAATGCGTAGTTCTTGGCCCCAAGGGCTTCTTTTTACGGCCTTCTTGACGAAACTGCCCAACCCAAGGGGGTCTTTTCGTAGAATTTTTGACAACGCCGGTGAACCCCTCCAGCTTTTCCAGCTAGGCAGCAGCTCGACCGCCCCCCCCCGCCTGCCGGTGGTGCAAAGCAAATGCAATGCGACTGGGAGTGTGGCTACTGGTCCGCGATCCTTCGCGCAGTCGCGCTCAGGATGACGGAAGGGAAGGGTGGAAAGTTACACCGGCCCGAAAAATAGTTGAAGAATGTTCCACGTGGAACAACGGGGGGCCGCGCGGCGCGCGGGGGGCCTTCGCTTCGCGAAGGGGTTTGCGTTCTAGGCATAAGGGGCGATACGTGTTTCTACTACCAAACAATCCTCTCAAAACTACGTGGTAATACGTATTGACAGAAACGCGAAATCACGCTAAAATCCTGATGCGCGAAGCGCGCAGCCGCAATCGCGGCGAGCACTTCGGCAAGGCGGGCGGAAGCGGACAGCACTTAAGCAGTTGCCTGCTGTCAGGCGGAGCGTAGCGAGCCTGTAATTACTCAGCCGATCCCCTCTCTTTTAGTAATTGGCGGTCAATTGGAGGAGCGAATAGGTT
>JACCDQ010611493.1_pt1 | contig 23439 bp, 46 predicted proteins | sample 7446031 | NCBI WGS metagenome assembly JACCDQ01 (sample SAMN15323442, study PRJNA562643) | freshwater metagenome | isolation source: river surface water | place: USA:Blue River Watershed | collected 2017-08-17 | reverse complement strand
TGTAGTTGGCGCGCTTCATTTGCGAACCTCGCGAACAACTAGGGCAACGGCTGACAATCCCGCGATAACTAGCGCGGTGGTTAGGGTCTCGCGTAGTGATGCGGTCGGGGTCGCGCCTAGCAAAATTAGATAAATCACAACGGTTAGATAACCGAATCCGATTAGTAATGCCTTGCCTAGTGCTTTCGCGTATCTCATTGGGTGGTGCCTTTCTGTGTGGTCGGTGGGGCTGGTTGCCTTACTACTGAGTTTAGTCCTCTTACCCTATCGGCGCAAGTCGGCGCGACACTCTAGGGGTATCGTTATCATTTCGTTATCTAATGTTTACTTAGTGAATTTTTGGCGTTTGGTCTTGACACGGTGGCGCGGGTGGTGTATAACCGCGCGGGCGCGTGTGCGCGGGCGTGTGCGCGTTCCGTGTGTATGTGTTGCGGGTGCCGTGTGCTGCTTATCAGGAAACTCTCAGGAAACTCTCAGGGTTCTATTGCCCGCCTGTGTGCGAGTGCCAGCGCGAATTCCCAAATCGCCAGCGCGGGTGCGAGCCAGCGCGCAAATTCCCAAACTCCCCCGTATGTAGGCAGGTGCCTAGCGAGCGCGAATTCCCAAACTAGACACGCACAAACTCGATCGACTTGACACGATGGCTTGACGGGGGTAATGTCTGAAATAGCAACACGCACAAAGTTCCGTCTGCGGATGGTAATTTGACACCCTTCCCCCTGTGGTGTAGTGTTGTTATCGCACACAACGGCGTGTGCTTCTAAATGGGCAACGGTGCTCAGGATTCGTGGTTGGGTTCTGGGCACCGTTTCTTTTTTTCTTCAATCAACTTGACATAATGTTTTTATTCGATTAGGCTATGTATAACAACGCAGGATTTACCTGCTTAGAAAGGAGACGATAGTTATGTGTTCAATCGCTGGATTCTCGCTATCAACTAACTCACGTATCAACCCTCGTAAGCTGGCTCGCGCTTTGCTTACTGAGATGGATGTTCGTGGCAATCAGGCTTCAGGCTTTGCTTGGCAGTCTTCTACTGGCTCAGGTGTGTTCAAGAAAGATGTTTCGGGTTCGTCTTTGCCTACTAAGCAGATGTCTAAGGGCACACGCCTAGCCGTTCTTCACACTCGTTATGCCACTCACGGCACAATCAGAGATATGGCTAACAATCACCCTGTTATGTCTCCTGATAAGACTGTGGCTCTTGTTCACAATGGTGTTATCTATAACCACGACATTGTTCGCAAGGTTTTACCGCACCAGTTGCCAGAGGTGGACACCGCGGTTATTCCTGCTTTGCTTCAGGAGTTCGATCGAGATACTGCTCACTTTGACAAGCTCGATGGTGATGCGTCTGTTGCGTGGCTTGACGATAATGACCGCCTTGTTCTCAAGGTTGCTCGTGTTAGCCACTCTCCGTTGTGTATTGCTCAACTGGCTGATGGTTCGTTTGTGTTCGCGTCTACAGAATCAATCTTGCTCAAATCCCTATCTGCTATCGGTCTTGACCCTGTGTATGTAGAGAATGTTCCTGAGCGTGTATTGCTAACTGTTCGCGACGGTATGTTGACCGATGTCGATGCTCTACCTGCTACTAATCCAGAGTATGAGGCTAAGTTTGATTACAACTACAACTCTTATCGCGGTATGACTTCTGGCGGTTATCAGTTCAATGACCCGAAGAACAATCAGCCTATGTCGGAGATTGAGCAGAATGCGTGGATGTTTGGTGATTCTCCTGCTGATTATGACTATTACGAGTCTTTGGTTGAGGAGTATGGCTACCCTGAGATTGAGGGTTATACCGTGAATGAGTTTGGTGAGTATTTCGATAAGTATGGTTTTTATGCTGGGTCGATCGACGACTTTATGGAGATGGGTTATATCTATCCGGAGGATTTCACTCCTGAGAATGCTCAGAAAATAAATGCCCAGACTTCGATGTTTACACAGAAGTATGTGGATAACTTTTTCTAGTTTGCCCCTCACCCTTAGTTATTTATATATATATTATAATAATAAATAATATATATAAATACTATGTATCTTCATTTCGACCCCTCTGAATCGAATATGGTCGCGATTTCCCGATTTTGGACCATATTTGATTCACAAATTTCACCCAAATCACCCGACACACACAACAATTCAACATTTCCTCAACATTTTTCAATACAAATGGTGTAGGATGAAAATAGCAATTCAAAGATTCACACAGCCCAACTTGACATATTTGATTCAGGAATCGAATATGGTAAGACCACAAAACTTGGTAAAGGAGACCAAAATGAACAAAGAGATTCTAGAGAAGCACCGCCAGATTTGGGCAAAGGTTGCCAAAGAAAACGGCTGGTATCAGGAACCGTTTTATGTTCAGGTCTGGGTTGACGAACAGGGCGATGTCCTAGATAGCGTCAGCACCAGAGACCTAACCCAAGACCTAGTAATTATCGAGAAGCAATAAAGGAGACCAAAATGACCCAGCAACTTCGCAAGCAACTTGAGCAGTCTGAGACCCGCCTTGCTGACTACGCAGAGAACCTAGCGCAATGGTTCGGCTCAGAACGAGACACCACTTCAAAGTCAATTCCCTCTATGCCCTTTGAATCGCTTTATGTCAAGTCAATGCTTGACAAGATGAATGGCGAATACCGAAACCTAAAATCCCTAACTGCCCGCCTTACCGAGTTTGAGGAGGCTTTCTAAATGAGCACACCTAGCGAGAAGCACCCCGCCTACCAAGGGCTAATGCTTATGAAAGCCATTGACAAGCTTGACGAGCTGATTGCCTACTGTCGCGACAAAGAAGCGTATTTCGCTGACTTGAAAGATCAAGATTTAGATTATGACTACTCAGAGGGAGCCGAAGAAGCCTATGGGCATCTGAACAAGGTTTGCCTAAAGATGAAAGGAGAACTACTAAATGGCTAAGATGGCTGACTTGTGGCAAACCCAATTCGACTATGAGTGCTATAACGGCGCGTATTGTCCAGCGTGTCATTGGAATAGTCCGAATGTAAAAGAAATCGCTTTCTGCCCAAACTGTGGCGCAGACGGTGTAGAGATTGGAGAGGGGGTTTTCCTTGACGCAATCAAACCGAAGAATCAAAAGCGTAGGGCTTTACAGCTCGACGAGTTTCAAGCTCTTAGAGGTCTTCGCCACTAAAGCCCAAGGGGAGCTCGCTTACCAGAGTGCCCAAGAACCTGTGCTTGTAAAAACCTATTATGAGGTATACCCTAGCCAATTAGAAGTATTGTCATACACACAAGCGTATGACTTGGAAATGATTATCGAACACGCAAGGAAATGGAGAACAATAAATGAGCCACTTAGTTAGAATCACAACCACCAACGACATTCACATTGTGCCAATTCACAACAACTACTCGCTTCAACTGCTACAAGACCTTGTGGGCGGATATATCGAGTTCGTGAGCCTGCCAGACTTCGGTCTTGAGATGGTGGTCAATGAGGAGGGCAAAATCAGTGGGTTGCCTATGAACCTTGTTGGCACCTTGTATTGGAACCGCCAATACCGTGAGACGCTCGACTGGATTATGGGAGATGTTGTTTTCCTATCTAGCGACCGTGAAGCTAACGGAGACCCGAAGCCACTAACTGACGAGCAGTTGTCAACCATCTTGAACCGTGTTGATTCGTGGTTTGAGGATGCTGAGGAGTTGGCTTTTGACCGCCGACTTGACGCACAAGAGTATCTAAGCGAGAAAGGTCGCATCTAATGATTTACACCGCAGAACAGATTATTGCCCGCCTATCGAATTTGGCACCTGACACCCGCATCTCGGTTGAATACTTCACACCGACTGACTTCAATGGTGAGTTTTTCCCGATTGAGGAACATTGGAACGAGATTGTGGACATTATTGAGAAGTCTTCTAGTGAGGAATACAACAGGATTTGGGATAACTTCGCAGATGCCAAGTTAGATGTCTTGGGTGGCTACTTGTGTGAGGGTTGCGACACTTACGACTACACCACCGATTACACAGAGATGGGTAATTACTGTAAATATTGTGTTGAACTTGACAACGAAGACAATAACTAATAGTATTTAGGTAAGTCAGAAAAGGAGAAGAAAATGACTGAACAAATCACTATCGCAGGTCTAGTAGCGACCACACCACGCCACCTAATCACACAAGACGGTCTGCCAATTACATCATTCCGCCTTGCTAGTTCTACACGCAAGTTCGATTCAGTAAACAACAAGTGGATCGATGGCGATACTAACTGGTATACCATCACCTCGTTCAAGACTTTGGCTATCAATACTGCTGGCTCTGTCAACAAGGGAGACCGCATTATGGTTTCTGGCGTCCTACGAGTTCGCGACTGGGATAACGGCGAACGTGCCGGAACTTCGGTTGAGGTTGAAGCGGAAGCTATCGGGCACGACCTAAGCTGGGGCACTTCGGTTTTCACTCGCACCGTGTTGGTTCGCGAAGCTGACGGCACCGAACACGCACCACGACCAGAACCAGAGAAGCCAGCCCACTCTTGTAATTGTGGCAACTGCTCAAGAAAGGAGAGCAACTAATGCCTAAATTTATTGTGGAAAACATTGAACGCTACGAAGTGGAAGCAGAATCTCTGGAGATTGCTCTAGCAAGTTTCCACGTTGGCTTTGAGGGTATTGAGCCTGATATTTTCGAGCTAACTGCTGACCAAATTATTGATACAGATACTTTTGAGTATCTTGACGGTTCACTAACTGCTAAGGAGATTGACTAATGCCAAACTGGGTTTATAACTATGTAGATGTTGACGGTTCACCCGAAGACCTAGAAGCCTTCAAGAAGCACCTAGACGAGTTCGAGAGTCCGTTTCTAAAAGAAGAGGATAAAGATGGTTTCTCGTTCCATATGTTCATCACGCCACCAGCCGATCGAGTAGAGGAGTATCACGGCACTCACGGCTTTGTCAAGGGTGAGCGCGTTGGCGATACCGAATACAACTGGTATGAGTGGAACACTTCTAAGTGGCACACTAAGTGGGATGCTTGCTCGGTAAATATCGAAGAAGCGCCAGACAATAGCCTAAACATTAGCTTTGAGACTGCTTGGTCTCCACCGATTCCTGTATTCAAGGCTATGACCGCACAATTCCCTAACCTAAAGTTTGACTTTAGCTGGGAAGAAGAGCAAGAATGGGGTGGTGAGGCTACTGGTCGCAATGGTGTTTTCAACATTGTTCAGGAGTGGGACATTCCAACTTCACACGAAGATTACACAAGTCGTGGCAGAGAGTGTGGCAACTGCTGTGGTTATTACCAAGACGACCCAAACGAGTGGTATAACGACTGCCCAGATAAAGAACTAGAGATAAGGAAACTAAATATGAGTAAGCAAACAATCAACATTACTGGCACCGACATCAATGTTGGCGAAGCAGTAGAGGCAATCATTGATGGCGAAGTAAACCTACCAATCGACTACACCTATGTGTCTGCCGATATGTATGGCGTTGGCGATAATGTTCGTCAGGTTTCGGCTGATGTGGTCATTGAGACTGGTCTTGAGCAGTCAGATCTTGACGGTATGCGCAAGCAGTTCCCTGCGGTTGATGTGGAGTTGAGAAGCTAATGACTAAGCTTTCACCACGCGCTGAGAGCGCATTGGAGACGCTACGCGAGAAGCATATGTCTTACACAATTGCTAAGGCAACTGTTGAATCTGAGTTGAAGCGTGAACTTCAGGCTCGATTGTCAGTAATTCGCAACGAGCGCGATATGGCTCTTCGCCTAGCGTCAGAAGTAGGTGTGCCGAAAACCCAACTCGGTCGCGCCATTGGCACAAGCAATTACCGCACCGTTCAGGAGATTCTTGCGACTTTGGAGAATGTTGTTCAGGCAACCGATTCGGATTCAAAGGGAACCGTTCAGGTGGAGAAGCTTGGTAGCGACCAGTATCGGATTATTGTTGCTGGTATTGGTGAGCCACCTGTTGCTGGTTCTGCGGTAGTAAATGGCAACCTTGACTATGTTGAGGGTGATGCTTTTGTTGTGCCACAGGTTTACCGCAATGGTTTCGCTGACCAGATTGCTAATGAGATTGCGAGGTTAGGCTAATGGCTTGGTATGGAGACGATAGCGACGACGGTCTTAGACCGTTTGATGTTTACGAGCTTTATGACGATGCTGGTTCGGTAGCTGGAACTGCTATTGACGCGACTGGCGATGAATCGATCGAGATTGAAATCAACATTGTCGATAAGTATGACTTTGAGGTTGGCTTGAACTGCTCTCGACTTGATAAGACATTTTGGGAGACTGATTTGGATAGTTTGCGAGTGAAGCTAGTTGAGCTTTACCCCGAGGCAGATTGGGAGGATTCGGGTTGGCGGTAGAGAAGCCATTAGTTCCGTATCCATACCAGCAGAAAGACATTGATAATTTAGTTTCACAGAATGGCACAGGCATTATTGCCACGCAGGTTGGTGGCGGTAAGACGCTTGTAGCCATTGAGGTTGCGAAGAAACTTGGCACCAGCACTAACCTTGTGATTGCCCCAAAGGGAACGCACAAGCGCGCGTGGGAGAGAACCATCAAGCGTCAGATTCCTAATGCCGTAGTCAACTATTTGAACTCGACTAAGGCTGGGGAGAAAGCTTTTGATGATTTGCTCGCTGGCAAAGATGGTTGGTATCTGATTAGCCCAGAGTTCTTCAGGACTATTGACTGGAATGGTATTCGACCGAGCCTAGCAGTCTTTGACGAGGTTCACCGCGCGAGTAATCGCAAGAGCCGAACTGCGAAGATGCTTCACACGCTCAAGGCTGAACGCCGTATTGGAATGTCTGGCACAATCGCTGGAAACCGCGTAGAGGGCTTCTGGTCTGTGATTCGCTGGGTTTACCCAGAGGTCGCTGGCAGATCTTTCTGGGCGTGGGCTGACACCTACTGTGCCACAAAGATGGACTATTGGGCTGGCAAAGTTATTGTCGGAGAGAAGAACCCAGGGTCTATTGTTTCCCAGTTGCCTTGCTACATTCGCCACCTCAAGCGTGAGTATTGTTGTGAGTTCCACCAAGAAGGTATGGATGCTGATTTGCCAAGCGTAGTCACGATGGAACGCGTAGTTCAGTTGAGTGCCGAACAGAAACGCATTTACAAGAAGCTTGAACGCGACTTGTTTGTGTTCCTTGACGAGCACCCGCTGATTGTCGAGGTTCCTGTGGCTACTCGTATTCGACTGCGCCAGATTACCTTGGGCACACCGAGCATTGCTGAGAATGGCGAAGTTATTTTTGCTGACGATTGTAAGTCGAGCAAGATTGACGAGTTGTTCTCTATCATTGAAGACCACCCAGATGGTGAACCAATGCTGATTCTCACTCACTCGCAGAAGTTTGCTGAGGTAGTGACTAACAGATTGAAAGCTAAAGGTTTCCCAAGTTTCGAGTGGTCTGGCAAGGCGCCACAAAAAGAACGCGATAAGGCACTAGAGGCTTTTATTGCTGGAGATATTCAGTTCATCGTTGGTGTGATTTCAGCCATTGGTGAGGGAACTGACGGACTACAAGAGAGAGCCAGCGTTGTTGTGTGGCTTTCTAAAGACGATAACCGACTACTAAATGAACAGGCAGCAGGACGATTGGATAGACGAGGACAGAAGAAAGCCGTGGTCTCTTACGAGATTATTGCTGAGGACACTTATGACGAGGGTCAGTTGTCAAAGTTGGTGATGGATCAACTCGCAATGAATTTGAGCTTGCGTGTTGATGTGACTGACGATGAACTACCTGCTGAGGCTCGCCAGACTTGGCAGAACCTTGATGATGCGTTTGGAGATGATGATGACTAGACAGGAACTATTGCGCGTTTTGGCAATGATGACCCCTAGCCAAAAACAGTTTTTCAATCTAGGATTCAAGGAGGGCTACAAGCTTGGTCTCCAAGAAGCCCAAGAACCCAAAAACCCAGAATTACCAAAGGAGAAGTAAATGACCTACCACGATTGCAACGCAGATCTGCCAACTAGGGCGAAGCTACGCAAGGAGGGCGCAGACAGCGAGCGTAAGCGTCTAATAAAGAAGATTGAAAAGCATAAGCGAGAGCTTGAGAAGGCTGGCTTGTTTGCTAATGGACCGCAGTTGCGCCACGAGTTGCAGACGCTTTACATCGGTTTAGAGCAGGCATTAGAGGTTATTCAAGGAGAAGATGAATGAACATTGAAGAAAAACTAGAGAACATACAGATAGTCAATGCTGGTTTGCAGGCAACGCTTACTCAGCGCAATCAGCGCATTGCACAGCTAGAAGAGCAATTGAAGGATGCTAGGTCTGTTGCTGTCGGCAGTAAGGAATACAAGAAAGCGTATAAAAAAGGCTGGCAGGATGCTATTGGCGAACTTCAAGAAGAGGCTTATAGATCTGCGCGTGAATTAGGTAGATTGGCTAAAGGCGCTTGGGGCGCTTTCAAGCAAGCTGAGTCGGAGAAGTAAATGATTACTGGGCAAATGCTTTACGAAAAGCTACTTGAACTAAGACCAATAAATCCAGACTATCCAACACCAGCTAGTTGGGACGAGCTACTTCCTGTTGCTAAGACTGCGTATGAGGGCCTAGCTAATTACGTCAATGAGCTTATCAAGGGAGAAAACAAGTGAGCATCGGTACAATTTGGACACATAGAGACATCATTGAACGCTTTGAGGGTTCTGAGGCGGCTGCCGAGTTCACGCAAATTGTTTTGAAGTATCAAGCCGAGCAGATTCAGTTCGAACAAGCACGCATCATAGAAATTATTGAGCGCTGCCCAAGAACTGACAACGACCGCACTATTGACGCACCAACGCTAATCGAACTTATCAAGGGAGAGAACAAGTGAGCATTGAAGGCTACACAATCAGCACCAAGTGGGGCTCAGTAGTCAACTCAGAAGGTAGGGGTGTTGCTGACAGCGGTGGAGGCTATGCCGATCTTGACGAGTATAAGAAGCTACAGCAGGTTGCTTTCAAGTATTTCTATAAAGCACTACTTGCTGATGCTGGCTTGCCAGAAAATTTTGATTGGCGAGAACACAACAACATAAAGCCGTTAGATATGACTAACTTTCAGATAGGCGTTGATACCGGAGATGAATATTTTATTTTTGAATCATTCGAAAAACTAATGGAATGGGAAAAGGAGAATGGCAGTAAATGAGCAACTGGCAATGCGGAGACTGCAACTGCACTTGGGGTTCAGAAGTAAAATCCTGCCCACACCTTTTTGACGATTACCTCGGTGTGCGTGATGTAAAAACCATCGAAGAAGCTATGGCAAAGCATCTAGCACCAGTATTTGCAAAATTTGATAAACCAAAGTATGTTGTATTTGAACACGGATCGCCTTATTACAGGGCGTTCACAATCTTTGCAGCTTAGAAGGAGAAGTAGTGAAATTCAGAAGTGATATGACAGTTGAGTTGATTGACTCAATGGGAGGAGATGAGGCAGTTGTTCGCAGTGCTCGTGTGTCTACTAGCAGTAATCGCAACATTGAAATGGGCGAAAAAGAAGAAGGACTAATCAATTACTTGATGCGTGACCGTCACGGCTCACCTTTTGAGCACAACGCGTTTACTTTCTATATTGAAGCACCGATCTTCGTGTTCCGCGAGTTTATGCGTCACCGCATTGCTTCATACAATGAAGAGTCAGGTCGCTATAAGAAACTGGAGGCAGTATTTTATACCCCAGATTCAGAGCGCAAACTTGTGCAGATTGGTAAACCTGGCGCTTATACATTTGAAGATGGCACAGTCGAGCAACAAGATGCTGTCACACGTGGGCTAACTTGGAGTGCTGAGTCAAGCTATGGCATCTATAAAGACTTGTTAGAGCAAGGAATAGCCCGAGAGGTCGCTCGTATGGTTCTACCAGTCAACATTTACAGCTCAATGTACGTCACTATGAACGCTCGAAGCCTAATGAACTTTTTGAGTCTTCGCACACTACACCCCGATAGCAAGGTTCCATCTTTTCCTCAGCGCGAGATCGAGATGGTTGCCGAGCAGATGGAAGTCTTCTTTGCTGAGAAGATGCCAATTACCTATGAAACATTCAACAAAAATGGAAGAGTAGCTCCATAACGTGAACCTCACCGACCAAGAGATCGAACTAGCCAACTGCAAAGATATGAACGACGATGATATTTTCTTTGTAGATGAAACAGATAGGAACAACCGCAAGGCTGTGCAGAAAGCCAAAGCAATCTGCTCAACCTGCCCAATACGACTAAAGTGCTTGCAAATTGCTTTAGAGAATGACGAGCTAGGGATCTGGGGCGGAACTACTGAGACTGATAGAAGGCGCTTGCGCAGAGCTATGAATCGTAAAGTGATTCCAGTTCTGCCTAGAGCGACTTTCGAGGCTGGACTTCGTGCAAATATGGATCGCTCTCGCAGGGTAGCTATTCAGCTATCTAGCGACTTAGAGAAACTTGATTCCAAAATTGTCGAAAATCTACCAGAAGATGTGCAAAAGCTGATAACATTGCGAATGGAAAATCCAACCATCAGCCTTACTGACCTCGGAGAACTTATGTCTCCAGTAATGACCAAGAATCAGGTTGCTGGAAAACTTAGAAGAGCATTAGCAAAGGCAGAAAATGGCTAAAATCCCAGTCACAGTTCATCACATCGGACCAACTTGTGTTCAGTGCAACCAGACCAAAAAGGTTATGGAACGCGAGGGCATTGAGTATGTGGAGATCGATCTTCGTGAACGCCCAGACCTAGTAGAGCAGTTCAAGGAGCAGGGTCACTTGTCTGCGCCTATCGTGACTACGGACACAAAGATCTGGTCAGGTTTTCGCCTTGACAAAATCAAGAGCCTAGCTCAGTTCATACACGCGGAGAAGCGCAATGAGCCGAAGTAAAGACATAAAGTTCTTAGAGAACTATCTTGACTGGAAGTCAGAGAAGACTTTAGTTCCACCTACTTGGTCTCCAGAAGAATATGCAGAGCACCTAGAGCAAGCCGAAAATGCGAAACGCATTGAAGCAGCTATCGCAATGATTGACAAGTACAATATGGGTGTTGACTGGGAGCCAGCTATGGTTGATTCTCTCAAGAAAATTCTTGAGGGAACAAATGACTAGCGGTCTACTAATCTTTTTTGGGCTACTCGCTTTAGTCTTCGGGTTCGGATTCACCATTTTGCTAGTTCTATTTGGCGTTGCAAGCGTTCTGCTCGACGATGATGATGAACTTGGCAAAATAGATCCGTGGAGAAGGTAATGGCTCAAGAGAGTAAAAGTGAGCCAGTTTATTTTGGAATAAATAAAGCAGCCATTAGCGCGTGGGTTGCGCTTGGTGACGCAATGTCTGAAGAGCAGAGCTACCCTTGCAGGGAGAATCCTTATTATTATATGGATTATGACGGCTACGGCTTTGAAGACGAAGATGGTAATGGAAACATCAAGGCTTTAACTGCAGATGATTGTGAAGCACTCTGTGCAGGATGTCCGTTGCTGAAGCTATGCTATGACTTTGCTGTTCTAAACAACGAAAAACACGGCGTATGGGGTGGAATCAACTTCGGCGCTGAAGAAGACAAGAAGAATGGGAAATTATTTTGATCTCTAAATTTGAACAAGAACTACAGGAAACTTTCGTAGAAGCTTTCGACTTGCTAGTTAGCAAGCACAATGATTACGGTCCAAAGAACATCTCAAACTCACCTGGCGGTCCGATGAATGGTCTAGTTGTTCGTATGCACGACAAGATGGCTCGTATCGAGAACCTGCTTTACTCGGGCAAAACAATCAAGCACGAGAGCGTTAGGGACTCATTCATTGATATGGCTAACTATGCCGTGATTGCCTTGATGGTGCTTGACGAAAAGTGGCCTAAAGAATAATATTAGCAGAAAGGAGAAAAATGCTAACAAATAAAAGAGTAGAAGAAATCGCACTTGGCTTGCTCAAGTTCGAGTCTGAGCGCGATAAGCAAAAGCTTATTGGCGCGTCTGACTTTAGCGACCCGTGTGCATTTCACCTAGCGAAGAAACTGCTAGGCAATAAACAAGAGTCTAGAAAATATTGGCTTGGTGCCAAGATCGGTACTGGCGTTCACACGCTATTTGAAGAAGCTATCCCGAAGATCGATCTCAATGCGTATCCAGAACTTGCTGGCGCGATTGTTGAGAAGAAAATCTTTCTTGGTGAGCTAAGTGGCTATGGAACTATAAACTCGAAGCCTGACCTTGCTATGGTCAACGCTGGTCACTTGGTTGACTGGAAGACATCAAGTCGTGACAAGTCTCGCAAGATGCAGAGAGTTATTCACGAAGAGGCAAACCTGCCAGATATGATGTACACCCTTGAGAAGTATTACAACCAAACTCAGTCTTACGCACGAGGGCTAAACGCCGAGGGTATTGAGATTGACGGTTGCTCTATTGTCTTTGTAAACCGCGACGGTAGCAGTGACACTGACGTATGGGCTTGGACCTTTCCATACGACAAAGAGTATGCAGATAAGGTTTGGGAGCGACTATCAATTATGTGGTCAGCCCTGAAGGTAGATCCAAATCCAGCACAATTCCAGCGACACGACCAGTGTTTCCAATGCAAAGTTACGGATAAAGAATGAATCTAAAATCAGCACTAATAGCTACAGTGGCTATTAGCTCAGTAATTCGACTAATCTTCGCAGGTCTGCTAATATCAGCATCCTACGAACTAGACACCTATGCGCTACGACTAGCGTTTATGTGTCTCGGTCTGGGGCTAATTGTCTTGACAATTGCTAGAATTGGAAAATTCTGGCGTGTCGTCAGAAAAATGTCTTTACTTGATGAATAGAATATGGTAGTATCAAACACACACAAGAAAGGAGAAGTAAATGTCAGAAACGACAAAACTTCCACAACTTAGTTTCGCTAAGTTGATTCACAAGGCAGAAGCCTTGAACGCGCCGAAGACTATTTTGATCTACGGCGATGCAGGTCGAGGTAAGACTTGGCTTGCAGCATCAGCATCAGAGTTGGCAGAGATGTCACCTGTGCTACTAATCGATGTCGAGGGTGGAGCATCAGCAATTGCCCGCGACTTCAAAGACATTGACGTAATCAATGTTGCAACACACGAGCAGTTCGATGCAGTAGTCACCGAGTTGCTAACACCAGGAACACACAACTACAAGACAGTCATTATTGATACGCTTGGTGTGCAAATGGATCGCGCTGAGAAGTTCTTTGGTGAGAAGCCAGAGAACAAGGGCAACAAGTTCGGAAAATGGGGAGACCTAAAGATCTGGGCTAACGACACCGTTCGTGCCTTGCACTCAGCACCATTCGTCTCTATTATTCTTACTCACGCAGTAGATGAGAAGGACGAGAACACAGGCGCAGTAAAGACTGTTCCAAACATTCCTGGTGGCTCTAAGAAGGACCTTCCAGGTATTCCAGATATCATCGGCTACATGACGCTTCAGAAGACTGAGGATGGCGCAAAGCGCGTCCTAATCGTTGACGCTAATGACCGATTGGTAACTAAAAACCGCTTCAACTTGCCTCCAGTAGTATTGGAGCCAAGCATGAAGAAGATCATGACAATTATCAAAGAACAAGGAGAAAAGAAATAATGTCAGGTATCGTAATCAAGGGAATCACCAGCGAGTCATTGGCTTCAAACAATGACTACACCCCAATCCCAGCTGGTAAGTATCAGGCGAACGTTTTTGACGTAAAGTCAGAGACCGTTCAGTCTGGTGAGAACGCAGGCAAGCCTCGTTTCAACGTTCAGTTCCGACTAGAGGGCGAAGGCGTGACTAACCGTCGCGTATTCAGCTACGTCCCACTGTATGTAGCTAAGGACTTCTGGAAGTCAAAGGCTTTCTTTGAGGCACTAGGCTACGACATTGAAGCTGGAGACTTCACCGTTCCTGAAGTGAACGAGCTTCTAGGTAAGTCACTAACCGTCACCGTAAAGATCGGTGCAGACCAGAATGGTCAGCCTCGCAACGAGGTTAGCGGTTTCTCAAAGGCTACTAGCGGTGCAAGCCTGCTAGAAGCAATGGGAGCTAAAGCAGTATCAGAGGACCTCTGGGTTAAGTAAACTCAAATGGGCGACACCTGAGCCATGTGTATAAACTGGCTCACTAGCCCGAACTGGCGTAATACGGCCTTCTTCTCCTTTCACCGTATTCTGAAGTTCGATTCTTCAGTCGGGTACGCAATAGGAGAAGAAGAAAGGTTACACAAATGCAGATTAGGGATTTTTTCGAGGCTATCTTTGGCGATGGTGCAGGTTATGCAACCATCGTTACCAAGGATGCTCGTAACAATCCAACTGTTCAGAAGTTTTTTAGTTACCCAGACGAGATCGACGATATGGTCTTGTATGCGGAAAGATTCAAGGACGAGGATGTTTACTTCTCGCCTATCCTCTTCTACGAAGAGCGTCGTATCCGTGAAAACGCAAAATCTGTAGCAGTTGTTTACGCAGACGCAGACGCATGCCCACCAGAGAAGTTTCTGCTTGAGCCAAGCATCAGCGTTCAGACTTCGCCAAACCGTTGGCACACATACTGGATTCTGCCACAGTCACACGACCCTGCGCAGATTGCGTTACTTTCTAAGAAGGTTGCATACGCACACAAAGAAGACGGTTGCGACCTATCTGGCTGGAACCCTACAAAGTTGCTTCGTGTGCCTAACACTAGCAACAAGAAGTACGACCAGACCCACCCAGTTATCGGCACGACTAATGGCGCAATTTACACGCTAGAAGACATCGAGAAGGTTTACGGTGAGGTAAAGGTAGATTCAATCCTTGACCCTAGTGTTTCGCCAATGCCAACTGCACCGACAAACGTCATGGAGATTCTCGCAAAGGTTCCTAGCAACCCAGAGATTATGTCTCTATACCTAGACGAGCCACTGCCAGGCGCAGACCTTTCTACTCGTCTATGGAAGCTTGAGCTAGAGCTATTTCGCGTTGGTCTAAGCGTTGAAGAAGTCTTTGCGGTTGTCAAACACGCCAAGTGCAACAAATACCACCGCCCAGATCGCCCGAAGCGCATGGACGCAGATGGTGACTTGTGGCGTGAAGTTCAGCGAGCATCACAGGTCTACCTGATTGACGGTGAGTCGCTATTCGCGCCAACCAACGAGTTGCTACCTAAAGAAGAAGAGAAGCAAGTAGACTTCCTGCTCCCCCACGAGCGAGAGATCGTTGCAGACAGCAAGACATTCATTGACAAATATGTAGAGTGGGCTTCGCGTAAGACTGACGCTGCAAATCAGTACCAGATTGCATCAGCTTTTACTGTGCTATCTTCAGTATTCTCAGATTCGGGACACGCAATTCCTAAATATGGAAAGATGGGCCTAAACCTTTGGTTCATGATTCTTGGTGAGACCACTCGTAGCCGTAAGTCAACCTCGCGTCAGCTAATGCTTCGTATGGTTCGCGAGTACGAGAAATTCGCTGGCTATCAGATTGATGTTGGTTCTGACGTGACAGCCGAAGGTCTAGTCAAGTTGCTATCAAACCGCGACAAGCAGACCTCGCTATTTCACCGTGACGAAGTTCAGGGTATGTTCAAGGACTTCATCAACAAGACCTACATGGCTACAGCTGCAGAACGCTTCACTGAGCTTTACGACGGACACGTTCCAGTAGTTGTTCGCTCAACTGGCGGTGGCACACCAGGCAAAGGCATGCAGTCGGAGCGAGCTGAGACTAACTTCATCATGTATTTGATGGGCATTACCAGCAAGACTGCTGATGTTTTGACAACTGAGTATTTCCGCTCTGGTTTCTTGGCGCGTTTCATTTATGTAATTGCCGATGCGCCAGACCGTACATACGAGAGTGAAGCAATTCAGCAGGCAGACGAGCTAGAGATTGCCGTAAGAGACGAAGAGATGCACTCAATCGTGCGCTCGCTGTACGACTCATACCTTTACTGGCAGAAGAAAGGCGCACCATTCCCGCGCCCAGTTCGCATGACCAATGAGGCGCTAGAGCGATTCAATCAGTTCAAATGGGAGATGGGCAACTTTACCCAAGGACACGAAAACGAAGAATCAATCGAGCCTTCACGTCAGCGACTAGCTCTATCGATCTGGAAGTGTGCAGTTCTACTAGCCATGTACGATCGCTCAGACGAAGTTCAGCTACGCCACATGCTAATTGCTATCCACTACTCAGAAGACTGGTTCCGTAACCTTGTGCGCATGGCTGGGGCTATCTCTGCATCAGAGTGGCAACGCGAAGTTGACGAGCTAGAGACCCTAGTGACATCAAAGGGCGGTCGCATGCGCTACGAAGAGGCTTACCGCCGATTCGGTGCCAAGCGTAAGCGCGAGTTCGACGAAATGGTCGAGGCGCTCAAGTCTCAGGGTCGCATGCTCGTGATGAACGAACAGAACAAACTATTCTTGGAGGTTGCTCGTGGCTAATGACATCATTCGCCTACGGGCAATCAACGAGGCAATCTGGCTTAGAGATAGGTCAGGCAACCTAGATAAAGATAAGCTATTTGAAGTCGTTGAAGACATCGGTGAGTATGGCATTTACTCAGCTAGGCAGATCTCTGCACTAACTGGGAACAAGCTATCTCACCAGACAGTTGCTAGACTATGCAAGAAGACAGATAAGACTGGCGGTCGCTTGTCAATAAGCACACTAGAAGACATCAAGCAATGCTTCCACGATAGGGTCAATAAAGCTATTGACTATGCAATCGTAAAGCGAGTAGTTGAGTCTGGAACATCACAGGGTATGCTCGAAAAGTTGAGCGGTATCAGTCAAGCACAAATCAGTAAAGGCATCACAAAACTTAATGGATCTATTTAGCATGAAAGCAAAGTTCGAGGAAGTAATCCAGAGCGAGGAGGCAATCATGTACCATGCTGTAAAGTTTCAGTCTGGCAGTAGGTATCCACTCGCGAAGCTTTGCTGGCAGTACATCCAGGGCAGAAAAAAGTAATGAAGACTATCCTGTCTTTTGATCCAGGAGGCACAACAGGCTATGCCTATGTTTCATTCGACGAAAGCAGCCTTACGCTTATTAAAAGCGGTCAAATAACAGGTAGTCTTAGCGGGTTTCTGGAGTGGTGGAAAGAGAGAGACCCACTCCAGCAAGACCTAATCCTCGTCTGTGAGTCGTTTACCCTCCGCGAGGGTGTGCGTGGTGTCAATCTCGACCCATGCTACATAATCGGCGCACTAGAAGTTTTATCTGGTAATAACGCAGTGCGTTATCAGCCACCAAGCCACAAAGTATTTTGCAATAACGATGTCTTGAAGAATCTTGGAATGTGGCTAAAGGGCCAAGATCACGCTAGAGACGCAGTAAGGCATGCGATAGCATATCTAAGGAATGTAGAGCACCACGCTCCAACCCTAGAAAGAGGCTGGCCTGATGAATGAACAAAGAATTTACGGCACTAGAAAAATATGCAACAAGTGCAATAGCTTCAAAAAGTTTATTATTTTAAATACTTGTGAATGTAAAAAATTTGATAAGATTAAATCAGACAAGAAAGGCAAGTAATGCCGTATTACATTACCAAGAATCACCCTGATTGCAAGGGCTGGGCAACCGTCAACGGTGACTACGAAGTAAAGGGTTGCCACAAGACTAAGACTCAGGCTATCGCTCAGATGGTCGCTATCTCGCAGGCAGAAGACGTAGAGCCTGGTGGCACACACCCACGCGACCGCAGGAAAGAATCATACTTCAAAGAAGCTGCAGACGGCAAATACTCTGTGCCAGAAGGCGTACAGAACGCTGCCAAGCGCGCACTCAAGTGGATTGCAGAAGGCAAGGCTGGATCAGGCTTCACTAGCGTTGGTCGTAGACGTGCTTCACAGCTTGCTGCTGGCTCGCCAGTAACCCGAGACACTATTGCTCGCATGAAGTCATACTTTGCTCGTCACGCTGTAGACAAGCAGGCAACTGGCTTCAACTCTGGTGAAGAGGGCTTCCCGACTCCAGGTCGCGTTGCTTGGGACGCTTGGGGCGGAGACGCTGGTCGCGCATGGGTCAATAGGATTAACCTAGACAAATGAAATGCAAAGTATGTGCATTAGTTGAGACTAATGACAACCTAAGAATGGCGCTTGCATCAGGCGCATCAAGTAGACAAATCGCCAGAGACTTTGGCGTTGGCAAAACATCTGTGAACACTCACAGGTCACACATGGGGGCGCAAATGGAAAAGTCATCTGGACAAGAATTTATACTGAACGGCACAACTGGTCAATTCAACACTGGGGACTTGGAGAGCGAGACTAATCAGTCTCCAATCGCCAACCTTGACTACAAGTCAATTCTTACCTACTTTGGGCATGACCCAGAGAAAGTAGAGATTACTGGTCTGCTACGAGAGAAGCATGGTCAGTATTGGTCCACAAAGCTAAACAAAATGGTCTGGAAGCACAGCTATTCATTTGCCGTGTCAAAGATCGAATCTGAAGCAACAAGCATTGACCCAGTTGAGCTAATCAAGCAATTGGGCTTTAAATCAAAACCACAAAAAACTATCAATGATAATGGGCGGGAATCATCATGGGTTCTAGACTGGGCCGATTGGCAGGTCAACAAAAAAGAAGGCGGTGGAGCAGCTGGGTTTATTCAGCGGTTCGACTCAGCAATGGAATCGGCGCTGGTAAGAATCGAAGAGCTCCGAAGCACAGGGCGGAAACTAGACGAACTAGTGATATTTGGCGGTGGCGATATCGTCGAGGGATGCGTCATTTATCCTCAGCAGTCGTTTCATATCGATGGTCACAGACGCGATCAAATAAGGCTCGCAGTCGCAACTATTCTTAAAGGGCTCTACACTCTAGCACCGCACTTCAAGACCGTTCGCGTTGTTGTTGTGCCAGGAAACCACGGTGAAAACCGAATCAATGGCAACAGAACAGCAATTGGCGACAATGACGATCTTCTAGTATTCGAGATGGCTCAGGTTGGCTTGAAGAACGACCCAAACATGCAGCACGTCTCATTCGAGATTGCTGAAGACGAAGTATCCATGGTCACTGAAGTTAGAGGTTGGAAATATGGAGTCACTCATGGCGATGTTTATGGTAAATCTGGTGGCTCTGGTATTCGCAATAAAGTATTCAACTGGGTTAGAACGATGGCCGCTAATCGTCACCCTGTCGGCTTGGTTGATGTGTTGGTCACTCACCATTATCATCACGACGCTCTAGAGGATTGGGGATCAATGCTATGGGTTCAAAATCCAACAATGGATGGTGGAAGTCACTACTACAAAGAAGCAACAGGTCATTACGCAAAACACGGAATGAACAGTTGGGTAGTGACTACCGAGGAGCGTTTCCAAGACAAACAGGTCTTACGATAGTAGAGGTATTCTTCAACCCGTACAACGGGCTTTATGAAGAAGTAAGCCTCGTGTGCTCGTGCGATGCAGACGCTTTTGAATTACCTAATGGGCACTTCTTTTGCAAGCATTGCGATCTACCTTGCATCGCGACACCACCATGTCGCACTTGCATGAACTATAATAAAAACGTCAGCGAGCGAGTCAAATGGCTCGAAGACGAGGGACTGGAGTAGTTTCGACAGCGTATTAAATCCGTATACGGCACTACGCTGGACCAGGGTGCGACTCCCTGCAGTTCCACAATTCCGCACTCTGAAACACGATGTATAGGCGTGGTAGGTAAATGGCCCAAGGTGCGGTAGGGCAAGTGTTAGGCACCCTGTTCCGGACGGTTGAAGGAGCCTAGGGCGAACGGCTATTACCGAGTTAGCGGTTCCTACCTGCCAGCGGGTAGGGCGGGTGCAATCCCCCTATAGCCACAAACAGCAACTCAAGTCAGTTAGCCTAGCTAAACTGCCCCCGCCTATGGTTTCGTCCTTGGTGCTAGGATGAGGAGAGTTGCTGGGTGGGTTCTGCAGGACCCGCTATTTTGACCACTAGCTCAATGGCAGAGCAGAGAGCTGTTAACTCTAAGGTTGTTGGTTCGAGTCCAGCGTGGTCAGCAAGAAAGGATAATTATGCCACTATATGAATATAAATGCCCGCTGTGCCAGAGTAAGCACACAGAGAGTCACGGCATGAATGAAAAGCCGAAGCTGACTCAGTGCGAAAACTGTAAGGTTGACTTAATCAAAGTCCTTGGCTTCGGTGCCGTAACTTTTAATGGCGATGGCTTCTACAGCACAGACAAGAAGTCAAAAGTAGAAGTAAACATCTAAAAAGACCAAAACCCCGAGCTCACCTCTGAAACTCGGGGCTTTGTCTTGTCGGGATTCCGCCTACGGTAATAGGAGGCTTATTGCAGAAACAACAACGGCAATCACAGCAATAAACATTGTGACTTTATTGCTCTTATCGTCGCGTTGTGTCTTTAGCTCTTTTACATCCAACTCAACCTGATTTAGACGAGCGTCTTGAAGGTCAATTTTCTTTTCCATACGTTCCTGCGATTCGCGCATAAAGCGCATGCCTTCTTCGATACGCCCAATAGCTACATATAATTCTGGAGAGTCGTTCTGCATCATTTAACGCTCTGAGTCATGCTTCTCTTGCAGCTTCGAGAACGATGCGTTGATTTCGTCAGTGGTGATCTTACCATCATTTAGGTAGTTACGAGACATCTCTTCAGAGATCTCCATAACCCCAGCAATAGCTGCCATAACTAGTGACTGCCAGAACTCTAGGCCGATAGCAGATGCACCAACAAAGGTACCGCTAATCTTTAGAATCATGTAGGCGATTGTGCGACCAGACAGGTCTTTCACGATTTTCTTGTCCATTCTTACTCCAATGGTAATGCGCCCATTGGTTAATAGATAATACTATTGTAGCGTATTACTTTAGACGGATTTTGTCGCCAGGGTAGAGAGCTTTGTTACCGTTCAGCTTTTGAAGCTGCTTTACGCGAACATTTACATTTTTACCAGCAGCGGGATTCTTCTCTGCGATGCTCCAGTAAGAGTCGCCAGATTTTACCGTGTAAGAAGCCACAGGCTGCTTACTGACGGCTTTTGGCTTGGTAACTGGTGCAACTACCTCCTTGGCAGCTTCGTAGGCTGCCTGGACCTTCTGAGCCTGCTCTTCGTCATGCTTAGGCGCGGGCTGCACTGGCGCATCTTCTGGAGTTGCATCGCTAGCGGTAGCGTTGATACGCTCAAAGCGAATAGCAGCCTTAATGAACTCAATAGGGTCAATAAAGCCCTTACCATCAGCAGTCCAAACATACTTCTTGCCTTTGGTGATTTCAAGGTGAAGGTGACGACCATCGACCATGCCAGTAGCACCCATGATGCCGAGGATAGTTCCAGCAGCGATCTTCTGCCCCTTCTTGACCTTCAGTGAGCCCTGCTTCATGTGTGCAAAAGTAGCAATATACCATTCGCCACGGAAATTGAAAAGAACCTGAACGTGGTAGCCAAATCCGCCAACAGAGCCATCCTTATTGCGTTTGCTTGAAGGACCAGCAAAGATAACCTTGCCGTCAAACATCGACTCAATGTAAGTTGTCTCAGCTGGGGCCCAAATGTCAACGCCGTTGTGGTGTGCCTTGACTTTACGCACAGGGTGCATACGCCAACCAAAGGGTGAGGTTACTCTAAAGGTTGAACCAAATTTGCCGTCAATTGGCCACTGTACTTTTGCCATTCTTTATCCTTATGCGTAGGTGCTTGCGAACCAAGTTAGTTTAAGCGACTCTGCCCCAGTTCCAGAGATGCGGTAGATTTTAGCTACAAATTGCGACGTAGTTACTGCGTAAACGTTAGAAACATATGCGCTTCCGCTAGGTGAATAGGCTACCCCTGATAGCACTTTTGGAACAGTAGCGAAAGTTATTGGCAGTGCTACGGTAATGCTGGCTGAAGTTCCGCTTGACGCTGGGCCAGTAAAAGTGTACTCACCAGAAACTATCCCAGCGTTATCTGAGGTATTCGCAAGGTTAGCAAAGTGAGTCTCAAGTGGGGCGATGTTATCGCTTGATGTTGGGTAAGTTATACCCTTAGTGGTGACTGCCATTATTCTATTCTACCTTAGACTCTTTAGCTTCTATTGAAGCAATAGTAGCCTTTAGCACAGCGATCTCCTGTGCCTGGCTGCCGATAATCTCTCTCATCTGCTTCAGAATTTCCTGAATTTCAAGTTCCATTTTTACGCCTTTTCTTCTAGTGTCTTTACCTTTTGAGCAAGCTCTTGAACTGCTGCAACTACCAATGGTACCAGCTTGGACTGGTCAATACCTTGGTAATCTGGAGAGCCATCTTCATTGACAGCATCTTTTTCGCCAATTACCGCTTCAGGCACAACCTCCGACACCTCATGCGCAATAAAACCATCAACAGTTTTATCTGGCTCGATTATGAAATTGAACTTACTTGGCTTTAGTGCATTTAGTCGGTCCATAGCGCCAGTCAATGGAATTACGTTCTCTTTTAGCCTATAGTCAGAGCTAGTGTTGTAAGAGGTTGCCGATGCTGTAACACCAATGCTTCCAGTTGCGGTTGTTGTGCCGTTGTAGAAAGTTACTACTGTTCCAGTGCTGCCATATCTAGAGAAGCCAGCAGCGTTACCGCCAGAGTTCGCTGATGCAATTACGCCAGAACCTATTTGAGATCCGCCAGTACCTTGCCATCCAGAGGAAAAAGAACTTGAGCCAGGAACTGAGAAGTTTCCCCTCATTATAGATGAGCCAGTAACGTCTAATCCATTTTGAGCAACTAGGGTTCCACCATTTACAATTACTTGATAATTGTCATTCATGTAAATTGATGTTCCACTACCACCGCTAATCAAGGTGCCAATAGAACTGAAGCTGATGCTTCTGCTAGTGAATGGCCCATTAATTGTCATCACAGAGCTATTACCAGTACCAGATACAGTAATTGTTCCAGTGTAGTCGTTAGATTCATCGTAGAACGTTGCAGTAGTTCCACCAATCACAACACGTCTACCGCTTGAGGCGGTCTGCAAAGTAAAACCAGTAAGCGTTCCAGCATTGATCTGATTAGCATTTACGGTTCCAGCATAAACATAGTTCGTGCTAATTTGCGTTGCCGTGATTGTGCCAGTCCTAATGTTTCCACCGTTGATAGTAGTAGTTCCAGGGTAGTAAACATTATTAGTCAAATCGCTAACATCAACATCAAGAGCAGTAACGTCAGTTTCAAGTGCAGCTACTTCGCCAGAAATAATGCCAGTGGCAGCAAAAGCTTCATCAGCCTTCTTTTGTGCAGCAGCCAAGCGAGTTAGGCTGCTAGAAAGCTGATTATCGCGAGCAGAATTATTAACTTCGTTAGCTTTGACAGTTGCAGTTAGGCTGTTTATCTGCTTTTCAACTTCGCGACCCCAAGGTAGCGCAGCTGTAGATAAGTTGCTAGTTGGGAATGGCATTATGGCTCCATCAATGGGATTACAGTAAACTCATTAAATTTTAACGTATTTGAGGGGTTGGTGGCTGGATCAAAGAT
>JACCDQ010820318.1_pt1 | contig 23443 bp, 22 predicted proteins | sample 7446031 | NCBI WGS metagenome assembly JACCDQ01 (sample SAMN15323442, study PRJNA562643) | freshwater metagenome | isolation source: river surface water | place: USA:Blue River Watershed | collected 2017-08-17 | reverse complement strand
GAATTCTTCAATACGTTTTGCGTAGCCTAGTTGCCTAGCGGAATAAACAATCTCGAGGGGTCGGTTTAGGTCATCGTGAGTTTGCTTGAGAAGATTTCCGGTCCTAGAGACCTTGACGCGCTGAACGCTGACCAGTTGGGCGAGCTCTGCCGAGACATCCGCGCTCACTTGATCACTAGCGTTGCCGCTACCGGTGGTCACCTCGGGCCAAACCTTGGTGTGGTTGAGACGACCGTTGCCATTCACCGCGTTTTCGATTCACCCAACGATCCAATCGTTTTCGATACTGGGCACCAGAGTTACGTTCACAAACTGCTTACCGGTCGCCAAGACTTCAGTCGCCTTCGTCAAAAAGATGGGCTTGCCGGTTATCCGCAGAGATCTGAATCTGTGCACGACGTGGTCGAGAGCTCTCACGCCTCTTCGTCACTGTCTTGGGCAGACGGAATCGCTAAGGCTTTCAAGCTCACCAAACAAGAAGATCGCTACGTTGTTGCAGTCATCGGTGATGGCGCGCTTACCGGCGGTATGGCTTGGGAAGCTCTGAACAACATTACAGATGACAACGATCGCAAGTTGGTTATCGTCGTAAACGACAACGGTCGTTCATACGCCCCTACCATCGGCGGTCTCGCTCGCTACCTCAACGAGATTCGCACCGAGAAGATTTATCGCAAGGCTTACCGTTTTTCTCGCAAGCTTTTCGACAAGTTCGGATTGCTTGGCAAGCTAACCTATTCAGCAGCCAGGGGAGCGGGCACGGGTCTAATGGGTGCTATGGCCCCAAAGGGTATGTTCCCAAACCTCGACATCAAGTACATAGGCCCAATCGACGGGCACGACCTGCAGGCTATGGAGACCGCACTGCGCCAGGCTAAGAAGTACGCCTATCCGGTCATCGTGCACGCCATCACCCAGAAGGGTAAGGGTTTTGACCCAGCCCTTCTAAACGAGGATGACCAATTCCACGCAGTCGGTCAAATCGACCCATTAACGGGTGAATCGCTTGAAAAGACCTCGGGCAAGTCTTGGACATCGGTGTTCAGCGACGAAATCGTAGAAATTGCAGCCAAGCGCAAAGACATCGTGGGTATCACCGGTGCGATGCTTATGCCAGTGGGCCTAGACGCCATGGCTAAGAAGTTTCCAGACCGCGTCTTCGACGTCGGTATTGCGGAACAACACGCGGTCACCATGGCGGCCGGAATGGCCTTCGGAGGCCTGCATCCAGTCGTTTGCATCTATGCGACCTTTGTGAATCGAGCTTTCGACCAATTGCTAATGGATGTCGCCCTGCACAAGGCGCCCGTGACCCTCGTGCTCGATAGAGCGGGTGTTACCGGTCCTGACGGCGCATCACACCACGGAATGTGGGATCTTGCGACATTGCAGATCGTGCCAGGCATTCGAATCGCTGCACCTCGCGACGCGCAGCGCCTGCGTGAAGAGCTTCAAGAAGCAACAAACGTGAATGATGCACCTACCGTGGTTCGCTTTCCTAAGGGCGCAGCAGGGGCAGAAATAAAGCAACTTCGCCGCATGAATGACGGTGTAGATGTATTGCACGAGTCTCCGAGCAAGGATGTTCTGCTCGTGGCCGTCGGAACCATGGCCGAAACCGCACTAAAGGTTGCAGAACTACTTGCAGCTCAAGGAATCGGTGCAACCGTGATCGACCCACGCTGGGTGGTGCCGGTTCCAAAGTCGGTGCTCGAATTCGCGAAAGCACATCGACTCGTGGTGACCATTGAAGATGGCGTTCGCGTTGGCGGTATCGGTACTCGGGTTCGCCAAGAGATGAGAGCCGCAGAAATCGACACCGCACTCAACGAGGTTGGTCTTCCTGACGAATTCCTCGAGCACGCGACGCGCGGTGAAATTCTGGAACGCGTAGGCCTCACGGCTCAAGCCGTTGCCAGAGAGATTGTCGCTCAGGTGGTCGGGTCTAAGGTGCCTCATGCTCGGCCGCTTGAGAACTTTGATTCTCAGCAGCAGACTGAGCAGCCAAACCAGCGCTAAATTCTTCGCTGACCAAGTCGAGTTGCCACAGGCGCGCCCCACACGACGCCAAGAAATCGCGAATCTCATCGACTCCTGAAATCTCGAGATGCCAAGCTAATTGGCGCATGAAGTCGGGTGTCAAAATGTTCTCGGTTGGCAGACCATGCTCGGTCGAAAGTCGCGTCATTACCTCTTTGAAAACCTGCAGGCGCGCATCCGCCAAGGGGTGCTTGTGTGCCCAAATACGGTGATTCGGAATGCCCTCTGATTTCACGCGCAACTCTGGAGGCCTCAGGTCTTTCAAACCCTCATTCAAGGCTGCCCACCAAGTGTCTAGGTATGACCGTGAAGCTCTACCGGCAAACTTTTTGTTGGCAGACATCTCACCTTTGGTTTTTGGTTTTGAGATCGCAAGTTCAATGATTGATGAATCGGGGATTAGTCGCCCTGGTGACACATCAAGTCGCTTACCAAGTTCTTCTCTCGCGTTCCAGACGGCCCTCACCACTGCGTAACCGCGTTCGTCGCGAATAGTGTTGAGACCGCTTGTGCCACGCCACTTGTCAGTCTTTACCGGCTTTGGTGCAAATGACAGCAGGTGAGTGAACTCTTGTTCGGCCCAGTCGAGTTTGTTTGCCGCGGCAAGCTCTTCAAGCAAGCGGTCGGCAAGTTCGGGTAGCACGTCGACGTCAAGAGCAGCGTAGGTTAGCCAGGTTTCTGGCAGCGGTCTCGTAGACCAATCGGCTGCCGAGTGCTCTTTGGCTAGCGCTAGTGAAAGCAGCTCTTGAACCATTGATCCCAGCCCAACTCGGTCTAACCCAAGCAAGCGACCGGCGAGCTCTGTGTCGATGATTTTTGATGGCCTAAGCCCAAGCTCGGCAAGACATGGAATGTCTTGAGTGGCGGCGTGAAGAATCCATGGGATACCCTCAATAGCGTTCGAAAGCCTTGTGAACGCCTCAGGGTCGTCTGAATTGATTGCTATTGGGTCAATCAGCAGAATTGGTGCGTTGGTTCGGTGTAGCTGAATCAGGTAAGCACGTTGTGAGTATTTGAAGCCGCTGGCTCTTTCGGCGTCAATTGCCAGAGGCCCAATTCCGCCAAGAAGTGCTTCGGTCGCCGTTTCAAGATCGTTCGATGTCTCGATGAGACGAACATCCACGCATCTTGGTTTGTTTAGGGGAGTGGGCTGCGAAGGTTCATTGTCATCAGACATTTAGTCGACCGACGTCCTCATTCTGCAGCGGTAGCCCAGACATCATGCAAATCAAAGATTGCCACGCGTGCATGTGTGCGGCGATGTTTGTGTCTAGAGGGCTCCAGGATGCACGGAGTTCGAGTTCAGCGTGAGGGGCTTGATTGGCGAGAGCGCCGAAGCCTGTTGAAATCACGCGTGTGGTTGTACCTGCTTCAGAGTTGTAAGAGGCCTGATTCGCATCAAGAGCCGTCACCAACCAACTCCACGCTAAACCGGCGCTGAACTCATCTGCGCCAATTTCGGTCTCGAGAGGTGATTTTGCGAACGCGATAACCCGAAAGCGTGAACCCCAAGATTCCTGCGGTTCGTCATCCCAGAGAAGAACGAGGCGTCCCGTTCCGAGGTCGATTTTTTCATGTACAGATTCTGCGCGCACATCGCACGAGAATGCTACGGCGTGCCTTGCTAAGTTTGCTGGTGCGTCAATCTCTTTTACTTCGAGTTCGTTGCGCACGTTGGAGTCGAGTATTGACCTCAAGGCCAGGGCGAATTCCGGTGCCACATCAGAAGATTTTGTTGACTCACTCACATCCAAAGGATATTGGAGTGCAGACACCTAGCCCTTTAGGCTCGCCGCCACAGGGTCAAAGCGCTGTTGCCAACCACCTCGAAATTATCGAGATTGTAACTGTCTAGCTCGAGCAAATTTCTTGCACTTTTCTCAGTGCTGAACTGGTTCGGCCCTTCGGCGAAGGTAACCGTGAGAAACAGCTGATTCACCAAGCCAAGCCTCAGCATCTTGTTTAGAAGCGCAGGCCCGCATTCGCTCAAGACTCGTTTGTGCGCTGAGATTACTTCGCCTACTCGCTCTACGAGACCGTCGTCGTCACCGAATTCGATGGGGTTTAGCTCGGTGTTCTGTGGTTTTGTAGTGAACACGTAGGTTTTAAAACTCTTGGAGGGCCGGTAGCCCTCAGCGCGCGCTGTAGCGCCACCAACAAGCAGTGCATCCGCTTGAGAGCGCAGTTTGATTAGGTGTGCCAGATCTACTTCGTTTGAAATGTCTCTGCTAGAGAGGTTTGCTCCGAAAAACTTGCCGTGCTCAGTCAGATGAAAGTTAGCAGCTAACCCCGGTTCAAGCACATACCAGGACACTGTTGTCATCACGTTTACTTAGGCGACTTTCTCGCGCACTTGGCGTTTGATGCGGTAGATCATTGCGCGCATGCCTCTGATGCGAAGGGGTGAGACAGCCTCGGTAAGACCAATTTGATCTGGAAAGTCATCAGATAGCGAAAGAACGTCCTCCACCGACTTTTCGTGCAGAACTTCGCTGAGGATTCCTGCAAATCCCCTCGTAGTTGGAGCTTCGGCTGGAGCTGTGAAGAAGACTCCAACAGTTCCATTGTCGACTTCGACGAAGAGGTAGACAGGCGATTGACATTCCTCGACTCGCTCAAACAGGTCCGGATGTTGGGCATAACGCTCTGGCAACGCTGGCAAGTTCTCTGAGTACTCGAGTAACAGTTCAAGTTTTTCTCGATTTGAACCCGACTTGAAATCAGATGCAACCAGTTCTGCCGCTTGGGTAACGCTGTTGGTCATCGGCGCGGGGCTGGGGCGTCGCCAGGTGCTTCGCCTCGAACGATTGGAACACCGACTAGTGAACCCCATTCGGTCCAAGATCCGTCATAGTTGCGAACATTCTCAAAACCAAGAAGGAATTTCAGCACGAACCATGAGTGCGATGAACGCTCACCGATTCGGCAGTATGCAATCACAGCGTCGGTTGGGTTTAGACCCTTTTCGCCTTGGTAAATAGCTTCAAGTTCGGCTCGCGATTTGAACGTTTGATCTTCGTTTACTGCCCGACCCCAGGGTACGGAAACAGCAGATGGAATGTGCCCTGCGCGAAGCGCGCCTTCTTGTGGGTAGTCAGGCATATGCGTGCGCTCACCCGCGTATTCCTGTGGGCTGCGGATGTCTAGCAGCGGGTTGCCGAAGTGAGCAAGAACGTCGTCTCTGAATGCGCGCAATGTGACATCGTCTCGTTCAACGAGGGGGTAGGTGCTCGGAGATTTGACGGTTTCGTCCTTGGTCAGTGAACGACCACTGGCGACCCACGCCTCACGGGCACCGTCGAGAAGTCTTACGTCGGCGTGACCGAAGAGCTTAAATACCCAGAGTGCATAAGCGGCCCACCAGTTACTTTTGTCTCCATAAAGAACCACGGTGGTGTCTCTGCTGATGCCACTGCGCTCCATAAGCGCTTTGAAGCCAGCTCCGTCTACATAGTCACGAGTGACAGTGTCGTTGAGATCGGTGTGCCAATCGATCTTGACCGCGCCTGGAATGTGTCCGGTTTCGTAGAGCAGAACATCCTCGTCGGATTCAACTACAACTACGTCTGGGTTGTCCAGATTTTGCGCTACCCAGTCTGCGGTTACTAGCACTTGTGGGTTTGCGTATTCAAGAAACTTTGGGGTTACATCTGCTGGGGCTGGCATCTTTGGCTCGTTCTCGTTCCAATAAACTTAGGGTACTCAGACAAGGTTAATCCAAGCACTCTCGAATACATACCGATTGGTAATAAATGGCCATAAAAGGCAGCTTCATTAGGCTTTGCGAGCGTGAACCAGTGGTCTCAGCGCAGCAAATGCTTGCCGATTTGGTGCCGCCACGAGAGTTTCAAAACGCAACCTTTGACTCTTATCGCCCAGCACCTTTGTTTGAGTCTCAGCAGCAAGCCTTAGATACCCTCCGACTCGGGTTTCGTAAGTCCAAAACTAAAGGCAGCCGAGCTGTGCCCGGTTTCTACCTAGATGGCGGTTTCGGTGTAGGTAAGACACATCTGCTCGTGTCGCTCTACAGGTCATTCAAGGGAAAGAAACTTTTCGGCAGCTTCTTGGCCTATACAAGCCTGATCGGGGCACTCGGTTTCGCCGAAGCGATGCGTTTGTTTTCTAAGTACGACTTAATCTGCATCGATGAGTTTGAACTAGACGACCCCGGCAACACCATGATCATGTCTCGCTTGTTGAATGATCTGAGCTCCAAAGGCGTTCTCTTCGCTGCCACCTCCAACACTCCGCCCAACGCCCTAGGTGAAGGTCGTTTTGCCGCTGAAGACTTTAGGCGTGAGATTCTAGGCATCAGCGCGAATTTCGAAATTTTGAGAATTGATGGCGAGGACTACCGACACCGCCCAATAGACGGTCACAGCGAAATTCAGTCAGAAGTGCAGTTGGGTGCCTGGCTTAGTGAAGTCGGTGTCGCCAGCTTGGATTCGTTTGATGAATTACTGAAACACCTCTCAACCATTCATCCGGCTAAGTTTGCAAGACTGGTGCACGGTGTTGAACGTATTGGCCTAGATGGAGCTCACAAGTTTGTAGACCAGGCCGACGCACTTAGGTTCGTGGCTTTTGTCGACCGAGCCTATGAGGCGCAAATTTCAATCAGATCAACCGGACTACCCCTGACAGATTTGTTCACCTCAGACATGGTTGCTGGCGGTTACCGAAAAAAGTACTTGCGAGCGATTTCAAGGCTGCACGCGCTGGCCGAATAGGTTTTCGACGCCAGTTTGGGTTTCAAGGTCGGGCATGTTTTACAAACACGAAACATATCAAGCGACTTTCTGAAACTTAAGAAATGTTTACTTGGCTCATGCCCGCAATGACGGGGGCGTTTGTTTTCTAACGAGAGGTAAACAAATGGAATCCGTTTTAGACCAGGGAAACACTACTTTCCTGCTTATCAGTGCAGCATTCGTTCTACTAATGACCCCAGGGCTTGCCTTCTTCTATGGCGGAATGGTGAAAGCCAAGAGCGTCGTATCGATGATGATGCTCAGCTTCGGTTCATTGGGCTTGGTCGGAGTGCTTTGGGTGCTTTACGGTTATGCAATCGCTTTTGCTGACGGCCCCTCGAAGGTTAACAGCGGAGAGAGCTTCATCGGTATCGATGGATGGTTCGGTATCGACCTTGCAAAGATTGGCCTGGGTTCTCCATTCGCCGATGCAACCAACGGTGCTGCAGCTTTTCCCGAACTCGGTTTCGTGGCATTCCAAGCAACTTTTGCCATCATCACCGTTGCTCTGATCTCTGGCGCAATCGCCGACCGTGCCAAGTTTGGTGCTTGGATGGTCTTCGCCGGCCTTTGGGCGACCTTCGTGTATTTCCCTGTCGCAAACTGGGTCTTCAACTTTGACCTTGGCGAAGGTGGAGTAGTCGACGGTGGCTGGATCGCCTACGACCTAGGTGCCATTGACTTTGCCGGCGGAACTGCGGTTCACATCAACGCGGGTGCAGCAGGTCTCGCTCTGGCTATCGTGCTTGGTAAGCGTTTCGGCTTTAGCAAGGGAATCACCCAACCACACAACGTTCCACTGACCTTGCTCGGTGTGTCGTTGCTTTGGTTTGGCTGGTTTGGATTCAACGCTGGCTCTGAACTTGCCGCTGACGGCATCGCAGCAATCGCCTTCATCAACACCTTGGCCGCGCCTGCTGCAGCAATGCTCGGCTGGATCATTGTTGAGTACTTCAAGCACGGCAAAGCAACCTCGATTGGCGCAGGCTCAGGTGCAGTTGCCGGTCTCGTCGCGATCACTCCAGCTTGCGCATCCGTTTCGCCGATGTACGCAATGCTCCTAGGTGTTATTGCTGGCGTGCTCTGCGCATTGGCTGTTGACCTCAAATTCAGTTTTGGGTTCGACGATTCTCTCGATGTTGTTGGCATTCACCTGGTCGGTGGCATTGTCGGAACACTTTTCATCGGGTTCTTTGGTGAGGGCGTTGGCGCAGCGTTCGGTTTCGGTTGGGATCAACTTGCCGCACAGGCAATCGGTGCAGGTGCGGTTCTGGTCTACAGCTTCGTTCTAGCGCTACTTATCGGCTTCGCAATCGATAAGACAATCGGCTTCCGCGTGAAAGCAGAAGACGAGATCGCAGGCATCGACACCGTGGTTCACGGTGAAGAGGCATATGCTTTCGGTGCAGACCGAGGCTAGTTTTGCGGGTCGAAATGGAGGGACTTCGGTCCCTCCATTTTGGTGCGTAACGGGTATTTGACTTGAGAGGTAAGGGTTTTGGTTATGCAAAGCGATAGCACGGTAGCGTTTCTAATCATCTGTTCTGCGATGGTTCTGTTCATGACACCAGGGCTCGCATTTTTCTACGGCGGACTGGTGCGCGCATCAAGCGTCGTATCGATGATGATGATGTCGTTTGGTTCGGTGGGACTGGTCGGCACCCTATGGGTTGTCTATGGCTACGCAATGTCATTCGCTAGCTCCTCTAACGCGGGGTTTATTGGCGTCGATGGCGTTTTCGGCCTAGACCCCGCTAAGTTGTTGCTCGCCTCGTCATATCAGGCCGCCAGTGACGGAAATGGCTTCGATCTCGTCTTTGCTGGGTTTCAAGGGACGTTCGCCATCATCACGGTTGCCTTGATCTCTGGGGCCATCGCCGACAGAGCCCGGTTTGGTGGTTGGATGATCTTCGCTGCCCTCTGGGCTACCTTCGCCTACTTCCCAATTGCGGGTTGGGTTTTCAACTTCACGGTTGAAGATGGGGCAGTCGTCGACGGCGGTTTTCTAGTGTTCAACTTTGGTCTCATGGATTTCGCTGGTGGAACCGTAGTAGAGGTTGCCTCAGGTGCCGCGGCCCTCGCAGTTGCCCTCGTAGTAGGGCGACGTTTTGGCTTCGCCAAAGGTATGCACGCGCCACACAATGTTCCGCTAACGCTAATTGGAGCGGCAATTCTTTGGTTTGGGTGGTTCGGATTCAACGCCGGCTCACAACTTGCGGCCGATGGCACGGCTTCACTGGCATTTGTGAACACTCTGATTGCGCCGGTAGGTGCGTTGATTAGCTGGGCGCTTTACGAACGAGTAGCTCTCGGAAAGCCAACTGCGGTTGGAGCTGCATCTGGCGCTGTTGCGGGCCTTGTCGCAATCACCCCATCTTGCGCCTACCTACACCCAGTTTGGGCGCTTGTGCTTGGTTTAGTCGTAGGTGTGGTTTGCGCGCTGGCCGTTGAGTTGAAGTGGAAGCTCGGATTCGACGATTCTCTTGATGTCGTAGGCATCCACTTAGTCGGCGGCATCGTTGGAACACTTTTCATTGGCCTGGCCGGTGAGAAGGTAGGCCTCTTTTTCACAGGAGACCCGACCCAGCTAGGTCGACAGGCGGCAGGTGTCGCAATCGTGGGCATTTGGTCATTCTCAGTTGCCTGGCTGAGCGCAAAGCTAGTGCAGAAAACATTTGGCTTCAGAGTGAAGAGCACCGACGAGATCGCGGGCGTAGACCGTGTGATTCACGGCGAGACCGCCTACAGCGAGACCGACCCGAGATGGACCTGGCGCGGCTAGTTACAGCGCGGAGCCTAAGTAAATAAAGAGTGCAATTAGGCCGAAGAAAACCACAAGGTTCTTGATGACTTTACGTTTGCGGGCTCTGTCGTAGAAGGGCCACTTGTCTCGGATGTTGCCAACCAAAGTTGCTATTGCTACAACGATCGTGCCGGCAAAGAGCGCAAAGAGCATGAAGGTCCAGAAGTAGGCCAGCACGAATTCCCATAGGGAGTTTTCACCAATTTTGAAGTTCACGTGGGCGTAACTGGGATCGAACCAGTGACCTCTTCCGTGTGAAGGAAGCGCGCTACCACTACGCCATACGCCCTAATTAGTCTCAGGGTATCAAGTGCCACAACCATGCGTGGCGGTTTGCGCAAAAAGGTTGTTCTGGGTTAGAGTTGCTCTCGTTCGAAAGAACAAATGCGGATGTGGCTCAGTGGTAGAGCATCACCTTGCCAAGGTGAGGGTCGCGAGTTCGAATCTCGTCATCCGCTCGAAGCAGGCTTTAGCAGGCCGGCGCGAAAGCATGGTGGAGTGGCTGAGCGGCCCAAAGCAGCAGCCTGCAAAGCTGTAAAACCACGGGTTCAAATCCCGTCTCCACCTCAAAAGAAACAAACTAGTTCGTTCGTCACCGATTCGGTCTAGGATGGTTCTTGCTCGAGTTTCGGGCAAACGGTCGATTGGCGCAGCGGTAGCGCACTTCCTTGACATGGAAGGGGTCACTGGTTCGATCCCAGTATCGACCACCAACAGACCCTGGCGTGAAGCTAGGGTCTTTTTCTTTACTCGGATGCGCGCCTTATGCGCCTGTTAGAGCTGGGTTCCGACGAGTGAACCAATCGCATAGGTTATGCCCATGGTCAACAGCGAGACCGACAGGTTTCGGATGATTGCGCGCATGGGTTTTGCCCCACCCAACTTCGCGCCGATCCAGCCAGTAAGGCCTAGCGAGAGAACAGTGGCCGCTATGGTCACTTGGATGCGCAAGTCAACCCATGGGCCTGTGACGGCGATGAGTGGGAGTGAGCCACCTAGGGCGAAAGCGATAAACGACGATATTGCGGCTTGCGTTGGAGATACGTGATTTTCTGAGTCGATGCCGAATTCTGCCTCGGCGTGTGCCTTGAGAGCATCCTTAGCCGTTAGTTCTTTGGCAACCGCGGCCGCAGTATCGGGGGAGAGACCCTTTTCTTCATAGAACCAGGTCAGTTCGCGTAGTTCGAGTTCTGGATTAGCCGCCAGTTCTTCTCTCTCGATCGCGAGGGCTGCCTTTTCACTATCTTTCTGGGCGCTTACCGAGGCATATTCGCCACCGGCCATCGAGATCGATCCAGCGACAACCGCGGCTACACCGGCAATCAGAATCGCGGCGGAATCTGTGGTTGCTCCCGCTACACCAAGCACAAGACCAGATGTGCTCATGATTCCATCATTTGCACCCAACACTCCGGCTCTAAGCCAGTTGAGACGTGCCGCCATGGCGGTTCGCTGAAATTCTTGTTTTGCAAAAAGAGCAACGTCTTGGTTACTAATTTCTGGTTCAGGTGCAGACATGCCACTACTCAATCGCAAGATACCCGTTCTGCCTAGCAAGGCACGCCTAACCTGCCGATTAGTATTGAGGTCTTAGCAAACATAAAGGGCAAAAGATGGCTTTCTCAGTCTCGTGTGATGGTTCTAACGTCGAAGTAGAACCAGGCGCTACCGGTTTCGACCTTTTCACCTCGAAAACCGTAGTGGCTATGCGGGTTAACGGTGAGCTGAAAGACCTAGCACACAGCGTTGCAGCTGGCGACAGCATCCTATCTGTTGAAATCTCTTCACCCGATGGTCTGTCAATCTTGCGTCACTCAACCGCACACGTTTTGGCTCAAGCGGTGCAGAGCATCAACCCACAAGCCAAGCTCGGCATTGGTCCTCCGATCAAAGATGGTTTTTACTATGACTTTGACGTGGCCGAAGCCTTTACGCCAGAAGACCTCAAGGCTCTCGAAAAGGCTATGGAGCGCATCATCCGCTCTGGTCAAAGGTTCGTGCGACGCGTAACTAACGAAGCGGATGCCGCCAAGGAGCTTGCCGCTGAGCCATACAAACTCGAACTAATCTCGCTCAAAGGCTCAGATCTGGGCGAGGGTGCGGCTGAGGTCGGAGCCGGTGAGTTGACCATCTATGACAACGTTGACCCACAATCGGGCGACGTTGTTTGGTTCGATCTGTGTCGCGGTCCACACCTTCCGAACACTCGGATGATCGGAAACGGTTTTGCGCTCATGCGCACTGCCGCGGCTTATTGGCGTGGATCAGAAAAGAACAAGCAGCTGCAGCGAGTTTATGGAACGGCGTGGCCAAGCAAAGAAGAGCTGCGCGCCCACCAACACCAGCTTGAAGAAGCAGCCAAGCGTGATCACCGCAGGCTTGGTGCCGAACTTGACCTGTTCTCATTCCCTGAAGAGATTGGATCTGGACTAGCCGTCTTCCATCCAAAGGGTGGCATCATCCGTCGCACGATGGAGGATTACAGTCGCAAGCGCCACGAAGAATCTGGCTATGAGTTTGTCTATTCGCCGCACATCACCAAGGGCGGCCTTTTCGAGACGTCCGGTCACTTGCAATGGTATTCAGAAGGTATGTTTCCACCGATTCGCATCGACGAAGAGGTAGATGAAAACGGTGTGATTCGCAAGCAAGGCCAGGACTACTACCTGAAGCCAATGAACTGCCCTTATCACAACCTCATTTTCAAGTCGCAGGCCCGTTCTTATCGCGATCTGCCATTGCGCTTATTCGAGTTCGGAACCGTGTACCGCTACGAGAAGAGTGGTGTGCTACACGGTTTGACCCGCGCACGCGGCTTTGCTCAAGACGATGCCCATCTTTACGTCACGCTTCAAGACATGGAGAAAGAACTCACCGATGTTCTGAACTTCATTCTCGGTCTGCTTCGCGACTACGGCCTCGACGATTTCTACCTGGAACTGTCGACTAAAGAGGACGGCAACCCGAAGTTTGTTGGCGACCCAGAGATTTGGAAACTCGCCACGGCCACGCTTGAACGCGTTGCAACGGCGTCGGGGCTTGAGCTCGTGCCGGACCCGGGCGGCGCAGCTTTCTATGGTCCGAAGATTTCGGTGCAGGCAAGAGATGCAATCGGGCGAACCTGGCAGATGTCTACCGTTCAGCTAGATTTCAACCTTCCCGAGAGGTTTGACCTCGAGTACACCGCTGCTGACGGATCGAAGCAACGACCAGTCATGATTCACCGCGCCTTGTTTGGCTCAATCGAGCGATTCTTCGGCGTGCTCACTGAGCACTACGCGGGTATCTTCCCACCGTGGTTGGCGCCAGTTCAGGTTGTTGGTATTCCAGTAGCAGATGAATTCAATGAGTACTTAGGTGCCGTTATCGAGCGCCTGCGTGCAAACGGCGTTCGAGCCCAACTCGACATTTCAGACGATCGCTTTCCAAAGAAGATCAGAACCCACACGAAAGACAAAGTTCCTTTCATGCTGATCGCCGGCGGCGACGACAGAGATGCGAACGCTGTGTCATTCCGTTACCGAGACGGGTCGCAAGACAACAGTGTTGGAATCGATGAAGCGGTTGAAAAGATTCTGAGCGCAATTCGCGACAAGGCGCAGGTTTAGTGGCACAGAACCTCGAGGATGCCGCGGACTTTGCCGCTGTTCCAGACGCTTTTCAGCGGCTATGGACGCCACATCGTCTGGTCTACATTCAACAGGGTCAACAGCCTGCCGACGATGAGTGTCCCTTTTGCATTGCGCCTTCGCTTGCGGACGAGCAGTCGCTAATCGTTAGACGTGGCGCCCACGCATTTGTTTTGCTCAATCTGTTTCCTTACAACTCCGGGCACCTTCTCGTTTGCCCCTACCGACATGTTGATACCTATGACAAGGCGACGCTAGAGGAGGTAGCTGAGATAGCGCTATTGACTCAACAGGCAATGACAGCCCTGAAGCGAAGTTCTGGAAACCACGGTTTTAACATCGGAATGAACCAAGGAGAGGTGGCGGGCGCGGGAATCGCGGCTCATTTGCACCAGCATGTTGTGCCGCGATGGAACAACGATTCAAATTTCTTCCCCATCATCGCCCAAACAAAAGCGCTGCCTAAGTTGTTGGGCGAGGTTAGAGCTGAAATAGCTGCTGCTTGGCCCGCAAAATGAGTAACTTTTCGACAAATTTCGCTTGGTGATTTCGCCATCCAAAACTGCCAAGTTAGACTTATTGGCATGAGCGAATCTCAGAACAACAACGTAGCCACCACTCGTGTAAAGCGCGGCCTTGCCGAAATGCTTAAGGGCGGTGTCATCATGGATGTCGTCAATGTTGAGCAGGCCAAAATTGCCGAAGACGCTGGCGCGGTAGCCGTAATGGCGCTAGAGAGAGTTCCTGCGGACATCCGCGCTCAGGGCGGCGTGGCTCGCATGAGTGACCCAGACATGATCGACGAGATCATCAATGCCGTTTCGATTCCAGTAATGGCGAAGGCACGCATTGGCCACTTCGTTGAAGCACAGATTCTTGAAGCGCTTAACGTTGATTACATCGATGAGTCCGAAGTTCTATCACCAGCCGATTATGTGAACCACATCGATAAGTGGAACTTCAAGGTTCCGTTCGTATGTGGAGCAACGAACCTTGGTGAAGCACTTCGCCGTATCACCGAAGGTGCTGCGATGATTCGTTCAAAGGGTGAAGCCGGTACCGGTGACGTATCTGAAGCCACCAAGCACATTCGCACCATCGGCGGCGAGATTCGCGCTTTGTCAGCCAAAACCGACGATGAGCTTTACGTAGCAGCCAAAGAACTGCAGGCCCCATACGACCTCGTAGTTGAAGTCGCTCGCTCCGGCAAGCTTCCGGTGGTCATGTTCACCGCTGGCGGTGTAGCAACCCCTGCCGACGCTGCGATGATGATGCAGCTCGGTGCAGACGGAGTGTTTGTTGGCTCTGGAATCTTTAAGTCTGGCGACCCTGTTGCGCGTGCCAAAGCCGTTGTGAAGGCTGTCACTTTCTACAACGATCCAACTGTTTTGTCTAGTGTTTCTCGCGGTCTAGGCGAGGCCATGGTCGGAATCAACGTCAACGACATTCCAGCTCCACACCGCTTGGCTGACCGCGGCTGGTAATGAAAACTATCGGCGTTCTCGCCTTTCAAGGGGATGTTCGCGAACACCTTGCCGCCGTTGAGGCTGCAGGGGCTCGGGCCATCGAGGTCAGAACTGAAGCTGAACTAGCGTCGATTGATGGGCTCATTCTGCCAGGGGGAGAGTCAACTACCATCAGCAAACTGGCGAGAATTTTCGAACTTTTTGACCCAATCAAAACCGCTATAGCTGCGGGCTTGCCAACTTTCGGTACTTGTGCCGGGCTGATCCTTCTTGCAGACCGCATTCTCGACGGCATCGAAGGTCAAGAGACGTTCGGCGGGCTAGATGTAACGGTAAGACGAAACGCATTCGGGCACCAGACTGAATCATTCGAAACTCAACTCTCGTTCAAGGGCATTGAAGGCGCCGACCTGGTTGCAGCGTTCATCCGTGCACCTGTTATCGAGCAGGTTGGGCAAGGCGCTGAAGTTCTCGCAACTCTAGATTCAGGCGCCGTGGTTGCTGTGCGCCAGAAGTCGCTCCTCGGTATCAGTTTTCACCCCGAAGTCACCGATGAAGACCGAGTGCACAAGTACTTCATCGAATCCATGGTGAGCGCCTAAAGCTAGGCGCTCCTTGAGTTAGTAGACTTACAGCGAAACTAGAAATCACTGGGAGATTCGCATGTCTGGTCACTCCAAATGGGCCACAACCAAGCACAAGAAAGCCGTCATCGACGGTCGCCGCGCAAAACTTTTCGCAAAGCTGATTAAGAACATCGAAGTCGCGGCACGCCTCGGTGGCCCCGACCTCGACGGCAACCCGACACTCTATGACGCCGTTCAAAAGGGTAGAAAGTCTTCGCTTCCGAACGACAACATCGACCGGGCGATCAAGCGTGGCTCTGGCGTTGGTGCCGACTCAGTTGAATATCAGAACATCATGTATGAGGCCTATGGGCCGAACGGCGTGGCCCTCATGATCGAGTGTCTAACCGATAATAAAAACCGTGCAGCAGCGGATGTTCGCCTCGCACTAAGCCGCAACGGCGGAACACTTGCCGACCCAGGTTCTGTTGCCTATCAGTTCGCACGCAAGGGTGTCATCGTCGTACCCGCAGAGAACACCACCGAAGACGCTGTACTTGAAGCCGTGCTTGAATTCGCTGTCGATAACGTCGAAGACCGTGGAGAGCAGATTGTTGTAACGACCGACCCGAGTGAAATGGTTTCGGTGCGCCAAGCTCTTCAAAATGCCGGAATCGATTATGAGAGTGCCGACGTCGAGTTCGTAGCATCCATGGATGTTCAGGTAGACGCCGAAACTGCCCGAAAGGTGATCAAGATGATCGATTCACTTGAAGATTCAGATGAGGTTCAGAACGTTTATAGCAACTTCGACATGTCGGCCGAAGTTATGGCAGAACTCGAAAACGACTAAGTGACCGTAATTCTTGGGGTCGACCCGGGTCTTACCCGCTGTGGCATCGGTGTTATAAGCAAAGATGCCTCGCGCAAACTTTCGCTACTCTATGTGAGCGTTGCAACCACCAATGCAAGTGTCGAACTAGTTGATCGAATTGGCTCACTGAGCATCGAACTTGAAACTGCAATCGATCAGTACAAACCGGAACTGATTGCCATCGAACGCGTTTTTGCTCAGGCAAACCTTCGTTCTGTCATGGGGGTTGCGCAGATTAGCGGCGTTCTCTTGATGCTGGCCAGCCGAAAGAACATCCCTGTTGTTTTTCACACGCCTTCTGAGGTCAAATCTGCCGTCACCGGCAACGGTCGCGCTGAGAAGGCCCAGGTCGGAAACATGGTCGCCAAAATTCTCGGTCTAGCCGAAGTTCCCAAACCTGCCGATGCAGCGGATGCACTTGCTATCGCCATCACGGCCGCCTGGAAGAATTTCGACACCTCGCCCGCGAACAAGAGTCGCACGCCAGCCCAAGAGGCATGGGCGAAGGCTCAAGGCGTGGCTAGCCGAGTCAAACAGCCTAAGAAGTAGGCTGGTCTGGTGATCGCAACTATTTCTGGCCATGTTCAATCGACTCAGGCAAATTCGCTTGTGGTTGATTGCTCAGGCGTGGGTTACTCGATCAACGTCACACCTCAGACAGCATCTAGCGCAACTGTGGGGCAAAGAATTCTGCTACACACCAGGCTCATTGTTAGAGAAGATTCCATGACCCTTTACGGGTTCGAAGAGCCAGAGTCGGCAAACCTTTTCGACGCAGTTACAGGCGTTTCGGGAATTGGACCGAAATCTGGTCTAGCCATCATTGCAGCGCTATCACCTGAGCAAATATCTTCAGCCGTCGAAACAGAAAACGATGCCGTTTTCCGCTCGGTTCCAGGCATCGGCCCAAAGACCGCAAAACTCTTGGTTGTAAGCCTCGCTGGCAAGGTGCGACCTCAAGGCGGAACAGAACGTTCGAACCTGGCAGACGAACTCATTTCAGCTCTAGTCGGTTTGGGTTATGCCGAGAAGATTGCGACTCCAGCGGTCAGAGAGGCCCTTGCCTCTTCGCAAGACAAACCTGCGGCACTACGAATTGCTCTTGCCATCATTTCTGGAAAGTCGTGACCGCACGGTGACTGACCTCGATGACGATTTCTCGCAAGACGTGGATTCTGCGTTTGAAGCATCTTTGCGCCCGCAGTCGCTAGCAGATTTCGTCGGTCAAGATTCTGTGCGGGATCAAATATCTCTGTTGGTGCAAGCGGCAAAGTTGCAGAATCGTGCACCTGAGCACATTCTGCTTGCCGGCCCTCCAGGCTTAGGCAAGACGACCCTCTCAATGATTATTGCGGGGGAGCGCGGAGTACCTTTGCGGCTCACCAGCGGTCCGACCATTCAACACGCCGGTGACCTCGCCAGCATCCTCACGTCACTAACCCCCAACGAAGTTCTCTTCATTGACGAGATTCATCGAATGTCGCGCGCGGCCGAAGAAATGCTCTATTTGGCTATGGAAGATTTTCGAGTCGATGTAATGGTTGGCAAGGGAGCTGGCGCTAACTCCATTTCACTCGACATTGCACCATTCACCTTGGTAGGTGCCACCACCAGATCGGGGATGCTGCCAAATCCGTTGCGCGATCGTTTCGGTTTCACGGCGCACCTCGATTTCTACGATGTTCGAGAGCTTCTACAGATAGTTGAAAGATCTGCGATCAAGTTAGATGTGCGCTTAGACGCCGAGGCTGCGGCCGAAATCGCGTCTCGTTCTCGCGGCACGCCTCGAATTGCAAACAGACTACTCAAACGAGTTCGAGACTACGCACTTGTTCATAACCATGCCAACGTGGGGTTAGCTGTGGCGCGGGAAGCTCTGAAACTATATGGAATCGACGAGCTGGGTCTAGACCGTATTGACCGAACGGTTCTCGATTGCCTGGTCAATCGCTTCGGGGGTAAACCAGTTGGACTCAGCACCCTTGCGGTAGCCGTAGGCGAAGAGCAAGACACCATCGACTCGGTGGTCGAACCATACCTGATTCGACTTGGGCTAGTGATCAAGACACCTCGTGGGCGACAAGCCACTGCGGCCGCGATTAGGCACATAGGTAAAGACGTAACTCAAGGTTTATTCGGTTTTGACAACTTATAATCGTCTAGGTGTCTAACCCCTTCTGGGTTACCTCAAGTTAGGTTCTTAAATGGATTTTCTTCTTCCAGTGCTGCTCATCGCGTTTATGGGTTTCATCCTTTACAACAGCTCCAGGCAGCGTAAGCGCCAAGCGGCTTTGATTGAGGCAGCCTCTGTTGTTGGCACCGAAGTGATGCTTGGCTCAGGAATCTACGGCACCATCACGGCTGTCGAGGGGGACCGAGTGACCCTCAAGTCTGGTAGCTCAACCCTGATCGTCGCCAAGGGCGCGATTATGCGCACCGTAAACGTCGCAGAACCGGCAGCAGCAGAGCCTGCCGCGACCGCGACACCAGTGAAGCCAGCAGCTAAGAAAGGCCCTGCAAAGCCTGCAGCCAAGAAAGCGCCAGCAAAGCCGGCAGTGAAGAAGTCTGAGAAGTAAATGTCATCAAACGGTCTTGTTAAGGCTTCGCGTAAGAGGCTAATCAATCTATTCCTCGTTCTTGTCGCCCTCGTGGGCGTAATTGCCTGGGCCGAGAACACCGGTCGTAACGCTTCATTCGCACCTCAATTGGCTCTTGACCTTCAGGGTGGTACCGAAATCATCCTCGCCCCAAGCCTCGCAGATGGCGCTGTACTTGAACAAGGCCAGCTCGAGCAAGCCGTTGAGATTATTCGTCAACGTGTCGACGCCACTGGTGTTAGCGAGTCCTCGATTCAGACTCAGGGCAGTGGCAACAATGCTGCGATCGTCGTATCGATTCCAGGCACACCAGATGAGAGCACACTAAAGCTGATCAAGGCTAGCGCGCTTCTAGAGTTCCGCCCAGTCCTTGCGACCTCAATGGCGACGAATAGTGCTGTGGGTGGAGAAGACTCAAACGCATCCCCATCAGCCCCACCAGCATCCGCACCTCTAGCAACTAGCAGCGCTAAACCAAGCAGCGGAAGCGACCTCAACTGGGTTTCAAAGGAGATCCAGGCCGAGTACGACGCCCTGATTTGCCGCTCGAGTGCCGATAGCCTAGCCGCCGACTTCCGTGAGCCTGGACAGGTCGATGACCCAGCACTTCCATTGGTTACTTGTGATCGTGAAGGTGCTATCAAGTACATCCTCGGTCCAGTCGAAATTTCGGGTAGCCGCATCGAAGATGCTTCAGCCGCTGCGCGTACCACAAACACTGGTGCGGTTCTAAACGAGTGGGCTGTTTCACTCGACTTCGATGCTGAAGGAACCAAAGAGTTTGCAGCTGTCACCAAGCGTCTTTACCCCCTCACCGAACCGTTGAACCAGTTTGCTGTGACAATCGATGGCTACGTAATCACGGCACCGTCTACCAACGCTGTCATTACTAGCGGGCAAGCAGAAATCACCGGGTCATTCGATAAGACCAGCTCAAAAGAACTTGCTGATCAACTAAAGTACGGGTCGCTTCCTATCGGCTTCGAAGTACAGAGCCAATCCAACATTTCTGCGACTCTCGGAACGTCTCAGTTGTACAACGGATTGCTTGCCGGTCTGATCGGTCTGATCCTTGTGGTCATTTACTCGTTGTTCCAGTACCGTGCGCTTGCGCTGGTAACGATCGGTTCGCTAGTTGTAGCCGCCGTTCTCACCTACCTTGTGATTGCTGTTCTATCGTGGCGCCAGGGTTACCGACTTTCGCTCTCAGGCGTGGCGGGTCTTATCGTTGCGATCGGTGTTACCGCAGACTCCTTCATTGTCTATTTCGAGCGAGTTCGAGACGAATTGCGCGAGGGTCGACCACTTACCTCGGCCGTAGAGGTTGGCTGGTTGCGGGCCAGACGCACCATCTTGGTTTCTGACGCAGTTAACCTTCTTGCCGCCGGAACCCTCTACGTTCTAACAGTTGGAAACGTTAGAGGATTCGCGTTCACGCTCGGTCTGACGACTCTGATCGACCTAGCTGTGGTCTGGCTGTTCACGCACCCGCTTCTGCAGCTGCTGGCCCACACCAAGTTCTTTAGTAGCGGACACAAGTGGTCTGGATTCGATGTGCAAAGCGCAGCCGTTTACCGCGGTCGCGGCGAGTTCAAAGTATCTGCACTTGTCTCAGAGGGTAAGGCAAAGAAGGCTTCTGGTGAAGCTACTAGACGCCAAACCCTAGCTGAGCGCAAAGCCGCAAACGCAACCAGCCAGAAGGAAGTCGACTAATGGGACGTTTTTCAAAGTTCGGTAACTCGCTCTACACGGGTGAGCGCTCCATTGACTTCGTTGGCCGTAGAAAAATCTGGTACAGCATCGCAGCTGTAGTTCTGCTTCTGTCTGTTCTACTGCCAGCACTTCGTGGCGGTTTTCACTTCGGCATCGAATTCAGGGGTGGTTCGGAATTTCGTGTGAGCCAAGCGGCTGACCAGGGTACCGAATTGGCGATTTCTACCATTGAATCGGTGGATGCTGAGCTGAACCCGATCGTAACCACCGTCGGAACCGGCGACTTGCGCATTCAAACCGAGAAGCTCTCTGACGACGCGAGCGAGGTAGTTCGCACCGCCCTTGCAAAGGCCTATGGTGTTGAGTCGGCCGATGTTTCTAGCTCGTTCATTGGTGCATCATGGGGCGAAGAAGTCACCGGCAAGGCCATTGCGGGCTTGCTTTGGTTTATGGCCCTAGCCGCTGTTCTAATGGCGCTTTACTTCAGAACGGTCAAGATGTCGATTGCCGCCATGGCTGCACTAGCACACGACCTTGTTGCCACAGCTGGAATCTACGGTGCGCTTGGCTTCGAAGTTACCCCTGCTGCAGTGATTGGATTTTTGACCATCCTCGGCTATTCGCTCTATGACACTGTTGTGGTCTTTGACAAGATCAGGGAAAACACCGAAGAGGTTGAATTCAGCGAAACCGCGACATTTAAAGAGCGCGTCAACTTGGCTATCAACCAAACGTTGGTTCGTTCGATCAACACCACTATTGTCGCCGTTTTGCCAGTGGCAGCGATTCTGTTTATCGGTGCTTACTTCCTCGGGGCTGGAACACTGAAAGACATCTCGCTCGCCTTGTTCATCGGCATGCTTGTAGGCACCTACTCGACCATCTTCATAGCTGCACCGCTCTATTCGCAGCTTCGTGAGGGAGAGAAGAAATTCACCAAAGCAGCTTCGAAAGTTGTTGCGGCGCGATAGTTCGCTTGCTTGACCTAAGCCCCTCTAGAGTTCATCTCCGAGGGGTTTAGGCTTTAAGTAGTTAGTAAAGAGGATGTTGCATGAGCGATTCGACGCAGACCGGGAGTATCGGTGCCCTTCGTAGCGGTCTCTCACGCTTATTCAGCCGGTCAACTGCTTACTCCGCCGAGGTATCTGAACTCCTCAAGGTAGTCAAGTCAAACCACCCTAAAGCTGATCTTTCACTAATTGAAAGAGCATTTGTTGCGGCTGATGTGGCTCACACTGGGCAGCTTCGTAAGTCTGGTGAGCCTTACATCACTCACCCTTTGGCGGTAGCCCGCATTCTTGCCGATCTCGGTATCGGCCCAGTAACCCTCGCCGCCGCGTTACTTCACGACACGGTTGAGGACACTGAATACACCCTCGACCTTCTGCGCGCAGATTTCGGCGACGAAGTTGCGATGCTCGTTGACGGTGTTACCAAGCTAGACAAAGTGAAGTTTGGTGACGCGGCTCAGGCTGAGACTGTACGCAAGATGGTTGTGGCGATGTCGCGCGACATCCGCGTTTTGGTTATTAAGCTCGCTGACCGTCTGCACAATGCTCGAACATGGGGCTTCGTTCCGGCTGAATCCGCTCGTCGCAAAGCGCAGGAGACCATAGAAATTTATGCTCCGCTCGCGCATCGTCTCGGTATAAGCACAATCAAGTCAGAGCTAGAAGACTTGAGCTTTGGCGTGCTGTACCCAAAGGTTTACGAAGAGATTGTCAATCTAGTTGGACAACGAGCCCCGAAACGTGACGAATTCATTGATTCCGTCATCGGGTCAATCGAAGAAGACCTCAAAGAGATCAAAACTAAAGCGAAGGTCGACGGGCGGCCAAAGCAGTACTACAGCATCTACCAAAAAATGGTGGTTCGCGGTCGCGAGTTTGACGACATCTATGACCTCGTAGGAATTCGAGTAATCGTAAACTCTGTTCGCGACTGTTACGCGGTCCTGGGAGCTATCCACTCGCGTTGGAATCCAGTGCCAGGCCGGTTCAAAGATTACATTGCCATGCCTAAGTTCAATCTTTACCAGTCTTTGCACACTACTGTGATCGGCCCTAAAGGCCGCCCTGTAGAAATTCAGATACGCACTCAAGAGATGCACCAACGAGCCGAGTTCGGTGTTGCTGCGCACTGGAAGTACAAAGAACTCGCCGGACGCACCGAGAACAATGAAGAGGACTTGGCCTGGGTAAAGCACCTCACTGATTGGCAAGAAGACACTCAAGACCCAAAGGAGTTCCTTGACTCACTTCGGTTCGAGATTGGCGCGAAAGAGGTTTACGTCTTTACGCCCAAGGGTAAGGTTATCGGCCTGCCGTTCAACGCAACCCCAGTTGATTTTGCCTACGCGGTGCACACAGAGGTCGGCCACCGAACTATGGGCGCGAAGGTAAATGGTCGTCTTGTTCCCCTAGAGACCGCACTGGTGTCTGGTGACGTCGTCGAGATATTCACTTCGAAGAGTGCTGAGGCAGCACCTAGCAAAGACTGGCTCAGTTTCGTAAAGTCGCCGCGAGCAAAGAGCAAAATCAAAGCTTGGTTCAGTGCTGAACGTCGCGATGATGCTATAGAACATGGCAAAGAGCTTCTCGCCAAGGCGATGCGCAAACAGAATCTGCCATTGCAACGATTGATGCAGGGTGAAGATCTAGTCAAAGTCGCCGCCGAACTAAAGCTCGAAGGCGTCGAAGCCCTATACGCTGCTATCGGTGAAGGGCACAATTCTGCTCAAGCCGTAGTGGAACGGTTAGTTTCTGCACTCCACGATGATGACGAGGATGCGGAGCCAGTCTTCACACTTCCAACTCGTTCCTCGGCTGATCGCGCGCGCGCCGATAACTCTGGCATTTTGGTCAGGGGAGATGCAGATGTAATGGCTAAGTTGGCCAGGTGCTGCACGCCAGTGCCTGGAGATGCCATTGTTGGCTTTGTAACCCGCGGTAGCGGGGTTTCGGTTCACCGCACAGATTGTCGAAACGTTGTCGACCTTCAGCGT
>JACCDQ010971481.1_pt1 | contig 23450 bp, 26 predicted proteins | sample 7446031 | NCBI WGS metagenome assembly JACCDQ01 (sample SAMN15323442, study PRJNA562643) | freshwater metagenome | isolation source: river surface water | place: USA:Blue River Watershed | collected 2017-08-17 | reverse complement strand
TTTGTCGCGCGCATACATAACCGTGGTGTGGTCTTTGCCACCAAATACCTGGCCGACCTTTGGCAATGAAAGAGTGGTCATCTCTCTGCAGAGATACATAGCGATCTGACGAGCATTTGCAATCGCCTGCTGACGGCTCTTGCCGGTCAGGTCATCAACAGAAATACCGAAGTATGCGGCCACAGCGTTCATAATCTCGACCGGAGTAGTCACTTCGTCATCGGCAACAGCAACCAGATCTTTCAAAACCGTTTGAACCAGAGCCATGTCAATGCGCTGCTTGGTCAGGCTTGCCCAAGCCGTCAGACGGGTCAGCGATCCCTCTAGCTCACGAATATTGCGAGTAACGCGAGTCGCAATGTATTCCAGGATGTCGTCAGAGACCGGATATCCGTCACGTTCAACCTTCTTGCGAAGGATAGCAATACGGGTTTCAAGCGTTGGAACCTGAATATCGATCGAAAGACCGCCACCAAAGCGCGACGCTAGTCGGTCTTCGAAGCCATCGAGCTGCTTCGGCGAGACATCAGATGTGATGACGATCTGCTTGTTGTTGGTGTGCAAGATGTTGAAGAGGTGGAAAAAGGCCTCTTGAGTTCCCTCTTTGCCAGCCAGGAACTGAATATCGTCGATCAAAAGGATGTCGATCATTCGGTACTGGTTCTGGAACTCCACCATCGTGTTATCGCGCAAAGCGTTGATGTAGTCGTTGGTGAACTCTTCACTGTTCACATAGCGGACGCGAATTCGCGGATACAAACTGATTGCGTAGTTGCCGATTGCGTGCAAGAGGTGGGTTTTGCCAAGACCCGAGTTTCCATAGACAAACAGCGGGTTGTATGACTTGCCCGGAGCTTCACCAACTGCAAGGGCCATCGCGTGGGCCATGCGGTTTGATTCACCGATCACGTATGTGTCAAAGGTGTAGTTGGGGTTCAGGTGATTGCCCGAGTTGACCTCGCCAGAAGAAGGCGAACCACCAAATGGTCCGACCGGCAATCCAGCGCTGCTCAGAGTCACCGGCGCGGCCGGTGCCGCATACGGTTCGGTCACCGGTGCAAAAGCGGAAGCGGGTGCAGTTGCCTGCGGCAAAATCGGGGTGACCGGAGCAATCAGGCTGTTTTCGTAGGTATTTGCCCATTCATTGGCAACATCGGCGACTGGCTCGGGGCTCACATTCAAAGCCGCATTCACCACTAGGGCAAAGTTTGTTGGCCCTCCGGTGATCTCGGCTTCGGCCGCAAGGTGCTCGACGATGATTGGGCGAAGTCGCTGGTCAATCATGTTTCGAGTGCCGTCGTTTGCGACCTCGAGATAGATGGTGTCTCCGAGGACACCCTTTGGCTCGATCAGGCTCAGGAAGCCCATGTACTGAGCGGTTACTCGAGGATCAGATGCGAGCTTGGCCAAGAGTGTGTGCCAAATGTTGGCCACAACATCTTCATCTGCCATTGCTCATCCCTGGAATTGATAGGGCTCTACTGCCCAATATTTACGCGGTTTTTGGTTACTTATCCACAACCTAGCGGGAATCCCCCAGGCCTGTGGAAAACCCACTTTCGCCATTCAACACAACATTGACCCCGATATGCAAATTAAGTTTTGGTCACTTGCAACATTTTTTGTTGTCTGTTTCTGCGAGAAATATTTGACCCGCGCTCGCCTTTTGCCGTAGGTTTAACAGGTTGTCTTGCTTCGAGGGATCAGCAACAACGACTAACCAGCCGAAATCGGCACCTGACTTGATTCCTAAAAACAGATTTTGGAGTGATCACCAATGTCAAAGCGCACTTTCCAGCCGAACAACCGTCGTCGTGCAAAGACCCACGGTTTCCGCGCTCGCATGAAGACCCGCGCCGGCCGCGCCATCCTGGCAGCACGCCGCGCAAAGGGCCGTTCAGAGCTTTCGGCTTAAGTCACTTTGCTGGCTCGCGAGAACCGGCTGAAATCAGCCGACGATTTTCGCTCGACCATGAAAATGGGTCGAAAGGTCAGCAGCGACAACCTAGTCATCTACCTAAAGCGGGACGAGGCATCGCCTCAGTCCCGTTTTGGCTTTGTGGTGGCAAAAACTGTCGGTAACGCGGTAGTTCGAAACTCGGTCAAGCGCCGAATGCGAGCAATCGCCCGTGAAGTCATCCCAAAGCTCAACGAAACCGGCTACAGATTCGCCGTAGTAGTTAGAGCGCTTCCGGGATCGGCCACAACCGACTGGAATAAACTTCAACAAGAACTTTCGGATGCGATTTCGGTCGCAACCAAAAAGGTCGGGGTATGAGCTCACTGCTCTGGCTCTGGCTGGCACCAAGAAACCTGCTGATTTTGTTCATCAAGTTCTGGCGCAAGGCAATTTCACCGCTCTATGGCGATGTTTGTCGGTACTACCCGACTTGCTCTGCGTACGGCCTGGGTCAGATTCAGCAGCGAGGCGTTGTCGTGGGATCGGTCTTGACCGTCACACGCATCCTGCGCTGTAACCCGTGGTCCAAAGGCGGAATCGACGAGGTTAGACCAGGTTCAGGCTTCTTTTTGGTGTCAAACTCAGGATTTGTAGTACCAAAACCTAAGAAGGGTTAGTCATGGACTTGCTGTTCCCGTTCAAATGGATCATCTCCCTCGTGCTGGTTGGCTGGCACAGCCTATTCAGCCTGGTGCTTGACCCAGACGCAGGTATCACCTGGGTTCTAGCCATCATGGGTGTGACCGTTGTCGTTCGCGCGGCACTCATTCCGATCTTCGTAAAGCAGATCAAGAGCCAGCGCAACATGCTCGCTGCTCAGCCGGAACTTGCCAAGCTCCAGAAGAAGTACAAGGGCAAGACCGACCGCGATTCACGCGAAAAGATGGCCAAAGAGCAGATGGAAATCTACAAGCGCACCGGCTCGAACCCACTTTCTTCGTGCTTGCCGCTGCTTATTCAGATGCCAATCTTCTCGGCTCTGTTCTTCACCGTTAGCGATGCACAGAAAGACCACGTAGTCGGTCTTTTGAACACCGACCTAGCGCGTTCGCTGTCTCACGCCACCCTGTTTGACGCACCACTAAAGGAAACCTTCTTCGGCGCCCTCGGCCACATCCAGGGCACCAGCAAGGAAGCCCTGTTTGAAGGCGCCAACTATGTAAACGTGCTTGTCATCGCAGCGATCATGATCGTCACCATGACCGTGAGCCAGTTCATCACCCAGAAGCAGATCCTGGCTAAGAACCAGAACCCAGAGGTTCAGAACTCCCAGTACATGCAGACCCAGAAGATCATGCTCTGGATCTTGCCTATCGTGTTCCTGATCTCGGGCACCAGCTTTGCAATCGGCATCATGTTCTACTGGTTGGCTTCGAACATCTGGACCATGGGCCAGCAGTACGTTGTCATTCGAAACATGCCAACTCCGGGCTCAATCGCACACAAGCAGCGCGAAGAGCGCCTCGCAGCTAAGGGCAAACTCCCTAAGCAGAGCGAATCAGCAGTCGTCGAAGAGGCCGAGACCCCACGTCAGCGCGTGCAGCCAGTGAGCAAGTCGCGTGCCAAGAAGACCCCTAAGAACTAGGACCAACAAATGTCTGAAAAAGAACTAGCAACAGAAGAAGTAACCGAGACCTCGGCAGAGGTCAGCGTTGAAAGCCTTGAAAAAGAGGGCGAACTCGCTGCCGACTACCTAGAGGAACTCCTCGACATCTACGACCTAGACGGCGATATCGACATCGATGTTCGCGGCGGTCGCGCATACCTTGCCATCACCGCAGGCGAAGACAGCAACCTTCGCGTCCTTTCGAAGCCAGAGGCCGTTGAAGCCTTGCAGGAGCTCACCCGTCTGGCCGTGCAGGTCAAGACCAACAGCTTTAGCCGCCTGATCCTCGACATCGAGGGTTCACGCCAGGCTCGCGTCGACGAACTGACTCGCATCGTCAACAAGATCATCGCGAAGGTCGAAGAGACCGGCGAGGCGGTCCCGATGAAGCCGATGAGCTCGTATGAGCGCAAGATCGTGCACGACCTCGTGTCGTCACAGGGTCTCGTTTCGGAGTCAGAGGGCGAAGGCCGCGACCGTCACATCGTTGTAAAGCCGGCTAACTAAGGCATTCTCGACCTTCGGGTCGACGATGTTTCACGTGAAACATGAGCGAAGAATTCGACTTCTCCCCCGAGGCTGAGCCCGCTGCTGCTGCCGCAATCTTTGGCGCAGGCCTGGATCAGGCACGCGCATACACGGCGGCCTTGATACGCGATGGCGATGAGCTTGGGCTTCTCGGTCCCCGTGAAATGCCACGCATTTGGTCTCGGCACGTCCTGAATTCGGCAGTCGTAGCGACCTTGGTTGCCGACGGTGCCTCGGTAGCCGATGTCGGTTCTGGTGCAGGTTTGCCGGGCATCCCAATGGCGATCGCCCAGCCGAACGCGCACTTCACGCTCATCGAGCCGATGGAACGTCGCAGCAACTGGCTAATCCAGCAGGTAGAAGAACTTGGCCTCAAGAACGTGACGGTACGCCGCGCTCGCGCCGAGGAGGTCGGTGACACCTTCGACATCGTCACTGCACGCGCCGTTTCGGCTCTCCCAAAGCTGCTACGTATGACCGTTCCGCTGACCAAGTTTGGTGGGCAGATTCTGGCCCTCAAGGGTTCGAAGGCCGCGGATGAGATTGCCGAAGCCCAGAAGCTCAAGAACAAGCTAAAGATTGCCGGTTTCGAGATTATTCAGGTGGGAACCGAACATCTCACAGACCCCACCACCGTGGTGCGGACTACGCTAGTCTGAGCGTCTAAATCTTCATTGGAGCAGTGCCTTGACCGAGTCATTTAACAGCCTTGCAAACGAAACTGCGGTAACCGCAGGTACCGTTCGCCCTGGCCACGGTTACCCGGCAGATCGCGTCGAAACTAGCCCAGAACCTACCGGTTGGCAGGGTTCCGACGCCGCAGATGCTCCTAAGCAAGGCGCTCCAATCGGCATCCTGGCCAAATCGTCGGCCGACAGCTCGAGCAACGAATAGGGGGAATGTTTCACGTGAAACCATTCGAAGGCTCCCCGCTACTGCGCGAGATCACCGAAAACCAGCGCAGACTCCAGTTCATCAACGATTTGCAGCTGCCTAAACCTGCTCGTACCCGCGTATTTGCCGTTTCAAACCAAAAGGGCGGAGTCGGCAAGACCACCTCGACCGTGAACATCGCCGTCGCTCTGGCCAGCAAGGGCTTGAACGTCGTTGTAATCGACCTAGACCCTCAGGGAAACGCGTCAACGGCGCTCAACATCCCGCACCACGGCGATGTGAAGGGCATTTACAACGTTTTGACCGAGGGCATTCCGTTCGGCAGCGTGCTCGCAGCAAGCTCGGAATCGGCCAATCTGCTCGTCGCTCCGGCAACAATTGACCTCGCGGGCGCCGAAATCGAGATCGTTACTGGTCTTGCCCAGGGCGAATGGAACGGACTACTCAAGGCTGCGCTCGACTCATACATCGCGACTGCCCCGAATCGTCCGGACTACATCTTCATCGACTGCCCACCTAGCCTGGGCATTTTGACCGTAAACGCCTTTGTTGCCGCGACCGAGGTGCTGATCCCGATTCAGTGTGAGTACTACGCACTCGAGGGCGTACAGCAGCTTTTGGGCAACATCGAGCGCGTTCGCGCATACCTGAATCCAAGCCTCGACATCAGCACAGTGCTGCTGACCATGTTCGACAACCGCACAAAACTCGCTGTGGGCGTCGTAGAAGAGGTCAGAAAGCACTTCACGACGCAGGTGCTAGACACGATCATTCCGCGCTCTGTGCGCGTTTCTGAGGCTCCTGGCTATGCCCAGACCGTAATTACCTATGACCGCAGCAACTCGGGTTCTATCGCCTATCTAGAGGCTGCGGGCGAAATCGCAATCAGAGGAGCACAAAATGGCCGATAAGAAGGGTGGACTCGGTCGAGGCATTGGCGCCTTGATTCCAACCACAGCGCCTAGCGACCGTCCGATCGACGTCTTTTTTGCTGGAGCAACCAGCGAGCAGCTCGCTGCTGGCACTCCGCAGGGCGTTCAGAGCGGGGTTCAGGGCGGCAACTACGGCGCTCAGGGCAACGCCGAGGGCCTAGTTCCGGTTCCTGGTGCGACTTTTGCGCACATCGCGCTGGCTCAGATCGTTCCAAACCGCGTGAACCCACGTACCGTCTTTGACGAAGAGGCGTTGAGCGAGCTCATCCACTCGGTCAAGGAATTCGGCGTTCTTCAGCCGATCGTGGTTCGCCCGCTAGGTGAAAAAGACGGCAAGCCTTCGTTCGAGCTCATCATGGGTGAGCGCCGCTTCCGTGCGGCAAAAGAGGCTGGTTTGGTCAACATTCCAGCGGTGATACGCGATACCGCTGACGAAGACATGCTTCGCGATGCGCTTCTCGAGAACATTCACCGTGCAAACCTCAACCCGCTCGAAGAAGCTAGCGCTTACCAGCAGCTTTTGCAGGACTTCGGCATCACTCAGGACCAGTTGGCCGAGAAGATTGGTCGTTCGCGTCCGCAGATCACCAACACCATTCGTCTGCTGAAGCTGCCGGTTGAGGTGCAAAAGCGCGTTGCAGGAGGCGTTCTAAGCGCCGGTCACGCCCGCGCGCTGCTCAGTTTGCCGACCGATGACCGCATGATTCACTTCGCAAACCGAGTAATCAGCGAGGGTTTGTCGGTTCGTTCGCTCGAAGAGGCGGTTGCGCTCGACAATCCTAAGACCGGCGGCAGCACCGGTGGCGGCTCGATTCGCCCAGGTGGACGCATGGATGCGCTCAAGGAAATCTCAGAGAAGCTCGGCGACCAGCTCGACACCAAGGTCAAGATCGCTCTCGGTGCTAAGAAGGGTCAGTTGACCATCGATTTTGCTACCGTGGCCGATCTCCAGCGCATTTTGAAGCTGATTGGCTACAAGGCCGACTAATTTAGGCAGAAAAATGGCCCCCGGGAGAAATCTCGGGGGCTATTTTCTTTGGCGTGCGCCATTTTGGCGGGCACCGTTGTGGTTTGAATCCCTATCGCTGGCGGATTGCAGCCTGCGCAATGCTCAGGTAGGCATCACTAAGCGAATAGCCCGAAGCCAGCACAGCCTGTGGCAGCAATGAGGTCTCCGTGAGGCCCGGAGCCACGTTGGCCTCGAGGAACCAAGGAACGCCAGCGGCATCCACGATGATGTCGACGCGCGACATGTGGCGCAATCCGAGGGTTTCATGAGCCTTGATGGCCAGCTTTGCCGCGGCCTGAGCGACCTTTTCTTCGAGGCGCGCAGGCACATAGAAGTTGGTTTCACCAGCGGTGTAGCGCTCGTCATAGCCGTAACGTCCGTCGATCGGCTCGATTTCGACCGCTGGCAGGGCGATTGGGCCCGATCCGAGGTCGATAACGCTCACGGCCAGCTCGGTGCCGGCCACATACTTCTCGATTACGGCTACATCGCAGTAGACGTAGGCGTCCACCATCGCGCGCGAGAGCTGGTCTGCGCGCTCGACGACGGTCACACCCTGGGCCGAACCGCTACGAGCCGGCTTGACCACCAGCGGAAGCGAAAGCGTGCCCACAATCGCCTCAAAAAGCGACTGGGTGTTCAAATCACGGAAGGTTTCCTTAGGCAGAGTGACGCTCGGCGGGGTCTGAATGCCCTCGCGGCCAACCAAAACCTTGGCAACGGCTTTGTCCCATGCCAAACGGGCACCCTCAGCGCTCGCGCCAACAAACGGGATGCCGGTGAGGCCCAAAATGTCGCGCAGAGCACCGTCTTCACCGGTCGAACCGTGCACAACAGACCAGATCACGTCTGGAGCATCGGTCACGATGTTGTCGAGCAGGTGGTGATCAGGCTCGCGAATTACAACATGTGCGCCAGCATCTGTCAGAGCGTCTGCCAGGCGACGACCCGATTTGAGCGAGATATCGCGCTCGTGAGAGATTCCACCTGCCAAAACCAGGACCTTGATGCCGTTTTGACGCGCACCCTTTGGAATCATGGCTAACTCCTCTTGCCCGTAAAGGTCTCAAGAAGCTCGGCCTGCAGGTTAATCACAGTCGCCAAGCGCTTGATTCCGACGCGAATGTTCTCTGGTGTTGGGTATGAATAACAAATTCTGAGGAACTTTTGACCGGTGCCATCGCCGAAGAAGGCGGTGCCTGGGGTGTATGCGACTAGTTCCTTGACTGCTAGCGGCAACATCGCCTTCGAGTCGATGCCCTCTGGCAGGGTGACCCAGAGGTAGAAACCGCCGTCAGGACGAGTAGTTTCAAGCTTTGGCAGGAATTCCTGCATCGCTGAGAGCGCTGAGTCCTTGCGCTCGCGGTAAACACCGCGGAAGGTGTCAATCTGACCCTTCCAATCGGCAGTCGATAGGTATTCGCTGATCATCATCTGGCCGAATGAGGTCGGGCACAGGATGGCCGACTCATTGGCGAGGACGAGCTTGTCGCGGATCGCAGGCGGTGCGAGCACATACCCGACGCGGAATCCAGGGACCAGAATCTTGCTGAATGAGCCCAGATAGATGACGTTGTCGTCCATCGAGCGCAGGGCATCAGGTACCGGCTGGTTGAAATAAAGCAGGCCGTACGGGTTGTCTTCGAGAATCAGGATGTGCTCGCGCTTGCAAATCTCGATGATTTGCGGGCGTCGCTCGGCCGACAAGGTCACTCCGCTCGGGTTGGCGAAGTTCGGCACCAGATAAAGGAACTTGATCTTGCGGCCCTGGCGCTTCATCTCGGTGATTGACTCTTGCAGAGCCTCTGGCGACATGCCGTTTTCGTCGGTGTAGACGTGCTCGACGTGAGCCTCGTAGTGGCGGAAGATGCCTAGCGCGCCAACATATGACGGGCCTTCGGCGAGCACAACGTCGCCCTCATCCAAGAACAGGCCACCGAGCAGGTCAAGGCCGTGCTGCGAACCGGTGGTGATGACAATGTCTTCAACCGAAGAGTGGATGCCCTCGAGGGCCATCAGCTCGCGGATTTGGTCACGGAAGGTCAGGTCGCCCTGGCCGCCGCCGTACTGCATGGCTAGTGGGCCGCGCTTGGCCATCATGCCCTCGTATGCCTTCTGCAACACGTCGTTTGGCAGAGCCGAAACGTTTGGCATGCCACCGGCTAGCGAGACTACTTCTGGGCGGCTAACCACCGAAAACAGAGCACGTACTTCAGAAACCGAGAGCGTCTCCGCGCGCGCCGCGTACGCATCCAACCAAGGGTCGAGGTTGGTGACGTGGGCTGCCTTCTCAGTCATTGCGCGGATCTCCGTTGTGGTTTGAGCTAGTTTCACGTGAAACTATGCGATTTAGTGCCCCAAATAGGCGAAAAACGGCCTTTCAGCCGTTCTTCGTCGAATACGAGGTTCTAAATACTCTAGTGCTTAGCCAAGCCACTGGGCTAGGTCAGCCTCGAGTGCAGGCTTTGGCTTTGCGCCGACAATCTGCTTCACAATCTGGCCGTTCTCAAAAACAGCGAGCAACGGGATGCCGGTCACCTTGTACTCGGCTGCCAATTCGCCCTGCTCATCGACGTTGACCTTGACGATTTCGATCTTGTCGCCGTGCTCAGCCTTGATCTGGTCGAGAATCGGTGAAACCATGCGGCACGGACCACACCATTCAGCCCAAAAGTCGACCAAGACTGGCTTGGTGCTCTCGAGGACGTCAGCCTTGAAGCTGTCTACGGTTACGTGCTTTGGCATTTGTTGCTCCTTGGTGGCCTTTGGGCCGATTTTTCTAAGCCCGAGGCTTAGTGGTCATTCAGGTAGTGCTCGGCGTCGAGAGCGGCCACACAACCTGAACCGGCGGCGGTAATTGCCTGTCGGTAGGTCGGGTCGATCACGTCGCCAGCGGCGAAAACACCAGGCAGGCTGGTGCGCGAGCTGCGACCTTCAACCTGGATGAACTTTTCAGGGGTCAGTTCGAGCTGGTTTTCAACCAACCAGACTCGTGGGTCGTTACCGATTGCGATGAATAGGCCTTCGATAGCTAGGTCGCTGGTTGAACCATCGACGGTGTTGCGCAGGGTCACACCCGAAACCGCTCCCTCACCGAGAATCTCGGCGACTTCGCTGTTCCAGATGACCTCGATCTTCGGGTTGTTTAGAGCGCGGTCCTGCATGATCTTCGATGCCTTGAACGAGTCACGGCGGTGAATCAGGTAAACCTTTGAGGCAAAACGGGTCAGGAAGTTAGCTTCTTCCATAGCGCTGTCGCCACCACCGACGACCGCAATCGCCTTTTCACGGAAGAAAAAGCCGTCACAGGTCGCACACCACGAGACGCCGTGGCCGCTGAGTTCCTTTTCGCGTGGCAAACCGAGCTCGCGGTAGGCCGCTCCGGTAGCCAAAATCACGGTCTTCGCCTCGAAAGTGTCGCCCATGGCAGTCTTGACGATCTTCACGTCGCCCTTGAGGTCAACCTCTACGACATCGTCATACAGCAATTCGGTGCCGAAGCGCTCTGCCTGAGCCTGGAAGTTGGCCATCAGGTCTGGGCCCATTAGGCCTTCAGGAAAGCCAGGGAAGTTTTCGACTTCGGTGGTCTTCATCAATTCGCCGCCGGCCTCGACCGCAGACGCGATAAGTAGCGGCTTCAAACCCGCACGTGCGGTGTAGATGCCTGCTGTGTATCCGGCTGGTCCGGAACCAATGATGATGACGTCGCGCAAAATAATCTCCTGAAGGTTTCAAGCAATTTTACTTGCGGACTATTCCCCTCACGGCCTTTGTTACCGCGCGCCAAGCCATGTTGAATTCGGCAGGGGCAAGCAGGCGCATCGAGAGCGCATACGTGATGAGCATTGCGCCGCCAACGGTGAGCATGGTTACGCCCGAGTTGAGCACGCTAGCCAGCGGGTATGAGCCCGAGCGCGCGCCACCGAGCAGCTCCAGGGCCAACCAGCCGACAATTGCGGCGGCGACTGCGCCAACGGCGTACTTCGCAATGGCCTTGCCGAGCTCACCGCGACCCCACGGGCCGATGCGACGAGCCAGCAGCCAACCGGCGAGCAGTGATTGGACGAGCACCGAGACCGAAGTCAGAAGCGCGAGCCCAACCACGAGCCAACGGGCTGGCAACAGGAACGACATGGTGATCGAACCGGTCATGTGAATCGAAATCTGCACCACGGTAAACCAAAACGGGGTCTTGGTGTCTTCGAGCGCATAAAAAGCGCGCTGAATCATGTAGACGAAGCTGAACGGCAGCAGACCGACCATCATCGCAATCACGACGTTGCCGAGAGCCGCCGTGGCGGGGAACTCACCAACAAATACGCGGGCTGCAGGGTAGGCGAGCACGATGAGTGCGGCAGTTGCGAGCACTGCGACGAACGAGATCGACTTGAGCCCCGCGACCAGGTCGGCCTTGAGGTCGGCATACTCCCCGGCCTGCGCGTGATGCGACATTTTGGTGAAGTACGCGGTCGCGATCGACACCGTTACGACCGAGTGAGGCAGCATGAACAGCAGCCAAGCGATGTTTGAGGCCGCAACCGAGGCGATCGAGCCGTCGGCGTCGGCGGTACGCTCGCCGACCGCGCTAGACGCAACGATGGTCTGCACTAGGCCGCCAAGTTGAGTGACCAGAACCATTCCGAGCGACCAAGAAGCCGTTTTTAGCGCCGGACGCAGCCCGAAACCGCGCCACTTGAAGGTTGGCGAGAGCTTGAGCCCGATCTGACGCCAGGCGACGAACAAAATCAGCGCCTGAGCGATGACGCCGAGGGTCGCCGTGCCGGCTAGCCAGGCGATGCGGTCCGGGGTCCAGCCCGAAACAGCCTGCTGACCGGTTGGATCAAAGCCAAAAAGCCAGATGTATGCGCCCAAGCCGACCAACTGCACCACGTTGTTGAGCACAGGAGCCCACATAAATGGCCCGAACTTGCTGCGCGAGTTGAGCACCTCACCCAGAAGCGAGTAGAGCCCGTAGAAAAACAACTGCGGCAGGCACCAGTAGGCGAAAGCGGTCGCCAGAGCCAGCTGATCGCTGTTCCAGTTGCTTGTGTAAAGGCGGATTAACCACGGCGCGGCCAGGGTCGCAACAAGCGTCACGACCAAAAAGACCATGATGATGAAGGTCAGCAGGCGGTTGATGTAGCCGCGGCCGTCATCGTCATGTTTGCGAGCGCGCACCAGCTGAGGCACCAGAACGGCGTTGAGGGTGCCGCCGGCGATGATCGCATACACGTTATTTGGCAGCTGGTTTGCGACACCGAACGCGTCGGCCGCGTTGGTGGTCACACCGATGGCCATCGCGGTCAAAACCGCGCGGGCAAAGCCCATCAGGCGCGAAAGAATCGTGCCCGAGGCCATCAGGAGCGATGACTTGGCGACGCTCAAGAGGCATCCTGAGTGCGGTTTTTGCGGCGACGGATGGTGCGAACGGCACCGACGACCAACAGCGCTACGACGAGTCCAGCAAACGAGGCCAGCAGAGCAAACTCGATGTCCGGCTCAACGTGCATCTGGATGTAGTTGTTTTTGGTCAGGCGAATGCCCGAGAACGTCGTTAGCCAAACGATCAGAAAGACCTTGCCCTGGGCCACGGCCTTGACCGGGACCTGCGCGTTGACGGTTTCGCCCGCTGGAACTACAACTTCGACCGAGCTAGGCACGAAAACTCGTGGATTGCTCGGGTTCACGTGCACGTGCACACGAACGTCACTGCTGAATGTGTTGCGAATTGCGATCGGCACCTTCGATTCGCGTGCGACCAGGTTGATTTCGCTGCCGCGAAGCAGGTAAACACCAGGGGCGACGACCGGTGCGGTCGGGGCTGCCGGAGTTGGTGTGACGACCGGAGTTGGCGTCGGGCTAGGCGTCGCGGCCTGAGTTGGAGCCGAGAAAGCGAGCACTGCGACCGCGGTGAGTGCAGCGATGAAGGCATTTTTTAGGCGATTCACGAGTTTCGCTCCACCCACTCGTACACGCCACGGGCGATGCGACGCTCGTTTTCGTGAGCCAGGCTGGTGTCGAGGCTGTCGATTTCGAACCAGCGAACGTCGACGGCTTCTTGATTCGGGTCGTTTTCGACAGTGAGGTCACCGCCGATCTGACGCATCAAGAAGTGGTGCACGGTCTTGGCGATCAGCTTGCCGCCACCCGAAAACTCATACTGAATCTCGCCGAGACGGTCGATCACCTCAACAACAAGGCCGGTTTCTTCGGCGATTTCACGCACTGCGGCCTCTTCGAGAGATTCAGCGCCTTCGGGATGCCCCTTGGGCACACACCAGTCGATGCGACCGCCGCGGGTCATGCGTCCGATCAGTGCTACGCGGCGCGAACCGTCTGCGGCTAAAACGAAACCGCCGGCCGAAGTTTCTTCAACGCGAGTCAAACGCTGTGCCGATTTGCCGGCCGAGCGCGAATCATTGCGTCGAGAACTCATACCGAAACTTTATTGCCATTGTCTGCGAACCGCCTGCTTGGCGGGTGACCCGTGTGGCACGATTGAGGCATGGAGTCGGTCGCGCAGGCGCTGGCGAATCTCGAAAAAACCACGGATTCGCCGCTTTTTGTCACCCTCGGCCGCATCTTTCAAGAGGCCGGGCACGAGCTCGCACTCGTTGGCGGACCGGTGCGCGACGCGTTTCTTGGTCGCAAGGCACCTGACCTTGACTTCACCACCTCTGCCCTGCCAGACGAAACCCTCGCCATTCTCAAGGGTCACGTCGATGCGCACTGGGATATCGGCCGCGAATTCGGCACGATCGGAGCCCGAATCGGTGACGACACCATCGAAATCACTACCTACCGCGCTGATAAGTACGACCGCGATAGCCGCAAACCAGAGGTCGCTTTCGGCAAAGACCTGAGCGAAGACCTGTTCCGCCGCGACTTCACGGTCAACGCGATGGCGCTGCGCCTACCTGAAAAGGTGTTTGTTGACCCGTTCAACGGCCTGCAGGACCTGGTCGACGGCATCATTCGCACCCCAGGCAAGCCCGAAAACAGCTTCAGTGACGACCCGCTGCGCATGCTGCGCGGTGCTCGATTCGCATCCCAGCTCGGTTTTGAGATCGAGGACGCCACTTTTGCGGCGATGACCGCGATGGCTAGCCGCCTCGAGATCATCTCGGCCGAGCGCATCCAGGTCGAGCTGACCAAGTTGATGGTTGGCAAGCACCCGCGCAAGGGCCTGACCGCCCTGGTTGCCAGTGGTTTGGCGGATATCGTGCTGCCCGAACTGCCGGCTCTCAAGCTCGAGGTCGATGAGCACCACCACCACAAAGACGTGTATGAGCACACGCTAACCGTGGTCGAGCAGGCCATCGACTATGAAAAGGATTACGACCTCGAGGGCGACTTCATCCTTCGTTTTGCCGCGCTTATGCATGACTGCGGCAAGCCGGCCACGCGCAAACTCGAGCCGGGCGGCGGCGTTAGCTTTTATCACCACGACATCGTCGGCGCGAAGTTGGCTAAAAAGCGCATGCAGGCGCTGCGTTTCGACAATGACACCATCAAGGCGGTCTATCGCCTGATCGAACTGCACCTGCGTTTCTTCGGCTACAGCGACGCCCAGTGGACCGACTCGGCAGTGCGCCGCTATGTGCGCGACGCCGGCGACCAGCTGCTTCGTTTGCACGCCCTCACCCGCGCAGACGTGACCACTCGCAATCGCCGCAAGGCCGATCGCCTCTCGTTCGCATACGACGATTTGGAGCGCCGAATCGTTGAAATTCAAGAGACAGAGCAGCTAAATGCCCTGCGCCCGGCCCTCTCGGGTGACGAAATCATGCGCATTCTTGACCTCAAGCCGTCGCGCGAGGTCGGTGAGGCGTACGCATTTCTCATGGAACTGCGCATGGATGAGGGCGAGCTAGACCCTGTTGAAGCGGAAAAACGCTTGCTTGCCTGGTGGCAGAGCCGCTAAACTCTAAAGGTTGTCTGTGCGGGTTCGTGCCCGCTATTTAGGCAGCACTGCAATATATACCCTCCTGTCATGGAAGTCCCATGGCCGTTCTAGTCCAAAGGAGGTGGGTTAGTTATGCAGAAGTATGAGCTCATGGTGATTCTCGACCCAAGCGTCGATGAGCGCACCGTTGCTCCATCGCTCGACAAGTTCCTTAACGTAGTCCGCAATGGTGGAGGCACCATTGAGAACGTTGACATCTGGGGACGTCGTCGTTTGGCATACGAGATCAACAAGAAGAATGAAGGCATCTACGCCGTAGTCAACTTGACTTCGTCGTCGGCTGACATCCTCGAGGTTGACCGTCAGCTGCGCCTGTCAGAGGCTGTTATGCGCACCAAGGTGCTGCGTGCAGACGAGGCAGTATTCAGCATCAAGCCAGTTGCTGTTCCAGAAGTTTCGGCCGAAGAAGCCGCAGCTGAGGCACCAGCCAAGAAGGCTCCAGCAAAGACCACCGCTGCTAAGGCTCCTGCAAAGAAGCCAGCAGCTAAGAAGGCCGAGTAAAGACTTATGGCCGGGGAAGTCAACGTCACGATTGTCGGCAACCTAGCCGACGATCCTGAGCTGCGTTACACCCAGGGCGGAGTCGCTGTTGTCAGCGTACGAGTCGGTTCAACCCCTCGTACCTTCAACCGCAACACCAACACCTGGGACGACGGCGAGACCGTATGGGTTCGCTGCACCGCATGGCGTGATCTAGCTGAGAACGTCGCTCAGTCGCTGACCAAGGGAACCCGCGTCATCGTTACCGGTCGCCTAAAGGCTCCAAGCGCATACCAGACCGCTCAGGGTGAAGCACGCGCTTCGCTCGAGCTCGAGATTGAAGAGATCGGCCCATCGTTGCGCTACGCAACCGCAGCCGTCACTCGCAAGGCTCGTGAGGGTGGTTCAGGCGCTGTTGCAGGCGACCCATGGGGCGATGCACCTGCCGTTTCACGTGGCGCAGCCAAGCCTGCTGACGATGCATGGGCAAACCCAGGCACCGCTGGCGCAGGCGCTGACGACACCCCGTTCTAAATCTTTCGAAACTTATAGGAGAAAATCATGGCTGCTAAGACCGACTCACGTCGCAAGCCAAACCGCAACGCAAAGAACGCGAAGCTTGCCCCTGTAAAGGCAATCAAGGTTGGCGTTATTGACTACAAGGACATCGCAACCCTGCGTAAGTTCGTTTCGGACCGCGGCAAGATCCGCGCCCGTCGCATCACCGGCGTCTCTGTTCAGGAGCAGCGCCTCATCGCCAAGGCCGTTAAGAACGCACGCGAGATGGCTCTAATGCCATACGCCGGTGCTGGTCGCTAAGGAGAAAACCAATGTCGAAGCTAATTCTGACTAACGAGGTCTCGGGCCTCGGTTCTGCCGGTGACGTAGTTGAGGTAAAGAACGGCTATGCCCGTAACTACCTACTCCCACGCGGCTTTGCTGTTCTATGGACCAAGGGTGGCGAGAAGCAGGTCGAATCGATCAAGGCTGCTCGCGAAGCACGCGCTCTGAAGACCGTTGAAGAGGCAGTAACCCTCAAGGCAGCTCTAGAGGCTAAGCCAATCCGCGTCGCCGTCAAGGCTGGCGTTGGTGGCCGCCTGTTCGGCACCGTCAAGACCGCCGATGTCGCAGCTGCTGTTGCAGAGGCTGGCCTGGGCGAGATCGACAAGCGCAAGGTTGAGTTCGTTGCTCCGGTCAAGAACACCGGAAACCACGAGGCAACCGTTCGCCTAATCGGTGACGTAGTCGCCAAGCTGACCCTTCAGGTCGTCAACAAGAAGTAATTCAATCGGTGCTTGCACCGAACGCTAGTGGCGGTGACTTCGGTCATCGCCACTTTGCTTTAACCGGTGAGTCGGCCTGTGATCCTGGCTCGTCGGGTGTCCGGTCTACCGCGCGGTTGAAGGTTGCGGATGTGTGCATGTCGCGAAGCGTGACTCGCGTGACACGCCGTAAACCTCGGCGCGCCTGTGGATAACTAGGTGGAAAATGTGGAGAACTGGGGTCAGATCAGCCTCAAATTTGGCGATTTTTGTGGAGTTTTCCAAAGTTTCAGGTTGAAGTTTAGGGTTGTGGAAAAATCATTTCTCCACAGGGTTTTGCCCAGTGTTTACAAGGGTTCGCCAGTTTTCTAGAATTTCTTATCCACAGGTTATACCCCCAGTTATCCACATCATCTACGGCGTGTTGCGGGAGTTTTCCACATTTTCTTTCACAAGGCGGTTAGCAAAATCCCTGTCGGAGGGCCATGCTAGACATTGATTTCTAGGCAAAATGCCTTTGAGAGTAAGGATTTCTTGTGGCTGTTACACAATTTGGTGGCGAACGCTCAACTGATCCACGCGCGTATGACCCGATGCGCAACGGCGAACGCGTCCTGCCAAACGACATGCTTGCCGAGCAGAGCACCCTGGGCGGCATGCTGCTATCTCAAGAGGCTGTAGCCGAGGTATTCGAAGAGGTCAAGGGCCGCGACTTCTATGCTCCAAAGCATGAGTTGATCTATGACGCCCTACTTTCGCTCTATAGCCGCGGTGAACCGACCGACGTCATTACAGTCACCGACGAACTGGTCAAGAACGGCAAGCTCGTCCAGGCCGGCGGCGCTGACTACCTGCACACCCTGACCTCGATCGTCCCTACCGCCGCAAACGCCGGCTTTTATGCCCGAATCGTGGCCGAAAAGGCAACTCTGCGTCGACTCGTCGAGGTCGGCACCAAGATTGCCCAATCGGGTTACCAGAACGAGGGCGACGTCATTGACCTGGTCAACCAGGCTCAGGCCGACATCTACAACGTTGTTTCGGCTGGCGGCGGCGAGGATGTCGCCGACCTGAGCATCGCAATCGACGATGCAGTGCGCGAAATCGAGGCTGCGCAGAGCCGCGGCGGCGAAATCGTGGGTGTTCCAACCGGATTCATCGAGCTGGATGCGATGACGCACGGCCTCCACTCTGGCCAGCTGGTGCTGATTGCGGCTCGTCCTGCCGTCGGTAAGTCAACTCTGGCTCTAGACATCGCTCGTAACGCTGCGATTCGCAACCGCCAGACCACCGTCGTCTTCTCACTCGAAATGACTCGCGCCGAAATCGCGATGCGCATGATCTCGGCCGAAACCTCGATTCCGCTGCAAAACCTGCGCAAGGGAACAATCAACGACACCGACTGGGCCAAGTTTGCTCAGGTTCGAAGCCAGATCAACGATGCGCCGCTCTACATCGACGACAGCCCGAACATGACTCTGGTCGAGATTCGTGCAAAATGCCGTCGTTTGGCGCAGCGCCTCGACCTAAAGCTCATCGTTATCGACTACCTGCAGCTGATGTCGTCTGGCAAGAAGGTCGAAAGCCGCCAGCAAGAGGTCTCGGAGTTCTCGCGTGCACTCAAGTTGCTCGCCAAAGAGCTGAAGATCCCGGTAATCGCGCTGTCGCAGCTAAACCGTCAGTCAGAGCAGGGTGGTTCGAACAAGAAGCCGGAAATCTCGCAGTTGCGCGAATCGGGCTCGCTCGAACAGGACGCCGACGTCGTCATGCTGCTTCACCGCGAAGGTTTGGGCGAACCAAACCACCCTCGCGCGGGCGAAGCCGACCTGATCCTTGCAAAGCAGCGAAACGGTCCTACCGGCACCGTGATTGTTGCGTTCCAGGGCATGTACTCGCGCTTCATGAATATGAAAAAATAGGCGAGTGCGTTTACTTTTTGCCGCAAGGGCTCTAGCCAGTTTTGCCGCAGGTGTCTTCTTGGTCTTCAACCAGGGGCACTACGTTCAGTATTCGCTGATTGCACTGATTGTCTTCGCTCTCGGCACCGCCGTCGGGCAGATTGCGGTTGCCCTATTTGGTCCAAACACGCTGTCGAGCATCGAAAGCGTACCTTCGTCGATCATCAGCCTCACCATCGGAGTTCTAGCCGTATTGGCTCAGTTCCAGGGCATTCGCGATGCGGCGGATCCATCAGTGACCATCGAGGTTTTCCGCTGGTTGGTCACCGGCTGGGCTCTCACCAGCGGTGCTTTTGAGCTTTACCTAGCTCGCAGATCAGGATTCAAGACGCCAGCCGGCCGTGATTACCTGATCTTGGCAGTCTTTGGCCTCGCTCTCGGTATGGTCAACCTGCTGATCCACATGGACCGCACGACAACGGTTGGCATGTTTGTCGCATACCTGCTGTTCAGCGCGGTTCACCTGGGCATCGCTGCGGCGTCGCCGAAAGTGGAGCAGGGCGGCAAGGCCGGCGCGAAGCCAGCAACCAAGAAGCCAGCAGCGAAGTAGGCTTGAAGCATGGCAAAGAAACTCACCCCAAAGAACGACGCCCGTGGCGTGCGCACATACCTGATTTTTTCGGGGATTTTGGGGTTGGCAACCGGCATTCTCTGGTTCTTCGGAGTTCGCAAGCTTGAGGACTCGCTGGTTGCAGCGGGCATTGCGTTCATCGTCTCGCTGGTATTCGTTGCCACGCTCGCGCTGACCGTCAAGGACGAGCCACACGACCCAGATCAGCCGCGCCTAAAGTAGGCGTTGGCGCAGGCCGTCGCCCCGAGCGATTTAGCCGAGAACGGCATCCACCAATTCTTTAGCGGCGACCTGCACCTGCTTCAGGTGTTCAGCCCCCTTGAACGATTCACCGTAAATCTTGTAGACGTTTTCGGTGCCCGAGGGGCGAGCAGCAAACCAGGCGCTCTCGGTAACCACCTTTAGACCACCAAGCGCAGCCCCGTTGCCCGGCGCATGAGTCAGAATCTGCTTGATCGGCTCGCCAGCAAGCGAATCAGCGGTGACGTCCTCGGCCGAAAGCTTTCCGAGCTTGCTCTTTTGCTCGATCGAAGCCGGTGCATCGATGCGTTCGTATGCGGGTGCGCCATACTTTTCGGTCAGCGCGGTGTAGTGCTGGCTCGGGGTCTTGCCGGTCACAGCGGTGATTTCGCTCGCGAGCAGCGCCAGAATCAGGCCGTCCTTGTCGGTTGACCAGGCGCGACCGTCCATGCGCAAGAAACTCGCACCGGCCGATTCTTCGCCACCAAAGCCAACCGATCCGTCAATCAGACCTGGCACGAACCACTTGAAGCCGACAGGAACCTCGATCAGGCGGCGTCCAAGGTCAGCAACCACGCGGTCGATGATCGACGAGGACACCATGGTCTTGCCGACGGCTGCATCTGCGGCCCAACCGGCGCGGTGCTTGTAGAGGTAATCGATCGAAACTGCCAGGAAGTGGTTCGGATTCATGAGGCCTCCGTCTCGAGTGACGATGCCGTGGCGATCCGCATCCGCGTCGTTTCCGGTTGAGATGTCGAATCGATCGCGACCGGCAATAAGGCTAGCCATCGCGTGAGGCGACGAGCAGTCCATGCGGATCTTGCCGTCCCAGTCAAGGCTCATGAAACCGAACTGGAAGTCGACGTTCGGGTTGACCACGGTCATGTTCAGCGAGTAGCGGTCGGCAATAGCGCCCCAGTAGTCGACCGAAGCGCCGCCCATGGGGTCGGCTCCGATGGTGACTCCGGCGTCGCGGATCGCATCCATGTTGACCACTTCGCCCAACTGCGAGACGTAGTTGTCGAGAAAGTGGAACTTGACCGGCTTTGGCTCGGCGCGCTTGATCTCGCGCATGCCGCCGAGGATGATCTCGTTGGCTCGAGCTGCGATCCAGTTGGTGGCATCGCTGTCGGCAGGGCCGCCGTGAGGCGGGTTGTACTTGAAACCGCCATCGGTTGGCGGGTTGTGGCTCGGCGTGATGACCAACCCGTCGGCGAGCGAGGCATCCCCCGCTGGTTTGCCCTCGTTGTGATTGATGATTGCGACCGAAACGGCAGGGGTCGGAACGTAGCGGTCGGCCGCGTCAACCATGGTTAGCACATCGTTGCCGGCGAGCACTTCGAGAGCGGTGCGTTCGGCTGGTCCGCTGAGCGCGTGGGTGTCTTTGCCGACGTAGATTGGCCCGTGGATGTTTTCGCGGCGGCGGTATTCGACGATTGCCTGAGTGATGGCGGCGATGTGGTCTTCATTGAAGCTGGCGTTTAGCGACGTACCGCGGTGACCGCTGGTGCCAAAAGCTACTTTTTGCTCGGGATTGGTGACATCCGGGTGCAGTTCGTAATAGAGCCCGATCAGTCGATTGACGTCGATTAGGTCGGATTCTTGGGCTTTCTGGCCGGCTCGTTCGCTCATGAACCTATTTTGCTGGCTAACCTTGATTCATGGCATCACAGCGCAATAACTCTTCGGGCAAACGCACCTACTCGTTCCTCGGACCGGTCGGCACGTTTACCGAGCTTGCGCTCGCCCAGGTGGCCGAGGCCAAGGGTGCTGTTCACCGCCCGGTGTCACACGTGCAAGAGGCAATCGACGACGTGCTTTCGGGCCGCTCGGTTCGGGCAGTCATTCCGGTGGAAAACTCGGTCGAGGGCGCCGTAACCGCAACTTTGGATGCGCTCGCCGCAACCGACGAGATTCGCATTTATGGCGAATATCTCGTACCTGTGACTTTCAATTTGGTCGCCCGCCCTGGCGTGAAGCTCGACGACGTGGTTCGCGTTGCAACCCACCCGGTCGCGTATGCGCAGGCGCGCAAGTGGCTGCTCGAGAAGCTGCCGAAGCACGTGCACATCCAGGCTTCATCGACCGCCGCTGCTGCCGCCGACCTGCTCGGTGAGGCTCCGCTTGCCGACGCCGCGATTGCCGCCGCGACCATCACCGACCACTACAAACTTCGCGTCTTGGCCAAGAACATCGGCGAAAACAAGAACGCGCAGACCCGCTTCATTCAGATCGGCCGTGCCGGTTCGGTGCCAGAGCGCACCGGCCGCGACAAGACCTCGGTCATTGTCGAACTGCCAACGGATGTGCCTGGCGCCCTGCTCGCCATGCTCGAACAGTTCGCGGCTCGCGGGGTGAACCTTTCGCGCATTGAATCGCGTCCGATCGGTGACCGCCTAGGTCGTTACCGCTTCAACGTTGACGTCGAGGGGCATCTGCACGATGCTGCGGTAGCCGAAGCACTCAAGGGATTGCACCGATTCAGCCCAAAGGTCACGTTCCTGGGCTCATACCCTCGTGCCGACCGCGGCAAGAGCGAGCACGAAGGCAACAACTCGACCGCTGAGTTCAAGTCGGCCGAGGCCTGGCTGAAGAGTCTGGGCTAGGGGTTCGGGCCGGGCGGCCGGCCTCACGAGTCTGGGCTAAACGCGCACGCTGATCGCTCGCGGCATAATCTCGAATTCGACTTCGAGAACCGGTCCGAAGGCATCGCCATCGAGTTGCAAATGCACCGGATGAGTCGGCGTGACACGAACCTTGCGACCCTTGAGGTTTTCTAGCGTCTTCACGTTGGCCGTGGCATCGAGCAGCTTGCGACCGATGCGCGTCGGGCGTAGAGCGCGGTTACCCCAGGTCACGCGCCCCCAGAAATCAACCCACTGCCAGAACCGGCGCGGTCCAATCGCGGCGAGGTCAAGCTGACCGTCGTCGAGGCTCGCGTCAGGCATCAGGCCGATGCGGCCCGGCAGCCAACCGGCATTACCAACCAGCAGCGTGAGCACGCGCAGGTTGCGCGCCTCGGCCGAGTCGATGGTGACTGCGAGGCGCTCATACCGCAGGGGCATGCTCTTGAAACCACCCTCGATGTATGCAACCCAGCCGAGCTGTCGTTTGCGCTTCGAGTCGGTGGCCTCCATGATTTGGGCGTCGAGGCCGAGGCCGGCCATGACCACAAAACCGTGTTCGCTGCGCTCGCCGTTGGCGTGAATGATGCGCGCGAGGGCTAGGTCGATCGGGTGGCGATTGCCCTGCAGTGCCTGGGTGACGCAAGCCTTCTGGTTGCTGAGCTGCAGGTTTAGATTGCGGGCGAGCACGTTGCCGGTGCCGGTCGGGATCAGACCGAGAGTCGCATCCGAACCCTGTTCCGCGATGGCGACGGCAACCTCGCGGATTGTGCCGTCACCGCCAGCGACCAAAATGTGGGACGCCTTTTGCGCGAGGGCCGAAAGTGCCTGCTGCCGGCCGTGATTTTCTCCGTCGGTTGGCAGATAAAGCGTTGGTTCCCAGCCAGATTTCTCGGTGATTTCTTGCACCTGTTTTTTGAGCGCATCAAGGTCGATTCGACCTGGGTAATAGATGACCGCTGCTCTGCTCACGCCATCAGACTATGGCCTTCTGCCCCGTCTACAACCCCAGAAGGTAGGCTTAAGCGCGTGATTGACCTAAACCTGCTTCGTGAAAACCCTGATGCCATCAAGGCATCTCAGCGCGCTCGCGGCAACGACGAATCGATCGTTGACGACGCAGTCAAGGCCGATGCCAGCTGGCGCAAGGCCCTTCAGGAGTACGAGTCACTCCGAGCAGAGCAAAACGCTGCCGCCAAGCAGGTCGGTGCTGCCTCGAAGGAAGACCGTCCAGCGCTGATTCAGGCCGGCCAGGTGCTCGCCGAAAAGGTCAAGGCAGCCCTCGAAATCGCTAACGCGGCCGAGGTTCACCTCAACGACGTCATCTGGAAGATCGAAAACGTCGTGGTCGAGGGCATTCCGACCGGTGGCGAAGAAAACTTTGTGGTTCTCAAAGAGGTCGGCACCAAGCCAACCT
>JACCDQ011056617.1_pt1 | contig 23460 bp, 30 predicted proteins | sample 7446031 | NCBI WGS metagenome assembly JACCDQ01 (sample SAMN15323442, study PRJNA562643) | freshwater metagenome | isolation source: river surface water | place: USA:Blue River Watershed | collected 2017-08-17 | reverse complement strand
TTTGTCCTGCTGCGGTATCATTAAAGGGTTCATTAACGTATTAATTAATCTATTTTCCCACTTATATTATGTTTGGTCTCTTTCGCAACTACTTTTCTAATGACTTAGCCATCGACTTAGGCACTGCCAATACCCTGATTTACATGCGTGATAAGGGCATTGTCCTTGATGAACCATCTGTTGTGGCAATTCGCCAAGAAGGCGGCCCTAACGGTAAAAAGACTATTTTAGCCGTTGGTAAGGAAGCCAAACAGATGCTTGGCCGCGTTCCAGGCAATATTGAAGCAATTCGCCCCATGAAAGACGGTGTTATTGCTGATTTCACCATCACAGAACAAATGCTTAAGCAATTCATCAAAATGGTTCACGAGACCAAATTGCTTAAACCAAGCCCTAGAATCATTATTTGCGTGCCTTGCGGCTCTACTCAAGTAGAAAGACGCGCAATTCGTGAATCAGCTCTAGGCGCTGGTGCATCTCAGGTATACCTCATCGAAGAACCTATGGCTGCGGCTATTGGAGCTGGATTACCAGTTTCTGAGGCTTCTGGCTCAATGGTTGTTGATATTGGTGGCGGCACCACAGAAGTTGGTGTTATGTCCCTTGGCGGCATGGTTTACAAGGGCTCTATACGCGTTGGCGGAGATAAATTTGATGAAGCCATCATCAATTACATCCGTCGCAACTACGGCATGTTAATTGGCGAACAAACATCTGAAGCCATCAAAAAGACAATTGGCTCGGCTTTCCCTGGATCTGAGGTAAAAGACATGGAAATTCGTGGTCGCAACCTATCTGAGGGTATTCCAAGAAGCTTTACTGTTACAAGTAACGAGATTTTGGAGGCACTTACAGATCCTCTTAATCAAATCGTGACTGCCGTGAAAGTTGCCTTGGAGCAAACACCTCCAGAATTAGCATCAGATATCGCAGATCGCGGCATGATGCTTACAGGTGGTGGCGCCTTATTGAGAGACTTGGATCGTCTATTGCTTGAAGAAACAGGCTTGCCAGTGCACGTTGCAGAAGATCCTTTGACATGCGTTGTTAGAGGTTCTGGCATGGCTTTAGAGCGCATGGACAAACTAGGCGGCGTATTCTCCCAAGAATAAGTCGCCTAAGCAGCTACCGAGATTTAATTGCAGCTTAGTCCACCTCCACTATTTAAACAAGGCACGCCAGCTTTAATCAAGCTGGCTGCTTGCCTTTTGGTCAGCCTCATTTTGATGGTAGTGGATTATCAATTCAAGGCAATGGGGCACGTGCGTTCAATCGCAAGCTTTTTACTAACCCCCTTCGAAGCCATCATGCTTGCGCCAAGAGACGGGCTCATAGCCAGCTACGACTATCTAACAACTAAAGGCTCACTTGAGCAAGAAAACGAAGCTCTAACAAAGCGAGTGGCTGAATTAACCTTGCTGGCCAATCAATCTGAGTTATTCATGTCAGAAAATGCCCAGTTAAGAAAACTAATTGGCATACAAGAACAAACTCGCTTCAAAATATTGATTAGTCAAATTCTTTACAGCCCCAACAACCCCCTTTCACAACGGGTGGTGATTGATAGAGGTGCAAGTAGCAACATCACGCCCGGTCAGGCTGTAGCAGATCACCAAGGTATTGTGGGACAAGTTGTTCGAGTGATGGAGAATAAATCCGAAGTTGCTTTGTTAGATGACCGCGATATGGTGATTCCTATTCAGGTTGCAAGAAATGGGTTAAGAGGTGCATTACATGGTAATGGCAGAGGTAGACCTCTTGAACTAAGACATATGGCAGCCGTTAGTGACTTACAGGTCGGTGACGTATTAATGACCTCTGGCATAGATGGTGTTTATCCACCTGGCTTTGCAGTTGCAACTGTAGACAAAATTGATCGCAATGTGGATAAAAATTTTGCTTACGTCTACTGCTCACCAGTGGGCGGCGTAAATCGTTTCCGACACGTCATGATTCTTTTTTATGATGCTGGCTTTGGATCTAGACCAGACCCATCTAAATCAATTAAACCAGCAGAAAATAAATCTAATCGCTTATACCGAGGCAAACCATGATTGAAAGTGGTTACATTCTTCGACCTGCCAACCCTTTATTCATTGGCTTTAGTTTGTTTGCAGCTTTATTGCTTAATTTTCTACCCTTGGGTAACGCTCCTTGGGTACCCGACTGGTTATTAATTTGCCTGGTCTTCTGGACTATCTACCAGCCCCGCAGAGTCGGTGTGGTTTGGGCATTTTCGTTGGGCCTCATCATGGATGTTCATAACGGTAGTCTATTAGGTCAACATGCATTTATGTACCCAGTGATCGCCTTCTTCGGCATTTACTGGCAAAGGCGTGTTTTAGGTTTTGCCAGAGTTCAGCAAGCACTACATCTTTTACCTTTGTTTTTCGCAGCCTCAATTTGGCCGCTAGCAATCAGATGGATTGCATCTGGTGAACTACCTCTGTGGGCTTGGGCTAGCTTATTTTCTGCTTTTATCGAGGCGCTATTGTGGCCTGTTGCAGTGTGGCTTTTATTAGCCCCTCAAAGACGACCAACTGATGTTGATCTAAATCGTCCGATTTAACTAACTAAATGAATAGATTTGGCAAATCCCAACCAACGGTCAAGTCTTTCCAAGACAGGCTTGGCATTGCCATGCTGTTTGTTTTGGTGTGCTTTTCAATTTTGTTGTTACGATTTATCTGGCTTCAAGTATTCACGCATCATCGCCATTCTGTTGCGGCAGAAAATAATCGCATTGCACTGGTTCCGGTGCCTGCAAATCGCGGTCTAATTATTGACCGCAATGGCATTGTGATTGCGCGAAACTATTCAGCTTATACACTTGAGGTAAATCCTTCACAGGTAGAAATAAGCCTTACAGAACTGCTTGATGAACTCTCAACTGTCATTGATATTCAACCTAAGGATAGGCGTAATTTTTTAAAGCTGGCTGGAGAATCTAAAACATTTGATTCGTTTCCAGTTAGAACGTTATTAAGTGACGCGGAAGTTGCTAGATTTACTGCTCAACGCTTCAGATTTCCAGGGGTTGAAATTAGGGCTCGCCTCTTCAGACAATACCCTTATGGTGAATTAGCATCTCATCTGATTGGCTACATTGGACGCGTCTCGCAAAAAGATCGCGAAAAATTAATTGCTGAACTAGACTCAAGCAGAAGCTTGGATGAGGATTGGGCTCAAAGAAAAAACATCAATCTGCTTGGCATGCCTTATATCGGAAAGATTGGTGTAGAGCAAAGTTATGAATATGCTTTAAGAGGTTCGCCGGGTTTCGAACAGGTTGAAATCACTGCTGGTGGTCGAGCTGTTAGAACTCTTTCAACGTCTTCATCTACTCCTGGCAAAAATCTTGTTTTATCAGTTGATATCAAATTGCAAGCTCTTGTTGAAGAGCTTTATGGAAAACGCCGCGGTGCTTTTGTCGCAATCGAACCGGAAACAGGTGACATTCTTGCCTTTGTGTCTAAGCCCAACTTCAATCCAAATGACTTTGTTGAGGGTATTGATGCGGGAACCTGGAAAGCTCTTAATGAATCACTCGAAAAACCTCTTTACAACAGGCCCCTAAAGGGAATCTATCCACCTGGCTCTACGTACAAGCCATTCATGGCGCTAGCAGCCCTTGAAACTGGCAAGAGAACTCCGAGTCAATCTATTTCAGATCCTGGTTTTTTTACTTTTGGTAATCACACCTTCAGAGACGACAAAGTTGGCGGTCACGGCAGTGTCGACATGGCCAAGTCTATTGTTGAGTCATGTGACACCTATTATTACCACCTGGCTAGAGACATGGGCGTCAACATGATGCATGACTTCATGAAGCCACTAGGTTTTGGCCAAATTACTGGGATTGATCTTGAAGGTGAAATACGTGGCATCTTGCCATCTACGGCTTGGAAAGAGCGCTCGTTTAAAAAACCTGAGCAACAAAAATGGTATGAGGGTGAAACTATTTCTCTAGGTATTGGGCAGGGATACAACAGCTTTAGTATTTTGCAGTTGGCACACGCCACAGCAAATCTTGCTAATCAGGGTGTTGTGATGAAGCCGCATCTTGTTAAGTCAATTGAGGATCCGATTAGCAAAGAACGAACCCTCACAACACCTAAAGAGAGTTATAAGATTCCTCTTAAAAAAGAAAATATTGATGTCATTACCAATGCAATGCTTGACGTTAATAGATTCGGCACATCAGCGGCAGCTTTTAAAGGTGCCTCATACAACGCTGCAGGCAAGACAGGAACCGCTCAAGTATTTAGCTTAAATTCCAAGTCATATAGCCATAGCAGCACACCAGAGTTTCTACGCGATCACGCTTTATACATTGTCTTTGCCCCAGCAGAAAAACCAAAAATTGCTATTGCCATGGTGGTAGAAAATGCTGGTTTTGGTGCAGCACAAGCAGCTCCTATTGCTCGTAAAGCACTTGATTACTACATTGAAGGTCGTTGGCCTAAGGAGATTCCAGAGTGGAAAAACGCTCCTTAATTAGTCGCTTTGATTTTTTATGGTCTGGCTTAGATAAAACTCTTGGGCTAATAGTGCTTGGCTTAGTAGCCATCAGCATGGTGACATTTATTTCAGCAAGTAGTGGCACCCCCGTTAAATTTATTGATCAACTTCGCAATTTAGCTTTAGCCTATTCCGTGATGTTGCTGGTCTCAAAAATTCCTCCTAAATGGTTAGAGAAATCTGCCGTATGGATATACAGCTTAGGCATTGCGTTACTACTTGCGGTGGCTGCCTTTGGCTTAATCAAAAAGGGCGCACGTCGATGGGTCAATATTGGTGTAGTAATTCAACCATCTGAAATGATGAAAATTGCCATGCCATTGATGTTGGCTTGGTATTTTCAAAAACGCGAAGGTGTTCTTAAAAATTGGGACTATGCTGTTGCTGTACTTTTACTCGCCCTACCGGTAGCGTTAATTGCTCGACAGCCAGATCTTGGTACAGCTCTATTAGTTGTAGCGGCAGGACTCTACGTAATTATCTTAGCTGGGTTTCCATGGAAATACATTATTCCTGTAGTTGCATTAGGAACTTTTTGTATTTTATTAATTATTATTTTTGGATCATATATTTGTGACCCGCAGTTAGTATGGCCCGTTCTACATGACTATCAAAAACATCGTATTTGTACTTTATTAGACCCAAGCACTGACCCGCTAGGCAAAGGTTTTCATACAATTCAATCTGTCATAGCCATTGGATCGGGTGGCATATTTGGAAAGGGTTGGCTAAATGGTACGCAAGCTCACCTAGAATTTATTCCAGAAAAACATACAGATTTTGTTTTTGCAGTTTTTTCTGAAGAATTCGGTCTAATCGGCAATGTGGTTCTAATGGCCTTATTTGCAGCGCTGATACAAAGAGGGTTTGCTATATCGTCAAATGCACCTACATTGTTTACACGATTATTGGGTGGCTCTATCACCCTTATTTTCTTTACCTACGCTTTTGTAAATATGGGCATGGTGAGCGGTCTGTTACCTGTGGTTGGTGTACCGCTACCATTCATCAGTTACGGCGGTACTGCACTTGTGACTCTTGGAGTTGGAGTCGGCATCTTAATGAGCATTCATCGATACAGGCGCTTGGTTCAAAGCTAATAAAAAAGCCCAGCATGCTGGGCTTTTTTATCACTATTTGGTTTATTTCTTACGTTTGTTTACTGCATCCTTAAATGCTTTACCAGCTGTAAATTTAACTGTTTTTGCAGCTGCAATCTTAATTGCTTCGCCAGTCTTAGGGTTGCGACCAACGCGTGCAGCACGCTTACCAGAACCAAATGTACCAAAACCAATTAATTGAACGCTATCACCCTTAGTAACTGCCATTTTAATATTGTCCATAATTGAGTTCAAGGCAAATTCTGCCTTTGCTTTAGACAATTCTGACTCTTCTGCAATTGCTGTAATAAGTTCTGCTTTATTCAATTTATGCTCCTAATCAATCGTTGTATGATGAGTTGTACGTAATAAATACGCCGTTTAAATTGTAACCACAATTTTTATAATAGAAATGGCTTTTTTAATAGGTTTTATATAGAAAAATCCGGTTTTTCTGTACTCTTATATCAAAAGTAATAATGTCAAATCTTCTAGTGGGCTCATTTATAGTTTTTTGCTCTGCAGCACTATATGCGGTCTTCTTTGCACTTAACTCTTTATTATTCCAGTCCCTAATTTTTTCTTCCGGGGTTTCTTGGATCTTTCTTCCAGCCGGATTGCGACTTGTGTTAACCCTTTTATTTGGCGGCAAAGGAGCTCTAGGAATCTCAATAACATCGATATTGATTGGTGTAACTTTTTATTTTTCTGACCCTATCATTGCAATTGGCGCCGGCATCTTAGGTGGCCTTGCACCATACATAGCTCGTTTAACTGTATTTAAAGATTTAAACGTTATGACAAATCTATCAAATCTTGATGGATCCAAATTACTTAACTGCATCTTTATTTATTCGCTTGTTAGCCCCATATTGCATCAGGCTTGGTTCACCTTAACAATCCCTAATAATTATTTTTGGGATAACCTAGGAGTCATGATCATCGGTGACTTAATTGGCTCACTGATTATTGTTTATCTATCTAAAGGCTTAATCTTTATCTCAAAAAGATATTTGCATCATTGATTGTCGTAAGCAGCAATAAGCCCTGTCGTAAGTAGTGATTTTCAATGTCTTATGATGACAGCTCTTTCAAAAGAAGAGAGTCATCATGACAAATCAAAACACAAAATTCCTCACAAAGGATAGTAACGAAGAAACAGCCAAACTAATTAGTAGTAAAGAGTTAGTTGGCAAGCTAGGGTACGTAAATATTTTGCACGAAGGAGAGGTTTATCGCCTTCGCGTCACAAAATTTAGAAAACTGATTTTGACTAAATAGTCACTCCACGACAATCACATCAGAAACAAAATGCCCAGTGTCACCAAAACAGCTGGTGGGTACCCCTACGTGCTCTTTATAGACCAATGCAACGCGCTTACCCATACTATCGTTAATTTTTTTAACAACCCCCTCATCATGAACGGTGAAGTTAAATTTTTCTGTAAGCGTTCCTGGAATGTTGATCATTGCCAACTCGCCTTCCCAGGTTTTACAAATCCATCCTTTTTTAGAAAATTTTTGCACGTATCCTGCGCGCTCACCAGCTGAATAATTCCAAGTTAATGTTAACCACGTATAAATGCAAAACAAACAGGCTGTCAAAAAGATAATTGCTAAAAAACGTTTCATAGCTTCTCCAGTGAAGTATCCTGCCATACAGGATGCTTTTGCATAATACTCAAGAACAAGTCTGACTCTGTGCAATCATTTAACCATTTTTTAAGATCCTCTAATTGATATAGGCTAAATAATGTTTCATCAACCATATGAAACTGTCTGATAAATGGAAATATTGCTACATCTGCCATTGAAAGTTTGGCTCCGAGCAAAAATTCTGTTTTCTTTAGTTGATTATTTAAGGGTCTTAAATGTTGATTCAAAGCGCTTGTTAAGAGATCCACAGGATTTACTTCAGGAAACCTACTCGGATATTTGTATTGGTCTAATATTTTTTTAAACGAACCATCGTTGACTTCTATCAATGTGTTTACAGCCATATTATTTTCGTCAGTCAACCAACCGTCTGGATCATGTTGAGACAATGCCCACCTCATGATGTCTAAACTTTGTTCTAGCACTAAGTTGCCATACTGCATGACGGGCACAGTAGCCTTAGGAGATATGGCTACCATTGATGGAGGCTTTTCTTTAAGAGAGATTTCTCTAATTTCTACTGGTATACCTGCATAAGCAAGAGCCATCCTTGCCCTCATAGCATAAGGGCAACGCCGATATGAATACAGTATTGGTTTATTGGCTAATGATATTGACGCCATTTTTTTCTAGCATTTTTACTAGAGCATAGATTGCTTGATTTGCAGATACGCTCAAGCCATACTCTGCCCCACGTCGAACAATCAACCCATTCAAATAATCAATCTCGGTAAGCTTACCTTTAGCCAAATCTTGTGCGGTAGATGATTTCTGACCTGACATGGTGACCCCAATTGCATGATTTGCCTGATCTGCCTCTGCAGAACTAATTGCAACACCCTCTTTTTCTGCGACCATTAGGCATTCTTCTGTAATTTGATTGATCAGTCTTTCAACCTCTGGGGTGCTTACCATCTTCCCATATTGAATTTGACCAATTGCAGAAATTCCGTTGTAGCTACAGTTAACCAAAAACTTAAGCCAAAGATCTTTTCTGATGTTGCTAGATATCTCGCAGGGTATTTTTGATTTCTGAAAAAAATCTGATAACTCATCCAACTCACTTGAGTTACTACCCAACGATCCAAGAACAAGCTCTCCGCGACCAAAATGTTTTAACTTTCCTGGACCAACCATTGCAGTTGCCACATAAACAACTGTTGGGTAAGTTGGGTTATCTACTAGCTTGGTTATACGGTCCGCATTATCTACGCCATTTTGCAAGCTCAGTATCACAGCATTTTTATTTAAGTATGTCTTAACCTCATTGATCACTGATTCTGTATCTGGAGATTTAACACAGCACAAAACAATATCAGCACTAGCAAGTGGTAAATAGTCAGATTGAGCTTTAACTGCAACATACTCTTGAAATCCTTGGCAATCCATATACAAACCATTTTTAACAATAGCCTCTACATGATTGGCCCTTGCAATCAGAGTTACGTCATGACCAGCTCTTGCAAGCATTCCACCAAAGAAACAGCCTACCGACCCAGCACCCAGAACAACAATTTTGGGAGATTTATTCAAATTAAAGCTCTCAATTAATAAAAATTATTTGGCAATTAGTTATTTCTACTCTCAAGTTTTTCACCAAGCTCCTGCACGGTCGCAATCAACATGGCCAACTCTTTTTCTTTCATCATGTCTATTTTTTGATGCAGCAATTCAATTTCTAACTCAGCCTTAACATTTACTTCAAAATCATTATTAGCTTGATGTCGATCTATATCAGCTTGCCTATTTTGGCTCATCATAATTGCAGGCGCCGTGTATGCGGCCTGAAAAGATAAAATCAAATTTAGCAAAATAAATGGATATGGATCCCAATGATCATTATTGATTGAGTTATATGATATCCAGCCAATAATACAAATAGTTTGGCCAATGATAAATTTCCAAGAGCCGACGGCTTTAGCCACTTGATCTGAAATTTTCTGACCAAGAGTTAGCTCTGTTGGACTATCGGGATGTAACTTTGTTTGATGGGGATATCTTTGTCGATGCTTGCGCCTATGTTCTCGCAAACCTTCTAGTATTTTTAACTCTTGTTGTGTTGGTGTAATTACTGACATAGTGAACTCCCTTTAATACTCACTATGTTTACTTTACGCCAAAAACAAAACCACCCGAAGGTGGTTTATGGATTCTTGGTGGCCCGGGGCGGAATCGGCCAGGGCCTAGGATGCCTTAGCCTAGTGACTTTTCAAATAGTCAATTACCCAAGCTGGATCACTATCACTTGGGAAAATCGGATAATGAACCGCCTCGATTACACCATTGTTCGCAATGAGTGTGACTCGCTTTAGCAATGTCATTCCAGCGGCAACAAAAGTTGGCATATTCAATGCCCTTTGAAATTCGTAGTTCGCGTCACTAACAACTGGAAATGGAAGATGAAGTCTATCGGCCATCTCTTTTTGATACTCCGTGGTTTGAACGCTTATTCCTACAACCTCAGCACCTAGTGCTTGAAGTTCTTGGTAATGATCTCTAAATGAACAGCTCTGGGGTGTACAACCTCTTGCTCCAGGAATTTGATCCCAACCATCAGGCAAGGCAACATTCGGTTGCCCTGTCATTGGATAGCAGTAGATGACCAATTTACCTTTGATGTCACCAAAATTTATAGTCTTGCCATTGGTAGCATTTAAGGCAACATTCGGCAGTTTCATTCCCTTTAAATGATTGGTTGAACCATCATCTCTTGGAATGGGTAAATCAACGGGCAGCTGATTAAGGTTTGTCATAAACCCATTCTACAGAAGTAGAGGCATTTTCTTTTACACAATAGAAATAAAAAACCACCCGAAGGTGGTTTATGGATTCTTGGTGGCCCGGGGCGGAATCGAACCACCGACACAAGGATTTTCAATCCTCTGCTCTACCGACTGAGCTACCAGGCCAAGAACGAGGATTATAGCGTAAGTTCTTTAATAGATAAAGAAATGCGGCTGACTGTAGCCAACTCTCCTTATGCTACAAGCATCCTACGGCAAGTGGGGATGCTTAATCCTGCTGAACGGTACAAGTAGATTTAAGCGTCTAGTCAAAGGACTATTGAAAAAATATTTGCCTTTTTAAAAATGTTGGCTTAAGATGGCCTCGTTGATGGATGGATTTCCAATCAACTTTTATTAACAAAGTCATGGATTTGACATTTGAAAGGAAGTTACTATGAGCAAGCAAACTCACATCTTTAAGCCTACTATCGCTAGGCGAATCCCCGATCCAGTATTTAAAAAGCTATACGACACAGAACGTCATATTTTTATTATGAACGTAAAAGATCTGCCTTTAAATTTAAGTGCGGATCCTAATGCAAGACGACCGAATATTAACAAGCAGGTTTACAAGGTTGTTGAAAATAGCCTTTTAAATCGCCAAGACTCCTCAGAGCCAAATACATTTCACTTGAAAAATAAAGGGATCACAATGATCGCCAATTCAGTGGAACAATCAGGCGACAATGAATATAAAGTAACCCTTGATATAGGACACGGAATTGTTGATGGCGGACACACTTATCAGCTAATCTCCAAACATATATTAGATGGTGATTTGCCTGATGACCAGTATGTAACTGTTGAGATCCGCACAGGAATAAGGCCAGAGTGGATTCAGGACATTTCAGGCGGGCTCAATACTGGAGTACAAGTTCAGGCAATGAGCCTTGATAACCTATCGGGCATGTTTGAAGAAATCAAAGGTGAGCTTCGTAAACATGGATTAGAAAAGAGCATTGCATGGAGCGAGAATGATGATGGTGAATTCAATGCACGTGACATCATCGGATTAATGCTTTGTTTCAATATCGAAATTTATAGCAACACAGAATCTAATCATCCTGTTGAGGCTTATACAAGCAAAGCATCTGCCCTCAAGAAATTTGAAGAAAAAAATGAGTCCTTCAATCGAATGAAGTTGATATTAAAAGATATCTTAGAGCTTCACGATGAAATTAATATCACCGCCGGGACTATTTGGAATGAAGGTGGCGGCAAAACAGGTAGCGGCGGCAAAGCCGGAAGTTTAGCCTGGATGGATTATAAAAATCCTGTCAAAAAGCAAAAACCTTTTTATTACCCCTTCACAGATCGTCACTCTGAATATCGAATGACAAGTGGCGCTCTATTTCCTATTCTTGCGGCATTTAGGTGGTACATCAAATATGCTGATGACAAGCAAACTATGACATGGCGCATTCCATTCGCCGATGTGAAGAAAGCATGGCATGATGTTTCAATGCAACTGCTTAGAGCAACCGCAGAAATGTGTGATGAATTAGGCAATAATCCAAACGCATTAGGTAAAAGCAAATCAAACTGGGGCAATATGCACAATATTGTTAAAGCATACGATCTGCAATCAAGAAATAACTAAATATATTAAGCCCGCTTTAAGCGGGCTTTTTTAATCTAGACTTACTAGCTGTTGCTGTGCTCTTCTGATGGCTTGTCTAGCTTTTTCAGCTTTAACAGCTTGCTTTGCTCTATTGGCTTGGGCTTGTAATGCTTTAACTCTTAATTGTTCAGAGGTTTGGGGCGTAGAAACTGCGTTTTCGCCTAATTTAGTTGGTATGCTCGCGACAGCACCCATACCAAAATTCCATTCAGCCAATAACTTAGCGTGAATAACACTATCAGCTTCAATAGTAGTTCTAACGATTTGTCCTTTGATGCAGACTTGGATGAGATACTTGTTCATAAAAGTATTTATTTAGATAATATTTCCAATAAAACATTTGAAAAGGCTCAAGCATGACTAATGATGTATCTCTTTATGACAGAGCGTTAGAAGTTACCCAATCCAATTCATCACTTTACGACCGATGGGAAAATCAAATTGCATATCGTATGGCTCAAAAATGGAAAAGGGCTTTCTCTGTAGCGGCAAAAGTGTCTGGCTCTTCAAATCCAACAATTATGGAAGTCGCTGATATGGGAGAAAATGAAGTTACTAATGCGAACGAATTCATTGATGACTTAAAAGAAATATTTAAAACTCTAGGAAAAGGCTGTACTTTGGACGGCAATGGAAACTGGTCCTGACAATTATTAGAGATTCAAAGTTCCGGCTTAATAAATAAGCGCCTGTAAACTAGACGCTTATTTTAAAAAGATCAATGCTTAAAGCCGCTTCTTAAACTAGCACTGGCAGTCTCTATTTGGCCGTCTAATTCACCCGCTTCAACAGCCTCTTTAACTGCGATTAATGCCCTCACTAACTCTTCTGCATTTGCAACCTCTACGCTAGGCTTACCTTTTGCCAGCTCCAGTGTCCAACTGCCATACTTCACTGAAAAACATACTTTTCCGGATTCAGCTACAAACCACCAAGGCTTAATTCGCTTTGGCACTTCTAGCTGTTTACGAAGTCCTGTTTCTTTATCTATATAACTACGATGCTTTTTAACTACAAATTCAGCGCCATTAATTTGGCTCTTGGCTAACTGGATTTGTTCCCATAGTTTGCTAGCCAACTTATTCCTGCGTATTTGAATAACAGGCATCTGCGTAGGTTTCTTAACAGCTACTAACTTCAAATTACTTAATGTGCTCATTTAATTTCTCCTTTTAGTTAATGGGCGCACGTAGTTTGTTTTCGATCTTTGGCTTAGGTCGACCTATTTCTTCCATGTGCATGATTTATATAAGAAATTTAGATAAATTTAAGGGTTTTGTTTGGTTCAACTAAATAACTATACAAATGAGATTAAGGCTGGCACGCCAACTGTATGTGCTGTTAAATCCGTTCTAACTGTGACGGCAAACAATTAGGTTGCTCATTACTTGCTTCTTTACACTACCTAGCTGATAGCTAGATGCTGAAATGACACCCCTATGTGGTAGCTCCATTTGTAAAGTCGTAATAGTTAGTAGCGTAGCGATACGCGAATAAGTGAGTGGGGCGCCACAATTAACCCACAAATACACCATAAAGCTACTGATATAGGCTGTGGATGTGTTGCGTAAGACGAGCACTTAAAAGGTGATAGCAAAACCTACCTTTCTTGTTAAATCAAGTTGTGTGTATATCAGTTGTCAATCCTCAGTAAAGATTGCTTTTCGCTACGCTCTTAAATGAGCGTGGCTTGTGCTTCTTCCTAGTAAAGATCTCTTTAATAAAATAATTAAGAAAAAATAAATGTGCTGAATAAAAGCGATAGCTTTTATGAAAGCACAAGTTAGCGTAGCTAACTTATTACTGTTTATATAAAAAGCATAATAAAAAATCAACTCTGATAGACTGATAAAGCAAAAGTCTAATTACACAAACCAACCAAATTAAATGAGAAAAAACTTACTGATTGTTTTAGCTGTTTTTACATTAATGTGCTTACTTGGAATATACGGCAAGTTAACATACGTGCCAATTCAAAACCCAACAAATGACGTTGACTTAAGGCTTGAAGGCATTATGTTTCAGAGTTGGTTTGCTTTTACATTCATCTTTAGCATAGCTCTCTTCTTTCTTCTAACAGCTATCACATATGTAATCAGATTAATCAAAGACAAGAGAGTATTAGGTAAATGACTAGTAAGATAGAGCTTGAAGCACTTGTAAGAGAGAGCTTTGCAAATGGGCGTGTATGTCTAATTCCTAAAAAGTGGAATGAGCTATATAAATTAATTACCAGCAAAACAAAGGCTAATGATTTACCTTTGCCATTTATTTTGAATGCTTGGTGGGATTCAACAGATGTAATGAAAGAACTACGTCTCAAAGAACATTTGGAATACGCATATGACAATGGTTTAATTAAAGAGGTTAAAGAGTTTCTATATAAATTAGATGAAGCAGATTGGCACCACTTAGAAGATTAAGTATTTGTAAGTTATTTTTCGCCAAAAGCAGAACCGTAGCACTGTAGAACAAGTATTTGTTTGAAATAGTCAGCCGCTTTCTTGTCGCCACTCGCATCTTTCATTTCAGCAGATAAGTTATCAATAAGCCCAATACACTTCCTATACTTGTATTCACCGTACACAATTGGCGATAAATAGATTGAAGCAACAATAAAGATAGTCCCAATAACTACAACCGCAGTGCAGTTTGATTTTTTAACTTGATTTTCCATATTAGCCCTTCAATAAATTTGTAAAGCAATCAACTACGTTTTATATATAAATATTTTTGCTTATAAACCGCAATAATAAGCATAAAGAAATGTGCTGAATATCAACACAGCTAAAGTATCTAAAAACAACGTGTAGGGCATATACGCAAGTCTACGTAACATGTTGTCAAAATCCCACAATCTCAATAAATAAAACAATATAAGGAAATAAGTATTTCCTTATATTTTGCTTCTAAAACAGCATATCTCATTGATTTATGGAAGAAATTACTAATGACAACAAATAGGCAAAAAGAGGTAGGAAAAAATAAACAAAGAAAACATACTTTAGCTATAGCAAAACTTTGGTTAGGAAAGAAAACTATGGCTAAGCAAGCAAAAACACTCAATCAACAAGAGCTTCGTAGAGTTTTAGATTACACAGCCACACGCAAGCACAGCACACGCAATCGCGTCTTAGTGCTTGTAAGTTTTTTAAGTGGTATGCGTGTAGGTGAAATAGCTAGTTTGCGTTATAGCGATGTTGTTAGTGCTGATGGCACTATCAAAAACGAAATTTACTTAACAGCAGAACAAACAAAAGGTAGTGAAGGCAGAACTGTGTTTGTTAGCGACAGACTACGCAAAGAGCTAGAGAGCTACATTGCCAGATACAAACCAATCAATACCAATCGTAAGTTCTTTTATAGTCAAAAAAGCACTAGCGATGGATTTACTGCCAACACTCTTACTCAGTTCTTCCACTATTTGTATAAAAGAGCTGGCATTGATGGAGCAAGTAGCCACAGCGGGCGTAGATCATTTGCTACAAATATTGCAAGCAAAGGTGTTGGTATTAGAGTTCTACAGAAACTATTGGGACACAAGAATATTCAAACTACTTCTGTGTACATCTACGCTAGCGATGATATGTTGCGAAAAGCTGTTGAGTTGGTCTAGAAATATTTTTTCATATAAAAATATTTCATCGGCCTGAAAGGCTTACAGCTATTGACTTTGAATTATCTGTCAAGTTTCAAAAATTTGTGCGAAAAATCCTAAAAATCTAGAATAGATACATCAATTCAATAAAGCAAACACAATCACGTATTTGTTTTTGAACTGAATTTTAGGAGATCTTAATGAATAGATATGAAGTATTTGGTGAAAATTTAGTAACTGAGCGTAAATCCGTTATTTACGAAGCAAATAGTCCTGAAGAGGCAATTGCTATGGCGAAGAGGGATATAGAAAATCATACTTATTTTTTTAGTGATTGGGAATTTGAGAGTTGCTCGAACGAAACAACTGTTAAATTTACTGGAGCCTCATTAATTAAGTAACTACGCTAGCTTTTCAGCACTTAGCATTGGGGTTAGCTTGGAGTAGTGTCGCTCAATCATCCCAACACTTGTTCCCATTTGCCTAGCTAATGTGTGTATATCAACACCATTGGCTAGTGCAAATGTGGCATAAGTGTGACGTAGGCTGTAAAGCGTTCTTTTCTTATCGCCTGAGTCTTTCCACAAACCACTGAATTTCATCAGGCCTCTAAATATATTCTCAAAGTTGGTTGGCTGATCTCCACATTGCAATCTAAACACTAACTTATCTAACTTGGCACTAATCAACTGATCTAAATCTTCAAATGGTAAGTTTTGCCACTTGATCAAATGCTCTAAAACCTCAACCACTTTATGCTTGGCTATCAAGTAACGTGGTCCAGTTTTTCCGCTGACCCAGATACGCAGATATTTCTTATCTCCAATCCAATGCCACTGCAAATGACGCCAACGAATAGGCATTGATTCAGTACTGTGCCTAATACCTGTATGCACCAACACTTCTATGTATACACTTAATAACTCTCTAATCTGCCGAGACCTATCTAACATTGTCGCGTTAATCCAACTTGGAATACTAAGACGCAATTCATCTAGCTCTTGTTCTGTAAACGCAGGTCTGGGCTGACTTTTTTCACCCTTAGCGTCTAGTAACGGGACGCCTTTGTTAAATGGAATAATATTTTTCTCGCGACCAAGATTAATCACCCTGTTATATGCACTAGCATGATTTCTCTTTGTACTGGCCATAGGCACTTTACCCATCTCTGCAATACGCCACTGCTCAAAATCAAAGATCATTTCAGTGGAGATGGCATTGATATCAGTTTTGCCAAAAAATGGTATCAAATACTTATTGATTGCAAATGCATAGTCTCTATATGTTCGCTTGCCAGTTTTTTGGCTTAATGCTTTAGCCATGTTGGCTAATTCAATTTCAGCTACTTGTTTGAATGTCTTGGTCTTGGGATTTATTCCAGCATCAGCACGAATCGTAATTGCTTCATACATGGATATTGCCTGTGGCTTGGCTAATGCCAAATCATCTAAGCCCGTACTCAACACATGCCACTGCCCACTAGGCAATTTAAATCTACATTGCCATAAAGAACTTTCAGGTCGTTTGAATAGAGTCAGCTTACCATCTAGTATGCGATGTTGGTTTTCTACTGACCTAGGGTGTTTAAAGAATTCAGTTAAGTTTTGCAAATCAAGCGTCTAGTTAAAGGACGCTTATATTTTGCGGTCAAATTATGATTTGGACGACCTATTTAATTATTTACAAACTCCTCTCCAGCTTTGAATCCAATCTACTGGAATGACTAGTTCTGTATGCTTACCATGCCTATTTCTTAGGTGGACTTCGGAAAAATTTTTGCCGTTCCAATACCCTATATAAATTTTCTTTGGGTTAAATACATACCTAATCTCATAAAAGCCTTGTCGAATTGGTGCTACTTTTATATCAAACCAATTTGTCATGACTAGCTTTTTATTCATTTGATGTTTTTACTTAACAACCACCACACGAGAATGTATCAATTGATGCAACTCTTCTGATGCACTGTTCCAAAGTTTAATTTGAGGCCCAGTAATTGATTGCAATCTTGTATCCAAAAAAAAGTTGTGTAAATGCCTTGGTAAATTTACCAAATCATCTAAAGTTTTTATAATCACGTCTTTCTCATTTCTTAATAGTGACCACTCTTTATCTGATGCCTTAGCATTATCCAGATAAGTTACCTCTTCACGGGTTATGCGTGGCCATAAGTAGTAAAACATCTTGTTTGGGAAAGAATACTTTGTTAAAAACATTTCACCCACAGCAATGTGGCCAGCTCTTTGACTACCATCAGTAAAATTTCTTATATTTCTTGCTGAATATTTAACAATGTAGTCATCAAAAATTATTGTTGATCGCTTTTCGGCAAACTTTTCCCAACTGTTTTTATATATCTTTTCGAATTTATTTAAGTAAATCTCGTAGCAAGTTTCTTCATATTTTTCTATAAAATTTTTTAATTCTGACTTGTCAGAACCCATCAGCTCTAATAGTTTTTTAATGATTTCTAAATCTTGAACTATTAAATATGGTGTTCCAAATACCTTGCCAACGTTATAAGCCATGCCATATAAATCTGGCTGCACAGAAAACTTTCCAGGCCTTAGGTAATAAACCCCTAATATTCCTTGCTTTACTGCACCTAAAACATGGTGGAATCTCTGATACTGGGCATTTCCACTTGATCCCCGACCTAAGCAATCGGTACCCTCAATTGCTAGTACAGGCACTTCTTTACCACTTGGATCAGCTTGGACATAGACACAATCACATGAACCATAGTCTTGACCTTGGTGTGTAAATGTTAATCCGCCATCTTTAAATAGTCTTTGATCATCATTTGACCCCTCACTAAATACGCGAGCGTAATATGTACCTACAGAGGGGCCCACATTATCAATAATTTCACGCTTAACTATTTCATCGCTAGAAAGTGCCATATTTTAAGAATCTCACTAGTGCGTCCAAATGATCTTTAAAGCTAATATTTTTAATTAATGAAATTAATTCTTCTTTACTATCAATTTTCTTTCCAAGCTTATTGATACATAACAAATTTAATTCATCATTTGTATAGTTGGAAAGTAAATAGCAATTAAAGTAGGACTTAAGCCATTCTCGATATTCCTTTTGCTTACTAATATCTGAGTACTCGTTTTGGGTAACTGGCTTGCGATAAGACATTTTATTGTTGTCTATGTACAACATGCCAAATCCATCATCTGAAGGAATTTTTTTATACGGGTGAATTTCTACTGCCGAATCAAAATACCCACTACTTATGTATTTTCTTATTTGGACTTCCATTGCTTGAGTGGATGTTTTAGCCTCCCCAACCAATAAACTATTTAAGCCAATACTATTTGTTCCGATTGAAGTCTCAGGAAATACCCTCAACATCCCAAGCTCAAGAACATTAAATCCTCTATTGAGTAACTTATATTTTTCGAGACAATCTTGTATTTCACTTATCCCATACCCCCCAAAGTCAGGGCTACCTAACTTATGCGATAAAGGAATTTGGTTCTCTGTAACATAGCCTTCATTTATGAAATATTTACATGCCAAATATTCCATAAAAGATTCTAAGCCATAGCCTTTTTTTGATATATCTACTCTAAATAATACGATGTTAGTATCAAAGCCAGCTGGCCCATATTTATCTCGCAACAAAAGTCTTAATTGATTCTCACTTGATATTTCAATTGGCACAATAATTTTGGGCCCATCTTTTATATAACTTCGTTGCTCTGTAATGTAATAAGGGGTGTTTTTTAAAATTGAATTATCAAAAATTCCTGTTACAAAATTGTAGTCATTCGCGTTATAAAAAACTTTTAATAGTCCTTTGGGCGTAAATGGGAAAATTTGATTTTCAAAATATGTGCCGCCCGCCACGGAACTAAACAAAAAAGCCTCTCTAGAGCTAACAGAAAGGCCTCTTCCTAGTGGAGTTTCAACAACTTCACCACCAACAATATTCTTTAAAGTTGCAACTATAGCTTCTGCATTAAGTTCCATTTTTGCTCATTACAAGGATCCTATCTAATTTCTCTTTCTTTCCTTTTATTGCCTCATCACCGCCATATTTCACAATTGTAGTTTTTGATGCCGGTATTTCATCATCAACTATTGCATGCGTTTTAAATCCAATTGTTTCATATAGTTTCGAAATATCATCTGCAGTATTCAATGTATTTTTTTTGCTTAGATGAACATCGCCCAAAATAAAAACACAGAGAGCGTCGTCTTTCATAACACGCTTTAACTCAAGGCCCACATCTTTCATAGCCTCTAAATAACTATTTCTTTGCTGAATTAAGTTATTTGACAAAATCTCTTGTTCATCAAATTCTACGCCAGCAAACCAAAGTCTTAATCTATTTGAATGAACGTAATCTAATGTGTGATAGTAGGGAGGCGAAGAAATAATTACATCTATACTTTTATCAGCAATCGAAAGTTTTCTTGCATCACCTAAAATTACTTTGCCTTTTACCTCAGCTGGAATTGGATCCGAATACATTCTTTTTGCTTTTGATACCAGCCTTGGCAAAACCTCTCGATATTCAGCCACAGGTTTAGGATTGGGTATGTATGGAATGATGTAGCCAGTTCGCATGGAAAGATGGGTTGTTCTATGCCCATGAATAATTCCTAACAAGCAACCCAATAAAAAATCTCTTTTATCTTTTATTAATCGCTCTCTAACTAGCATTATTTCTTTAAGGGTATCTTCATGATAAAAAATTTTCACCCACTCTGGAATAACACTTAAATCTGGATTGCCTTTCAAATTTTTAATTGAGTCTAAGTAATCTAACTCGTTACTCAAACCTCTTCGATCAAATTTGGCTCTAGTTATTATGTTTGCATAAGGATTCAAATCATTTGCTATAGAGCGGCGCCCCATATTATCAGCCTCAAGCGGTATAGTTCCAACCCCACCAAAGGGATCAAGTATTAAGTCGCCTTCATCACTAAATATATCAATCAAAAAATGAGCAAAAGATGGCTTAATCCTGCCCACATATGAAGATATCGAGTGTATCCATGCGCCCCAATTTTGTTTGGCATATTCGCCCTTAGTCCAATTTCTTTCTTGAAGCTCGCGAACTTTCTTTGCTATAGATTTGCTCACTTATTTTTCTTTTCTAAATATTAAGCAGTAGTGATGAACAATATTAGTTGTATATGCATATGGATAACCAAAAGGCGCTAAGCCGACCTGATCCTGGCACCATATTTTTTCATCCTTAAGCGTGTATTTTTGACCCAATTTTTTTGCTAAGTCCCAAGCAAGCGGATAATTTTTCCCACCTTTTTTGACATTTTTAATGATAACTACCAAGTAACCGTCGGGCTTTAAAAAATCAAATATTTGAAAATATATATTTGCTAATCTATCGAGAAACTCTTCATAGTCATTGATATTACCCATATCAATTTCTTTATCTGAATATTGAATATCCAAGCTTTTCTTAGATCTTTTTTTCTCAAAATCTCCAGTACTGCGTTGCAAAATGTCCCAGTATGGAGGAGAGCTAATTGAAAAATCAATTTTCTTTATTTTATTTTTATGAAGTAATTCTGTTAGATTTTCTGAGCTGCCATGAATTACTTTCTGTTTGGTTCTAAGCTTTGTTATTTCATAGTATTTTTCATTCAGTTCAATTCCAACACCTTTCCTACCCGTTCGATCGCATCCAACCATTGTTGAACCAATGCCATTAAATGGATCAAATACTGTCTCACCCTCCTTGGTAAAAAACCCAATAAATTCAGCCATCATTGTTGGTGAATATGTGGCTGGATGATCTTCTGAATTCAAGCCCGCCTTCTGAGTTATAGCCTTTTCTTCTTTTATGTCAGATTGAATAGCATCAAAAACAAACCAACTTTTAATAAATCTAGTCCACTGTTTACCGGTCAAATGATTTATCTTGTTTCCTAGAGCATACGCACCATCGTCAGGATCTAAAACTAACGCCTCTGCTTTTTCTATTACTGCAGTTGGGTGATAAAGGCCCACCCTATCCCAATTCTCTTTAAAAGACTTTGGAATCCCTTCAAATGCCTCACTTTTTCTTATTTGACTTAACTTATTCTTAGCAAGCCTATTCAGCTCTTCGTCGGTGTGCGGAACAATTTTTCGAGAGACTGAATGAAAAAAGTAGTTGGTTTTTTTGGGCATTGTTATTTAATTCTTTTTTAACTTTTAGTATTTTATTGTCGTTTACTCTTTTAAACAGAGGTTTTATTAGCTTATCTGAGTCTTTTCATTCAAATGCTTTAAATCTCTCATTTTTAAACATCTAGTTACAAGATACTACTTAAGAAAATCCCTAATAAATTTCTCACGTTTTGTCATTTTCTTCCGCTGGTTGATGTTTTGTCGAACTAGCCAAACCACATCCTCACTGTAATTCTCAGTATTTCTCTGAGCTCTTTTGGCCATATTGGGTAATCCAATGATTCTTGCTGTACTAATCGTTGCATTGATTAAATATCCTTCATGTAAATTAAATTTATCTAACTCATGGGCCTGTATTTGCATAGGCACCAACATGCTCATAATCACCGCTCCACTTACCATCACGCTCTCACCTTTTTTGTCATATTTGGCACTTTATGAGCCGACTAGCTCATTAATTGAGCTACCATTTAGCTATTCTGATCACAACGCACTGAAATCTAGATATGAGCCAACTTGAACGCTTACAGAAAATCAACCAAATGATCCTTGAACGCACAAGCGTTCCTGTTAATGACTTCCTTCAAGAACTTGAAATCTCTTTGGCGACCTTTAAAAGAGATTTAGAAAAACTTAGAAGTAACTTCAATGCACCCATCATTTATGACCATGACTCAGGGGGCTATAAGTTCGACAAACCTAATGCGGGTAAAAAGTTTGAACTTCCAGGAATGTGGTTTGATGAATCTGAGGCAACAGCGTTAGTACTCATGCAACACTTACTTTCAGGACTAGATCAAGGCGGGCTTATTGGTCCGCACATTGCACCCCTAATGAGCAGAATCGATGCAATTCTTGGTAATGGTGAGACGCCATCAAAAGAATTAAGAAAACGCATCAAAGTATTAGGGATGGGATCAAGAAAAACTCCAATTAAAAACTTTGCAGATATTGGCAGAGCTTTATTAAATAGAAATCGAATTCAAATTACCTATTACGCTAGAAGTACAGATAAAGAGTCTCAACGGGAAATATCGCCGCAATCATTAATCTACTACAGAGACAATTGGTATTTGGATGCTTACTGTCACTTAAGAAATGATTTAAGAAGTTTTTCTGTTGATGGCATCAAAGACTGCAAAGTCCTTGATAAAAAGGCTACAGATATTTCTAGTAAAGAATTAAATGAATACTTTGCCAATAGTTATGGAATCTTTTCTGGTAAAGCCACAAAGAAAGCACGCCTACGCTTCAACGCTGAACGAGCCAGATGGGTATCTACTGAAACTTGGCACCCCAACCAAATTGGAAAGTTTGATGATGAAGGCAACTACGTTCTTGAATTTGAATATAACCAGGAACCTGAATTAGTCATGGATATTTTGAGGCATGGCTCTAGTGTTGAAGTGCTTGCACCACAATCGTTAATCAATCATGTGCATTCAGAGCTAAAAACTGCACTATCTCTTTATAAGTAAAAACTCACGGAAAACCACAATGACAACTTATCAATTCAACATTGTCCTTGAGGACTATGAATTCTTTGCTCTTGAAAACGCTTTAAATCGTCTTTGTAATGAAGTTAAAGAAGAAACTGGAATTGAGTGTTTTGATCCAATCACCCAAGAACCTAGACATGTGTACGGACAGATCCTCACTAGGATGAAAGAGTCAATCAAGAATATGGAATTACGAAGTACCTCAAGTTTTATTCCCAAATAATAAGGAGGCTACATGTTAGGTTGGCAAATAATTATTAGAAAAGAATCCGCTGAAACTTCACTTGCCTCGTGGACAACAGGACTGGGCGGTACAGATTGGCTAGACACCTTAGTTAAAGAAGGTAAGGCTAAGGATTTGGGTGGAAATGGTTACCCAAATAGCTACTCTGCTAAAGCAAATGAAATACTTCCCTTGCTGACGGTTGACTCCATTAATTCATTCAGTGGCGGCAATACAAGATTAAAGTCCGATCAAATAGCGGCTTGTGCCAATGATGAAACTTTAATTATTGAAGCATG
>JACCDQ012005692.1_pt1 | contig 23476 bp, 26 predicted proteins | sample 7446031 | NCBI WGS metagenome assembly JACCDQ01 (sample SAMN15323442, study PRJNA562643) | freshwater metagenome | isolation source: river surface water | place: USA:Blue River Watershed | collected 2017-08-17 | reverse complement strand
GCCGGTGTTGTTGTTCCCGAGTTCCAGCTCCATGTACAGCGGCCCCAGCACATCACGGGGTTCCGGTTCGAGCATCACGACCAGCTTGGCCAAGAGTTGGCTAAACGCGTCCACATCATCTTTTTCGTACCGTTTGACGGTGGCCAGGTACTCGGATTCCAGGGCTTCAAACCGTTCAGAGGGGAGAAATTGACGCATGGCATTGTGGACGGACAGCGCCGAGAGGTTCACGAAGTCGCGGAAGACTTCATAGCGGTGGCGGTGTCGAGCGATGCCATTGAAAGCACGCACGAACTCGCCTCGCGCCACTTGTGGATTTGTGGACATAACTTTTCCTGTGGAAAAGGCGCGTCCACCACTGGCGGACTGCACCAGTGGTTGAAAAAAGAGACCCTGCCCGCCTAGCGTGGAACGGGTCGGGCCTCTCGATCACCCTATGGAAAAGGGGCTTTGAGTCAAGCCTTGTTGCGCTGATTTTTGAGGCTGGCCAGCATGCCTTCAGCGCGGTTCATGATGTCGTCCACCGGCTCGTCCGGGCGAAAGCCAAACGGGCCATCAAAGCCGTTGTCGATGACCTCGAACTCGATTTCTCGGACACCGGCGCGGCACTCCAGTTTTTGGATGTACTGGCTCCAGGCTTTTGCCGTGCCTCGATTGCCCCACCAGGTCATGGAGAACTGCATGGGCGGCCGGGCAATCACCACCGGACACTTGGTCTGCAAAAAAGGATCGATGTGGCTGGCAAACAAGTCCTCGACGGAGTCCTCCAGCGGATCGTCGGCCTCGAACTCACGCACCGTCCAGCCCAGGGCAACTGCCGCCCGCTCCAACTTGTCCCAAGTTGAAGAGCCAGAAGAGGTCGGGTACAAAATGACCAGGTGCTTGGTGGATGTGGCCACGATGTCGTTCTCGTCCTCTTCTTCGGGGAAAATCCACTGACGATTCTCCCCTTCTCCAGAAACGTAAGGGCGTCCCGTGTAGGAATATTTTTCGACCGTTTCCAGCTCGATGCGCAGGGCCTCTTTCGCGGCCTGTTCGGCTCGCTCTCTGGCCGCGTTGCGCTCCTGTAGGTAAATGTCCAGGATCGTATTTCGCAGCTGCTTGAGATTGGCAATCTCCAAGCGAAACTGGGCATCACGCCGCACCGTCGGCCGCAATAAATGAATGCCTCTCTCGCGCAACCCCTCTTCCAAAAACCGCTCCGCGTTTGGAGTCCATCGCGCCGCCCACGTGACCGATGTCCACCACGGCATCAGTAGCACCACCATGTGCCCATCTGGCTCGCCCTGTCGGTACTGGTCGATGGCACCAAGCAGGCGCCGGAAATCTTCGTGCAGATTGGTATACGGGGTGATCCACGTATCCACAAACACATGATCGATGCGGAGTGCCTGGCTCAAGGCCCGGAATGTGTGCACGCCCTTTTGCATGGGCTGCACGACCAAGACGACACGGTGGCTGATGGGGTCTTTCATGAAGGGGACTTCGAGAGGTACATCACATGGACGGGTCGTTAACTCCCTGCAGAGACGATAGCAATCGGGTCTACATCAGGATGAACGAAAACAAGATCCCCGGCCTCCAGCAAATATTCTGCTCCCTGTGGGATGAATCGCTGCTGCGAAGGGTACTTTCGGGGAATGACATACGACCCGTTTGCACCGAATTGTCGAAGCAGCAATGCTGCTTTGGCATGCCGTTGAATTTCCAAATGATGCCCCGAGATTGAATTTCTGTAAGGGCTATCTCGAAAATCCTCACGGCCGAAGATCCACCCCGTGTTATTCCCACGACCATCTGGCAGGTGACGACCATTGAAGAGCACCCGCAGCCGCAAATCGAAACTGCAGTGAAGACACACGGGGGCAGTCAGCCGATAAAGTGAAAATGTCGTCAAGCATCGTTGGCATATGCCTAGCGAGAAACTTTTCACCATGCCGGTCAGCATGGGCGTGACTGGGGCTTCAACTTTTCGTGCGAGTGGCTCAGGGCTCAGGGCATTTGAGAAAAACTCGATCAGTTGATCGGACAACATCGATGGAGCGACCGATCCATAGGGCGGGCATAGATTGAATACATCCCCAAGGCACCCTCGGTACAACCACCCCTGGAGTTTTCGTTGTTGTATCACTTCAAAGTCGAGTTCCCTATCTCGTGCCGTCTGAGTGGGCCAAAAGCCCAAAAGAATCCAGTGCAGCAGCGTTGCAAAGGCGTACACGTCAGCGGCTGGCGTGTAGCCCGTTTTTTCCACTTCCGGCGCAATCGTGAGTTCTATCCCGCCGCCCAAAGCCGGGGGAGAACCTGCGCCGAAGGCACATTGAAAATCTATCAACACGACGTGCGGGAACCGGGATTCCCGATTCACCACCAAGATGTTGCCCGGATGCCAGTCGTTGAAATAAATCCCTCGACTCCGTAAAACATCAAAAGCCCGAGCGAGCTGCAGAGCAATGGCGATACGTACCGGCGAAAACGACGGCACATCAGCCAAGTACACGGAAAGACCGTTTCCACCGGAAACCAACGGGGTCACCACCCCCATTGGGGCATCGGTCATATCAAAGGGGAATGCAAACAAGGGGGGTGCATTCCATCCAGCGGTTTTGCCTCGCAGCCACTCCACTTGTTGGCGAGCGCCCGGCTTTTCATACGTGAAAATCTTGAATGCCACAACGCGGCCACTACTCAGGCTCGCTCGAAGCACCATCCCCTCCGCTCCTATGCCCAATAGCGCGGACTCGTCAGCGCTGATTTCTTCGCCATATCTGGTGGGGACGCGCATATAGCCTCACAAAAAGTTTGGGCGCTGCCCTGCCCCAAGAAGTGCCACCGAAGTGTTGTCGGTCAATTGCCCCTCGATCGCGTGAAGGGCGGCATGCAAGCCCGCGGATACATCACCCTCGGCATCATCGATGCTTTGCAGCAGCCAGTGGCCAAGCGTTTCCGGCTGGGCACGAAAGAGCGTGGATAGGCCATCGGTCATGCACAAAACGACCTCCCCCTTGTGGAGCCTCATGCTGCCCAGAACTGGAGCCTCCGCGCACGATTGGGTGGAAACGTACCCGACAAGATCGCCGTTTTCGTTCACTTGATCGTGCGTAAGAAAGCGCGTTTTTCCGGCTGTATCAATATGCGCAATGAGGCCATCCCCCAGCTGCGCATAGTGGACGCTTCCTGTGGCCGCTCGTTTCATGCACAAAAAGGTGCATGCGCCGGTCTCGCCGCCTTCGGGCATTAGCACGCCTCGGCGGTGGTATTTTTTCCTCACATCATGGACGAAGCGAGAAAGGTCTGGCTCGTGATCGGAGCGCAAGAATCGACGGATGCTGAGATCCACCACCGTGCGGGCAATGACGCCGCCGAGTTTTTTTGGGTCACCGCCCATGCCATCCGCCAAAATCGCGTGATCGGCACAAGCGTATCCGGCGTCCTCCTGCGTCCACCGGCGAGCCGATTGCACTTGTGCCCACCCAGAAAGCCAGGGGTTATGCATGGTTCACCCCCGTGCTGCCATCCGGGGTGTACTCCGCCACATCGATGCCCATGGCCAATAAAAACTCAATCCACTGCGAGGGAAATTCCAGATATTCCATGGCCCCCTCCTAGTTCAAAAGCAGTTGTTGCATAACGGCAGGAGAGGCGTTGTTATTGCTTGTGATCGTGGCCCCCAGGCGTGAGAAAAATTGCTGCAATGCGCCCTGCTGTGCCGCGTCAAAAAACAAGTCAGCGGAAAGGCTTCGCAGCTGTGCGATGTCCGAAGGATCGGCCCGAAACCCGACGGTGACGATGCGGCCCCCAGTGGCTTTGATTTTTTCGTAAATCGCCCGTGACTCTTGAAAATCTGAGACGGCTCCATCGGACAAGACGACATACCAAGCCCGTGATTTCAGATAGTTTTTCGGGGCCTTCCATGCCTGTTGCTTCTCAAACGCCAGCTCCAGGGCAGGGGCCAGTCGTGTCCCGCCGCTCGTCTGTAATAAGTTCTCTGCAACAGGAAGTGGAGCATCAATGGGCTGCAGCGGCAAAATCTCGCGGGCTTGATTGGCAAACGTCAGGATGGATACGTTCGCATCGGACGTTTGGCTTCGTCCTCGCTTGGCGTGCTCAAACAAGGCAACGGCCGCACCGGCTGCTTCCACTATTTTTGTCTCCATCGAGCCGCTGCAATCGAGCAGCACGAAGATGTTGGACACGGAAACCAGTGGCTGCACCAAGTTCGGGGCCTGGCGCGACAAGACACGATCCATGTTGGAAGCACCACCTGCGCTGGCGTTTTGGGCCATCTGCATTTTTGACTTCCGATTGAGATCCGGGGTTGGTTGGTAGGGCATGACTCTCTCCAAAGTTAAGGACGGGAATTGGGGGGCGTGATGTATCCGGCAAATTTGCCGTTTGCATCGCGGATGATTTGGCTTCCGGGCGGAATACGTTCCGTGATTCCCGTCACCAGGTCAGACACATTGGCCGACACGTCGGCCACACTGCAAAACCGTGCATTCGGGTCACGCCGGTTTTGAAACACCTGGCTTCCCACCTTGGTGGGAAACACGCGCATCAGGGCAGAGAAAAGGCCCATCGAACACCTCCTTCACACCCCCCTTGCTGGCCGGGAGATTTGCCATGCGCTGCTGAAGTGCAATCGCATGCCTACATAATAAGACGTTTCGTCAAAATAACTTATATCCGACCAAAACAAACAGGTATTTAGTCCTGAAACTCTCGGTTGTACCTGTTGCTAACCATCATCTCCATGATTGGCCGCTCTGTTAGCGTCAACTTTTCTCTTGCTGACAACAACGTCTCATTGATGCGCTCGCTCTTTGGCTGTACCAAATCGTTGACGGGAATTTGGTGCCTGCGCCACGCTTGGCTAATCAAATTCGCCAGTGACGCATCCAGTTTGCGTAGCTGATCCAAGTAGATGGCCTTGGCCTCACTGAAGCGACCGTAGTGTTCGTAGAAGAACTCGATTTCGTTCATGCGGTTGCCGTGCGCATCCTTTGGACGGTCTTTGTACAGAGGTGGACGCGTGGGGTGGTTGGGGTCAGCAAGCCAGGCCAACACCTCTTGCTGCAGGCGCTCTCTGTCCCCTACCTTCTCCAACTGGACGCGAAATATTTCGCCACGAACGGTGACTTGCTCTTGGAAAAGAATGGTCTCTACGTGTTCAGTAACCATGCGGCGGAAAAACAACTTCAAGGCTTTGTCCGCGATGGCCGAAAAAATTTCCGAAAGCCAAAGGGTCGCCACCTCGGTATCGGGAAACTGCTTTTTTGCTCGCTCCACCTGGAGCAAAGTTTTGAGTTCCCGAATCTGCATTTGCAGGTTGATGTTTTCGCCTTTCAAGGCGCGGTTTTCGCGAATGAGGCCGTCTGGAGATTCCTGCTTTCGCTTTGTATTCCCACTCCCCATAACTGCACTCACCTGTGCCGTAGTTGCACCAAGGATGGTGGGTGAACTCGTGCTCGTCAGTTTGTATACAGGCATGGGAATGCTTCAGTCTCAGACCTTGAGAAAGTACCGAGTCGAAGCGTAAGGAGAGGGGAACATGCCTCTTATTTAATCATATTTCCCGAAAAGTCAAGAACTCCCCTCTTTGCCCCGCCAGCAAGGAACGGCGTGCCGTTCTTTGCGTCCCCCTCGTCATGTCTGCCACTGATGCCGCAGGCATGAGTGGCCTAGCGTCTTTCCCCCTCCCCCTACAGCTGCAGGAACGTGGGCGCAGCAACCGGGTTCACCGGCGGGCTGTACGGGGGCAGCTCGGAGCGCTTGCGAAGTGCCCACTGGTCATAGTAGGGGTGCATCGAAAGCAAGGTGGCAGGCTTGTTGGCAAACAGATACAACGCCTGGTTGTCGGGCAGTGTGCGTAGCTCTGCGGCCGAGAGAAGCGGCTCTTGGGTGACACGCAGCCGGTTGTCGGAATCACGCACCTCCACGCGGCGGCTTCCGACCGTCCTGGCAAGCATTTCGGCGGTAGGGGTGTCCATGCCCGAAAAGAAAATCTTGGAGGCAATGCCGCCGTGCAAGATGGTGTTGGCGGCGGCTTTGCCGTACCGTTCTTCCAGCTGAGAAAGGGCCTGCAGCACGATGCTGATCGAGATCCTTCGTGCGCGGGTTGTGGTGATGATTTCCGGGAAATTGGGCAACCGAAGGTGGCCAAATTCGTCAAGGAGCGCGTACATGGGAAGGCTGTCACGCCCAAACTGGTGGTCGTCCAAGGCGTAGTGAAAGAACTGCGAGTACAGCAAGCTGGCCAGGAAGCTGTAGTAGCTCAGGCGGTTTTGCGGCAAAACCAGAAACAGGGCCGTCTTGCGTTTGCGAAACTGGCCAAAGTCCAGTGTGTTGGTGGCGGTGAGAGCCGCAATATCAGGATCAGCGACCGCTTTCAACGCCACTTTAGCCGATGACAACAAGCCCTGCATGGTGTTCGGGGCCTGCGAGATAAATCCTTGAAACTGCTGAAATGTCGCGTTGTCGGCATGCTGGCTCACATAGTCAAACAACGGCCGACCATCCCCGAAACACTGAAGCAGCATGTGCAAGTTGGCCAGATTTCGGTGAGCGGGATCTCCAGCGAGTAGACAGCGTATGAGCACCGTCAGTATTTCTTCTGCCCCTGAATTCCAAAATGGGTCACTGGCCGCGCCAGGAAGGCCCGTGGCGACCAGCACCTGGGCAATTTCTCCGGCCGAAGAGTGGCGGGTGGCGTATGCCAGCGGGTTGTAGCGAACGCTGTGCGAAAGGTTGAGCGGGTCAAAGCGCAATACCTCGAAGCCTCGCGCCGCCAAATCCCCGGAGGCTTTTTCATAGAGGGCACCGGATGGGTCTGTCACCACAATGCTGCAGTCGTCCAGGCCGTACAAATTGGGCAAGATAAAGCTCGATGTCTTGCCTGCCCCCGTTGTGGCCACGACCGCGCAGTTTCGGCACGAATCCTGAATACTGAGCCGAGACGCATCCCCGTCAAGAATGAGCCCCTTGTGGCTGCGTTTGGTCAATCTCCAGCGTGCCCAACGGCCCATGAGTGTGGCCCCGGAAGGCGAAGACTGCACAACCAAACTCCACACCCATGCAAGCCCCTGCCAACTCATGGCCGTCACCTTGACCAGCAAAAACCACACGCCTCCCGTGACCGCTGCCATCACATGACCGGCACCGGGGAACAACCGGCCTGCAATCCATAAGGCCAGCGCCGTGAATATCACAAGCTCGATCAGGGTTTCCAGTGGCATGGTTAGCGGTGACGGGATAGGGTTTTCCAAAAATCGTTGTAATCATTGTGTCCCCGATACAGGTCACTTCCGTCATGCACGGGGACATTCGCATGCAACTCCAATAGCCTGGCACGGGCACGAGCCCCGGCTTCATCGTGGTCAAAAAACGTGGTGATTCGGTCGATTTCCCGAGTGGCGATGTACTCCCCTGCCCGCTCCACCAACGCCACGGAATTGAGCACCAGAACGTTCGCTTTTGGCGTGGTGCTTGCGTGGTGCGCCAACGCCGATAGGAAGTCAAACATCCCCTCGAAGGCCACCATGTCCGTGCGCTCTGGCCGCTCGAACGTAGTGATGTCTTTGCTTCCGATGCACCCTTTCCAAATGCTGTTGCGCAGCTCGAAGCCCCCACTTCGATTTTGAAACCCGAGGGCGGTGTATGTCCTCTCCCCTACTCGGTACTCCAGCTCGCGCAAATACACCCGGGCCAGATCAAGCGGGATATGCCGCTCTCGCATCAGGTATTGCACCAATCGCTGGTCGGCAATTTCCCCGTTGCGAATGATTTCCGGCACGATCACTTCTTTTGATTTCGGGATTGCTGGAGTCAATTGCAGAGGAGAAACCAAGCCAGACACTAGGTCAGCAATCCGGGCAAGCGTGCGGCGCGTGTCTTCTCCATACAAGGCTTGCACCAAGTCAATGTTGGTGCCCCCGCGTCCGATGCCAAAGTCGAACCACACGTTTTTGATGGCATCCACCTTGAAACTCGGCGTGTGTTCCCCTCGAAGGGGGGAGCGATACCAAAGCGCCGATCCACGGGTATGCGAAGGCTGGTGGCCAAGTCGTGCCAGCAGCTCCGGGAGCGGAATCGCTTTTGCCTCTTTGATGTTCATGGTGAATGGAATAAGAATAGGGCTGCTTCACCGTGTTCGGTCACGGTCTATGCCCGGCTGGGCCTCCTTGTTGTGTGCCTGGTCGCGGGCCTGTGCCGCCTGCTCTAACGCGGCTTTGCGTTTCGCAATAGGGTCAAGGGTGGCTTCATGCCATCGCTCGTTTTGTTGTGTCCAGGCCTGCGCCAGTCCCAAGGTAGACAACCGATGTTTGGTGCCCGCCCCTGATTGCTCTTTGACGCCGATGGTGTTGCCACGAACATAGAGTTCCAAACCTAGGGCGGCAAGGTGCTGCTCGAGATCCTCGCGGCTTTTGGCCAAGGTGAGGCAGTGCTTCACCTGGTCATGCACGGCCTGTTTTCGACTCGGCTTTCCGGTGCGGGTCAGCAGCCCTTGCTCGTGCGCGGTGGTTTTGAGCTGTTGCGCCTGGCGATCACGGGTGTACACACGCGCCTGCACCAGTTCGGGGTGATGCTCCAATACATGGCTTTCCAATTCCCGCTGGATACGGGCAAAGTCATGCTTCGTGACACGTTCCCGCTTCCGAGAGTTGACGGCATTGGCGCTGATGAGCACGTGGACGTGCGCATAGTCGGTGTCTAGGTGCGCCACGGCATAGGCCAATTGCTTGGGGGCCCTCGATGCCACATACGCCTGCGCAATATCCCCGAGCTTGCGCTCCAGCGTCCGACTATCCAAGGCATGACCCTGAGAGAAAGAAATCACCTCGTGATACAACGCATTGCCATTGGCCCGTGCGGGCAAGAGTGATGCGTTGTGCTCAAACTCTTCCTGAATGTCCGCCTCGGGAGAACCAGCATGAGACAGCAGGTTATGAAACAGTACCGCCCTCCCCTCCCCGGTTCGCAAATCCCGGCCCATGTAGCCAATCAGCTGGCCAAAGCTCGCCACCTTTCGTGACAGGCTCTTTACGATCATGGCGAAGGTGGATGCGTCGGTTGCTCCACCATTTTCCGAAGCGCGACCTCCAAGCGAGCCACTTCATGAAACGGTGCCCGAGTATCGAGTACCGCCTGAATTTCGTTGGAGTGCCGTGCCATTTGATTGATGTTGGTGGCGATATTGCGCACCAGAAACACCAGATCCTGCAACCGCTCTTCCAGACTCGGAGGCACAAGAAACGCGGCATCGAGGTGCGCGAAGGCCCGACGTTTCAGGTGTGTGGTCGCACGCTCGGAGAACTGCGCGGCCGCTCGTTCGAGACGCGCATACTCCGCCAGCGTCAAACTCACGGACACACGCCGGGTACGCTGTCGGTAGGATTTCCGATAGCGGGCCTGGTACTGTTTGCGTGAGTCGGTTGGCATGGGCAGAGGGAAATTATTCCCAAATAACCAGCCACGGGAGCCCCAAGGCTCCCCTCCCAAGGGGGTTCCAAGGGGGCGCGGGAGGCGTTCCCCCATTGGCAAGTTGGCATTTCGGGACGCGCCCCAGTATGGGGTGTTCGTCACGAATATGCAAACTTGCCTGCCTTCCCTGCGCGAACAGTTGTGGTCTGCCTAATCCAGCGCCCGGCGGTCGTCCGTCTCTGATGCGCCAGGCAATCCCAGCAACTTCGCCACGGCTGCGGAAATCGTCAACTGGTGACGGTATGCGTAGGCAGAAAGCTCGGCATGCGCCTCGCCCTGCAGCTCCACCACCTTGGTGGCGTGTCGGCTACGGTATTGCTCCTGGCGCAAGATCGCGAGCAGGCGCTCGCGTGATGGGCGGGTCAAAAAAGAATCAACCCACTCCCCTGCCCCACGATTTAGCTCCCGCACCTCCAGCAACCGGCTCCTTGCCAGTGCGAGGGAAACATCCGGCCGCAACTCGACCGTACCTTGCTCCAGCATCCGCAGTAACCGACTGGCCAGAGGGGCGGCGGCGGTTCGATGGTGAATGGGCTGCCGAGGCGTTCGCTGTGCCGACTTTTTTCTCGTTCGCATGTGAGATTGGGTGAGCAAGTAAGCGAACAGACTGGCACACTTTGCCCAAGATGCAAGATAAACGGCCCTTCGAGAGGGCCATTCGAAAATGCGTTCTGGCTAGGCGGAAGCGCCGTCGCCCTGTCATGGGAGGCACTCGCTCAGGAGCTTGGGCTCAAAATGGAGATCCAGCTCGATGCGCGGGATACCCATCCATCGCAGGCCAGTGAGTTCTTCAATGCTGATATAGCCCCACTCGTCTTCCGCGAGTCCAGTCACGTAACCGAATGCAATTCGTGTTTGCGGGTCGTATTCCGTCACGTACCAGGTGCCACTTCACATGATGTTGAAGAGCTTGGCCAAGACCTTAGGGTCGGCGTGTTCGGATTGTGCGTACAGCGGATACTTTGCTGTTCGTGCTGCGAGAGCGTGTATCAGGCTTGCTTTGTCCATAGAAAGAGGGTTAGGAAGTAAGCAACCCGGGCCACACTGCAACCAACGCAGGCGGCAAGGAGGAACCCACCGGGGCAAATCCTTGCTAGCCTGACGGGGTGCAGTAGCTTGGCAGTTGTGCTTCCTCCGCTTCTTTGGGCTATATAGCTATATATATAGCTATATATATGATTTCACCAACACGCCCAGGCAGGAGTTCGGCGCCTGTTAATCTATATAGTTATATATATTTATAGCAATATATATAACTATATATAAATATATATTGCTATAAATATAGCGCCATGTATACTACGACCATCGCAACCCATCTCACTACCATGATCTACGCTGTACTCAACACGAAGGGCGGGGTGTCTAAGACGACAACCGCTGTCCACCTGGCCACGATGTTGGCCCGCGAAGGAAAAACCCTCCTCATTGACGCTGACCCGCAACAGTCTGCGGCAAGTTGGGCTGTCTGGCGTTCTGAAGCAGGGCGAGATCCAAGTCCAACGACCATCTGTCTGTCCGGCAAGGCCGTGTTTGACGAAGGCCGAAAAATGGCCGAAGACTATGCTTCCTGCGTGGTCGATGCTGGAGGAAGAGACTCCTCAGGCTTGCGAGCAGCGTTGCTTCTCGCCCAAATGGCCATCATTCCCATTGGGGCATCAAATCTCGATGCAGCAGCAATGACGGATCTGCTCGAAGTAGTAGACCTCTCCAGAGACTACAACCCAGAGTTGAACGTTCATGTCTTGCTCACACGCATAGACCCGAGAACAAAAGACGCCGGAGAAATGTTGGAATTTTTGAAAAGCCACTCTCTGAAAGTGCTTGAAACCCGCGTGTGTGAACGAGTTGCATACCGTCGGGCAATAGGGGAGGGGGCCATTGTCCAGGAACTAGGGAAAGACCCTCTCGCCACATCGGAAATGGAAGCCTTTTTTACCGAAATCACCCAATGAAAGCAAAACCAGTAATTCCATCCTCCATGGAGGGGGTACGTGCAATCAACCGCGCTGAAGCGGAAACTTTTTTGCAAAGTGGCAAGGCGGATTTGAAGGAAAACCCAGCTCCGAGCGTCAATCCACCTCCTGCTCCTAAGCCTTCCAAAGAAGTTCCTACCGCGCAAGTTCCACCGCCAGCAGATACAACGCCTGTCCATCGGGGGAAAAAGCTCGTAGAGTTGCCTTTGCCGCTGCTTGAAAAAATCAAAGATACTGCGCATCACCTCTCGAAACAATCCGGTCGACGAGTAACCGAAACGCAGCTTATTGAAACCGCCCTTGAGCAGTACTTTAAGCAGCTATAAATATATATATATATATATAAAACAACACCAACAAAACTCTGTTCTTTAGCGAGAGAGGGTTTCTGCGAGCTTTGTTGTTGTTTTATATAACAACATATTTAATACGTTTAGGGGTTGAATTTCCCTTTAAAATCAATAACTTGCGGCGTTCTAGGTGATGGTTTAGGGGATGACAGGTGAGGGTTTAGGGGACACCTTTCGCGCTACAGGTGAGGGTTTAGGGGAGGGCTTTTTCCATAGGAATAGATCTCATAAGTCATTGATTTTAAACGAGAATCTTGAGGATACTCTTTTTCATCAGCATGCTGAAGTGATGGTTTAGGGGAGATAGGTGAGGGTTTAGGGGACAGGCGCTGGGTGAATCACAAAGGTGATGCTTTTTTTGTTGACCCAACATCACTTAACGATAAAATCCTTGCATGCCTCAGTTTGAAAGAGGGAAGCGCCTCGCGTTGCCCGCACGCGAAACCGTAAAAAAGCACGTTGCGGCCATTCATACGAATGGCGCTCTTTCGTTGCTGGAGCGCAAGATGGCCAACATCATTTTGCTCAATGCGTATGACAGCTTGCTCACCACTCGCACGCACAGAATTCCCGTCAAGCTGTTGTGCGCCATGATGGGCTGGGATGAGAGCCACAACACGGATCGGCTCAAAGATGCGCTTCGAGCCTTGGTGACATCACCCATTGAGTTCAACCTCATGGAGGATGGCAAAGAGAGTTGGCAAATCACCACGATGTTGTCGTTCGGAAAAATTAAGGATGGCATTTGTACCTACCGCTACGATGAAGCCCTTGCCGAAAAACTGTATGACCCCGAGGTGTACGCCACGATTAATATTGGAGTCCAGCGGCAGTTTGACAGTGGGTATGCCTTAACGCTTTACGAAAACTGTGTTCGGTATAAGGCGATTGGAACAACGGGGGTTTGGTCGATTGAGAAATTTCGTGCGCTGATGGGGGCCACGGCATCCATGTATTCAGAATTTAAGTATCTGAAGCGTGATGTAATCATGAAGCCAATTGACCAGATAAATCGAGTCTCAGATATTCATCTGACCTTTGAACCACAAAAATCAGGCCGCAACGTCACTGGGGTGAAGTTCCTCATAAAAGAGAGTAAACAACAGACGCTACTTTCTCCGGCTGCGACGGACGAATATGCAGAGATACGGAAAAATCCCACATACCAACGTCTCATAGAGCATGGTATTGGAGATCGACTCGCCCTACTTTGGGTTATACAAGAAGAGTCGCGAGTGAAGGCGGTTATTGATTATGTAGAAGAGCGCGATAAAAATCACCAAATTAAGGGGACTACAGCTGGATATATTCGAAAGCTCATCGAGGACAAGGCAGAAGTAGGCAAGTCCTCCTACGAAGAGAAAAAGCAAGAAGGTATTCAGAATGATTTGCAGCAGCGACAACAAGCGGAGCTGGCAAAACAACAGAAACTAGAGCGCGATAAGCAAGAGCGTGAATCGGTTTGGCTTGACTTCATGTCTTGGCCGGAGAGTGAACGGACGGCCTTTGTTGAGCATAAACTGGCGAGCATCGGTATGGCGATGCAGGCATATCGAACCAAGGGGATTGAAAGCCCTATTGTGAAGGGAAATCTGATTGGACACCTTCGTGAGCGCCTGCGAAATCAAAAGCAGGACGACGTGTAAGCCGGGTTGAGCTTACTTTGGTTTTTTGCCGGATATGTCTCTCGTGGTAGCTGCATCGCTACTAGGACGATCAAACAGCTTGCGAAATACTCCAGGAGCGGAAGATTCCTCGGGGGAGGGCAGTACTGCTTCTGCGGCAAACCCGTGCTGAGTAAATATGTCGCGTAGAGGCAAGTTCAGCCGATGGGCCAACTGGCATAACACGTGCAACGATGGGTTGCCTTGGCCTCGTTCAATTTGTGAAATATAGCTGCGGTCTACCTCGGCTTCATACGCCAAGGTTTCTTGCGAAAGCCCCAGTGCCAAGCGCTTTTCAGTCACCGTGGCAGCCAAGGCTTGGCGTTCCAGTTCAAAAATTTCTTCAGCGTAGGTTGACGCCACACGTCGAGGGACGCGTTTGCTCAGGCGAGAGGGAGAAGTTTGCATGGCTCATGATCCCGAAATCCCGATCCATACACCACCGACCAAAAACGGTGGATTACTTCAGGAGGTATATAATCGACAAGTCTCAACGCACCTTGAGTGCGAAAGGTGGCTATGTCGATTCGGTTACTGTGTGCGCTTTCTTTTGGTATGTCTGTGGGCTTGGTCGCATGCGGTGGTGGGGGAGGGGGCGCTAGTCCTGATACGTCCACCAACTACAGCGTGACCGGCACCATCGCCGGACTGACGGCGGGCGGCTTGGTGCTGGCCAACGGGGCCGATACCGTGGCACCAGCGGCGAATGCCACGAGTTTTCAGTTTCCTACCAAGCTCGCCAATGGGGCCAGCTACAGTGTGAGTGTCAAGACCCAGCCCGCTGGGCTCAACTGCACGGTGGTCAACGCATCGGGCACGATTGCTGCCCAGTCTGTGAGCAATGTGGCCGTTACCTGCACGGTCATACCCGCCAATTACAGCTACGTGCTCAACAATGCGTCGGTTGCGGCCGTCTCGCCTGCAGCCAACAAGTGGGTGGTGGCACACAGCGCCTATGCCACAGCCGCGTCTTCCACCGCGCAGCCGCCCTTGTTGCTGCTCATGAACCGTGCCACCGGCACGGTGGACAAGGTGGTGCAGCTGGGCTTTGATGCCGCGCAGTTGTCGGCGGTGTTGGGCACCAGTGGCACCAGCTCGGGCGAACGCTCTTTTGACATCAAGTCGCTGCGGCCCACGGCAGACGGCGGGGTGATCGTGGCCATGGACATCTTTGGTGGTAACTCAACGGCTCGCGCCCATGTGGTGGCCAAGCTGAGCGCCACGCTCACGCTTGACTGGGCCAAGGTGCTGCCCTATGACCAATTCGGAACGCTCGAAGTCAAAACCGATGGCTATGCCAGCACCGGCAACGCCTTCAACACCTACGACCTGTCCGGGAACCTGGTGGCCAGCAAGCAAGTGTTTTCCACGTTCAGTGTGACGACCGCCAGCACCCAACTCCTGGGCTCCTTGGGCGGCTACCAAAAGGTGAGTGGCACCAACGCCCAAACGGTAACTAACACAAACGCCACCAACCAAGCCTATTACGCGGGCACCAAAACGGCCACGGGCGGCGTGCTCATGGTGGGCTATGGCAGTGAAGGCAGCGATATCTATCCGGTGCTCGTGCAAACCGATGCGGCAGGGGCACCCACTGCAGCCAAACGCCTGTCGGTCAAAACCAGCAACGGCACCGGCTTTCGTGAAGTGGTGGCCGTGGGGAGCAACTACTACGCGGTGGGCAACTACCTGACGGGCGTGGGCACCAACATTGGCTGGATGGTGTGCAAGCTGCCCAGCACGCTCGCCTCGGTGAGCTGCAAGTCGGTGGCCACCGGCAGCGGCAACCTCACGATTGCGGCCGACAGCGCGGGCAACCTGGTCATCACCCGCCAGGCAGACACGCCAGCGCTCATGCTCGATGCGCTGCTCAACCCCGTGTACGTGCCCTCGGGCTACACCTTGGCCGATCTGAGCGCCACCTTGCCCGACTGGAGCGCCAGTTGGAACACCGGCAGCGCCACCGCCATGACCGACAAAACGACCAGCCCTGCCACGGTTGCCGTACGAGCTGACGTGATAGACCCGGCCCACGTAGACAGCAGCAAACTCGATTTTCTTTTGTTCAGCAAAACTGCCTCAAATCTGAATGGAATAAATGGTTCTGTTGGATCGGGAACGGGAACGATTACCTTCAATAGAAATATTGCCAGTTTCAGTGGTTTAAAAATGGTATCCACCGGGACTAATGCCCAGTATGCCAATGCAGTTGTCACGGGGGCAATATCAGGGGGTGTCCTCACCGTGAGTTACACGGACTCTGTGAAGCAGTCAGAGATTGTAGATATTGTTGGTGTGGTAACAGACGCAACAGGAAATCAATACAGTTTCAGACAAGGGCCACTTGGGATTAATTAGGGATTGAGTTTGTTTTTCTTAAAAAATCAAATATCGTGTACTTGATTAATCCCGTTCCTATGATTCAAGCAAAACTTGCACTGTGGCTTCCTTTGGTTCTGTCCGCAATATTGGCTTCTTGCGGTGGCGCTGGAGGGGGTGCTTCGAGCACAAGAAATCTCCCCCCCGATCCTGGTTCGGCAGCGACTGCCACAGTGGCAGGGGTTGACGTGAACAATAACGGGGTACGTGACGAAGTAGAAATTAATATTTCCAAAAATGTCACAGACGACAATGATTATGCGGCCTCATTGGCAGTGGCTGCAGCGTATCAGAAATACCTCACTTCGCCCCTTCCTACTACCCGAAGTGAAGCCCTGAAATTTCCATCGAATATCGCCTGTGCAAAAGCAGGAACTGGAACGCCATATGGTGGAGATAACGGCGCATTCATTATGGAGCAAACCTTCAATACACCAGAGAGAAAGGCCGTGGAGCAAAGTATTGGAGCCCTTATTGGCCCGAGTTTTAGAGGGTCGGAACTTTCGGCTTGTCAATAAAAGCGCAGGGGAAGTATTTTGAAGTATAGAAGCATTCTTTTTTCAATAGCATTGACATTGTTTGGCGCATGCGCTTTTGCTGGGCAAACAAAGGGGTGTGGATATGCGTTGAATGGGGGAGGGAAGACGCTCATTTTATTTGTGAACGGCATCATGAACTCTGTGCTGGATGCCTGCAAGTCTTCAGCGGCAATGGCATCAGCGGTCAATGATAGTACTGCGGATTTTGATTACTGGTATAACCAAACGGATGGTTCAAGGAACGATGTTGAGGAACTGCGTGTTCAAGCGGCATATAGTGATACAGCGCTCCAACAAATTGGTTTGAAAGACAAGAACACCAAAGAGAAAAATATAGCGCTTACAGAAAAGCAAAAATCGGATTACTATAAAATTCTTGGTGGGATGTATTCTTCTGCCGTCTCAAATTCAGATCCTGTTGTTAAAAGAGTAGCGGTTGTATCAGACTCATTGAAGTCATTGCTGGTAGAGCTGGCCACTAAATATCAAAGAGTGGTCGTCGTTGCTCATTCGCAAGGGAATTTTTATGTAGAGTCTGCATTTGCCACGCTTATCTACGAAAACAATACAAGCGTTGTAAATAAGATTCGAGTGGTTGGGGTTGCATCGGTTGCCGCAACAACGCCCAGCAATGTGTACGTCACGAATCAGGAAGATGCAGCGGTATATTCTGCACAGAAAGCAAATACTACACCTTTAAATGATGGAGCAGGCCCAATCGCATATGGGCCACTTGCTGCAACTGACCCGTTGTCGCAAATTTGCGATCTTTCATGGAAGCAAACAAGTGGATTTCATAACTTCGTCTTGGTGTACATCAGCGATTGCTTCTACTCAGAAAACCGGAATAAGCGAACCTATAAAAATATAGTGTCCACGTATGTGCTGGACTTTCTGCAGCTGCCCCCTGAGCCTATATCGGTTGACATAACTCTGAATTCCTATGCCACACAAACCGTGAGAAATGGCGGCGCAGCGGTATTTGATGCCGATATGGCCATTTCAACCATACCGATATCCACCTTGTACGATGAGGTCACCATGCAGGGACGGGGGACGGATTTTCACACTGGCGGAGTTCTTCGCTTTGCGGGAGATGTGCGTCTCATGCCGCAAGAGCTTCCCTATATCAGAAGTGATACCACTATTCCGGCAGGAACGGTCTACACCTTCACTTTTTGGAAGTCTGGTGCAGTGGTGGGCACAAAGGCAGTGACTTTGGGCGTGGATATTCCATTCGGCAGCGATTTGAAATCGGCATTATTTCCCTTTCCACTCTATAAAAATTACACGAGTTTATGCACCAAGGGAATTAATACGACCGATATGGTGGTATTCCCGACGGATAGTCTTGCGGCATACCAGAGACTGAATCTGAGCTGTCAGAACGGGGCAAATCTTTCGGCCTCTTCGGTGGATGCCAAGTACCGGCAGTTTGCCACTTTCGTTGCCGCATCCGCAAGCCCGTATGTTGCGGTGGTAAGTCCGACAACGCTGGTGCGCGGGGTGCCGACGACGGTATCCATCGACGGCGATCAGCTCCCGAGTACCACGGTTTTCAGCATTGAGTCTGTGGTGTGTAACGGCAATTACACACGAACCGCATGGTCGGTGTGGCAGACCTGCACAGCGCAGCCAGGGAGCAATTCGTCTGCAGCGGTCTGGGTAAAAGATGGGCCAAACGGCAATACCTTGATTGATGGCGATGGCGTTAAGCGCATAACGATTCCATGAAGCACGGGGGAAATATGGAAAAGAGGTTTGTGGTATTTTTCGCGGCAATTGCCGTATCTGGATTTTCCTACTCGCAAGACGCCAATTCGTTGGTGAAGAGTGACAGAGAATACTATTCCAGCCAGGATGGAAAATTGATTTTCGACAAAGCCAGTGGGTTTGTTTGGATGCGCTGCGGTATTGGCCAGGAGTGGAACGGGAAAACGTGTCAGGGAAATTTGAAGGCGCACTCACATGCCGGAGCATTACAAGCGGCGGAACAAGCGAATGCCATTGCCTACGGCGGATACCGCGATTGGGTACTTCCCAGTGCTGCTCAATTGGTGACCCTTCGCTTTTGCTCTAAAGGGGAGTACATAACAAATACGAAGCGTTATGAGGTAATTCCTGCGCACGTTTTTGGAGTTCAAGCAGCAATACATTGTGCCGGAGGTTTGTCTCCAACGATCGATCCGATTGCATTTCCAAATACCATTGCGGGAAGCTACCGTACTACCTCAATAAATCCAATGGATGAGAGACTGACGGCCAATATTAATTTTCGCAATGGATATATCGCTCTGAATACATATGACTATGAAGGATTCTCGGTTCGATTGGTGCGGAGAAACCCCGTGTCGCCCGATATTGCCGCCACAGAGTTTCCTGTTTCCTATGCCAGTATGACGCAGGCATTTGAGGGTCTCACGCGTGCCAATCTCCAGAGAGAGAATGAAGCCAAAGAGCTGAAGGCAAAGGAAGAGGCCGAGAAACAGAGACTGCAGGCGCAAAAGGAAGCAGAGCAGCGAGCACAAGCAGCCAAAGCAGAGGCGGAATTCAAGGCCATGTTCCCACGGCTGGGCCGGTGCATTGTCGGTGAATCGGTTACCCACCGTGAGCTGCTGAATGCCTCCCAGTCGTCCGGGAATGCGCTTGCGGACATCATCTGGAACAGTCACACCAAAGCACAGTACGTGATTGAGTACGAGGCCGTGGTGGAAGGGTTTGTTGGCAGCAAGGTCAAGACCACCATCAACGGCTACCAGGTCAAGCAGCTGAAGGCGGGCAGCTACGTGGACGGAGCGGACATGCGAAGCCGTGTGGCTGGGTATGCAGACAAGCTGGTTGGGAAAACCCAGTTCTATGACCGTTCACGGTGCTCAAAATAAACTGGCAGTCAGAGCCGCAGTGACTGGAGGGCAAACTGGCCGTACCAATCACGGTTGGGGCCTTCACGTGCGACACGATTTATGGAGTGCGTGCCTTTTGACTTTTTATCATGATAAAATATGTTATCAGTACAAAATAGGGCGCTCAGCTTGACTTGCGCGGCAGGCCCCCTATACTGTGTTCCATACACAGTAATACTGCGCCATATGCCAGGAGTTCCTACCATGCCGTCCACCACACTTCGAGCGTCGTACACCATTGCCGCCCCGATCTTGCAGCGCTTCAACGCGGTCGTGCCGCATGGTGAGCGCAGCCGCGTCATGGAAGGGCTCATGAAGCAAGCCTTGGCCACACGCGAAGCGGAGCTGGAGAGCATCGCAGAAGCCTACATGACCGATCCGGCGTTTGCCGAGTGCCGGGACGACGAAAAACGCTGGGATGTCACCGTGGGTGATGGTCTGGAAAACCTCTAACCAATCAGTACCATGGATTTCAAACGCGGGCATATTTTTCGGGTCAACCTCGAACCCACACAAGGCAGTGAGCAACAAGGCACGGCGCGGCCGTGCGTCATCTTGTCGATCACTCCACTCAATGCCAAGTTACGCCAAGTGGGCGTTGTGCCCCTCTCTACATCAGCGCGAGCGCTGCCTCCGGTGGTGGTGGCGGTGCCTTCCGTCGGCGTTTCATCGGTTGCCCTGTGTCATCAGTTGCGCACCATAGACAAGACGCGCATCGGCAAGCACCTCGGTGAGCTGACTGCGGCCGACTTGACGGCCATTGAAAACGCGGTACGTCAGGTATACGCCCTGTAATCCCCCCTCATGACTCGCCCCTCTGAAAACACGCAAGCCCTCAGTCTTTCCGCCCCGGATCGCGCAGGCATTGTGCTGTCGTCCGCCGAGTTCCAAGGGCTGGCCGATATGCCGCCAGAGCTGGAATGGTTTGCTTCGCTGGAGTCTTTGCACACACGTCGCGCTTACGAGCGCGACATTCAGGACTTCATGGGGTTCACGGGTATCGATGCCCCGCTTGGATTTCGCCTGGTCAACCGTGCGCACGTGCTGGCATGGCGCAGAGCCCTCGAAGCGCGAGCCCTCTCGGGGGCCACCATCCGGCGAAAACTGGCAGCGTTGGCCAGCCTTTACGAATTCTTGTGCGACCGCAATGCGGTTGAGCAAAATCCGGTGAAAGGCGTCAAGCGTCCAAAGGTAGACACCTACGAAGGCAAGACCCCGGCCCTCGGGGATCACCAGGCACGTGCGCTGCTTGCGTCCCCGAAAACCGAAACCCTCAAGGGCCTTCGAGATCGAGCCATCTTGTCCATTCTGTTGTTCCACGCCCTGCGGCGGGAAGAGGTCACACGCCTGCGCGTGAAGGACTTCAATCTCATGCGGTCTGGACTGCCCCACTTGCGCGTTCAAGGCAAGGGTGAAAAAACCAGATTTCTTCCGACGAATCCGGCCACTCTCGGGCATGTGATGGAGTACCTGGAGCGTGCTGGCCATGGAGCCGACGGAGACGGGCCACTGTTTCGGCCTCTTCGTAACACGCGCAATGGCAAGCTCGATGCGGCATTGACGGCTTTCGGGGTTTATGAGCACGTCGTGAAGCGCTACATGCGCGAAATCGGCCTCACAGGGGAGTTGTTTGCCCCGCATGCTTTGCGGGCCACGGCCGCAACCAACGCCCTCTCACACGATTCCGACATTGCGAAGGTGCAAGAGTGGCTTGGCCACGCCAACATTCAGACCACCCGCATCTACGACCGCCGATCCTCACGGCCGGAAGACTCCCCCACGTTTCGGGTTCGGTACTAGCCCCGTTTCCACGGTTTCGAGTTGACCAAACAGGCGAAACAGCTAGAATGGCTGTAACACCTAATCAATGGAGCTATGAACATGCTCACCATGACCTCGCTTGCCGCCCAGAACCAGTTTGGGCTTCTCATCGACGCCTCCCAGCGTCAACCCGTTGCCGTCACCCGTCGTGGTCGTCCGGTGGCGGTTGTTTTGTCCTATGAGGACTACCAGGCGAGCACGCAAACCATCCCCTTTCAGGTGGCCACGCTCATCAGCCAAAACTATCCGCTGCGTGGCAAAGAAGCGGGCGACTCGATGCGGCAGCACTTGGCCAAGTTGAGCAACAAAGCCGCCGAAGAAGGCCTCACGGAAGCTGACGTAACGCGCATGCTCAATGAAGAATAAGCCTGCGTACATCGTCATCGACACCAACGTCCTTATCAGCGCAGGCTTACTGCCACAGTCGAAGACCGCACAAGTTTTGGCGCTGGCCGTCGAGCACTTCGTGATTGCTCAGAACCAGCACACCTGGCATGAGCTGGAAACGCGCATTGCGCGGCCGAAATTTGATCGGTATTTCGGGGACTCTGGCCGCCTGGAGCACCTGGTCAAAATCGCACAGTCCATGCAGCACTTCGAGGTCACGGCCGAGGTGTCCGTGAGCCGTGATGCCACCGATGACAAGTTCATTGCCCTGGCCATCGATGCCGGGGCCAGCATCCTCATTTCCGGCGATCCTGACCTGAAAGACGTGCGCATGCATCAGGGTGTGGAAATTCTCTCGCCTGCCCTCTTTTTCGAGCGCTTCAAGCCCCTGTAATCGGGGTTCTGTAGAAAACGGAATTTAAAGTACGTTTACGACCTCTTGGCCAGGGGGAAGTTCGAGACAACAGGGAGTGAAACGGGGTGGGTGGGCCGCACCATAGACAAGCCTGCTTCTGCAGGCCGGTCAACGGTAGGGTTGCGGGCCTACGGCGCATCGTTAAAGTAAGACTCAAACGATAGATCAAGCTCCAGGCAGTTTCCCATGAACCGGTGAGCGTCATAGAGTTCCCCGATGTCGAAAAAATCCCATTCGTACTCGGCCGGTGCGGTCGGTATGCAGCCAAACGCCACGCGGGTCGGCTCATCGTATTCCGCCAGCAACCAGACCTGATTGCACAACGGACAACACAGCTTGCAGACGAACAGAATATCCGGCTCTTCTTTTTGTGAGCGTCGGGGATAGTCCATCATCTTGTATGCAAGCGTGTCGAAAAATTCAGCTTTTTCCATAGAAGTGAAGGGTTAGAAATAGGCGTGCGCCCAACACTGCACCTGGTACAGCTCAAAAAGCAAGGAGGAACCCAACGGGGCAAATCCTTGTTTTTTTGCTGGGGTGCAGAGCGCTTGTAAGCCCTATTTCCCCTTCACTCCTGGAATGCATGGCCAGATCCACGCTGCAGACCATGGGGGAGACGATTGTTTAAACGAAAAAACGTCGAAACCAGGTGAGTTTGCGAACACGGTTTTCGTTAAGACGTAGACGATGACGCGGAGGTTTGGCACGGTCTCAGAAAAGGCAAAGGCCGCTTTCGCGGCCCTTGAGCCCTGTGACGAAGCAACAGGGTGGGTGATGTCAATAATTTTACGCGCATTGGGCGATTGTCAAGAAGGAGATTTCAGGACAACAAGCGGTCAAAAAAGCCCCAGTCACTTGGACTGGGGCAGATAGCCGTCAGCTGTCACACCTTTGGCTCCCGCGAGGGAGGAACGCGGGGAGGACTGGCCTCAACCGGGCATTATGCCCAGGCTCAGAAATCGAAGTCGAATTGCCCCTGCGCCCTCGCGGGCGTGGGAGCCCTTTGCGTAGGCTCTGGGGCCACCGGTTGGGCCATCTCACGCGGCACAGGTTCTGTCACAGCCGGGGCCTTTGTCGCCCAGTATCTGTCCAGTCGAGGCCCCCAGCAGCCCAGGTAGTGCGCTGGGGTGTAAAACGTCTCCCGCACCTCCATGGCCAAGGTGTTGCCCACAACGACAACGCCCGGAACGTGCCAAAGCGCCATTTGCAGGTAGCACATGAGTGCCGCCGTCCGGTCGATGTCTTGGGCTTGCACCCAGACCCGATGCGCCGGATTGTGCCGGTGGGACAACATGGCCTTGATGAAGGCCAAAACCATCCCCCCTGCCCCACACGCCGGTTCGCATACGGTGATGAACGGCCGGTCGAGGCTGGCCAAGTCGTCGCCATACGTGACACGGGCCATCAGCTCCGAAATTTCTGGAGGGGTGAAGAACTGGCCGGTGTTGTTGTTCCCGAGTTCCAGCTCCATGTACAGCGGCCCCAGCACATCACGGGGTTCCGGTTCGAGCATCACGACCAGCTTGGCCAAGAGTTGGCTAAACGCGTCCACATCATCTTTTTCG
>JACCDQ011264518.1_pt1 | contig 23493 bp, 17 predicted proteins | sample 7446031 | NCBI WGS metagenome assembly JACCDQ01 (sample SAMN15323442, study PRJNA562643) | freshwater metagenome | isolation source: river surface water | place: USA:Blue River Watershed | collected 2017-08-17 | reverse complement strand
TGCACGCGCTGACGCAGCAGGAAGGTTGGCGCGTCGCGCTGCTGGTCGACGAGGCCCACAACCTGATCGAGCGGGCGCGCGCCATGTACAGCGCCAGTCTGTCGGGCGAGCAGATCCGCCGCACCCGCCTGAACGCCGCCGGGCCGGTGCGCAAGGCACTGGACAAGGTCCAGCGGCGCTGGAAGGCCGTGCTGGTCGCGCATGGCTGGCAGGCCGCCAAGGCGAAGGCCGGCGGCGAAGCCGTCCCCTTGTCGGACGACGACTACCTGGTGCTGGACGAACCGCCTGAGGACCTGGTCGAAGCCCTGCAGCAGGCCGCCACCGCCGTCATCGACCGCCTGGTCGACGCGCCCGACTCGGTCGACCCCGGACTGCTGCAGTTCGGCTTCGACGCGCTGCAGTGGGTCCGCCTGGCCGAGGTGTACGGCGCGCACACGCTGGTCGACCTCGAACGCCTGAAAGGGCGTGGCGGCGAGGCGGTCGACATCCGCATGACCTTGCGCAACGTCGTGCCCGCGCCGCATCTGCGTGCGCGCCTCGCGGCGGCCCACAGCCTGACGCTGTTCTCGGCCACGCTGCAGCCTCCGGCCCATCACCAGACCCTGCTCGGACTGCCCGATGACAGCGGCTGGCTGGACGTGGCCGCCCCGTTCTCGTCGGATCAGCTGGCCGTGCACGTCGCGCCGGATGTGTCGACCCGCTGGCAGCACCGCACCCGCTCGCTGCCGCGCGTGGTCTCGCGCATCGCCGCGCAGTACCGGGCGCGGCCGGGGCACTACCTCGCGTTCTTCAGCAGCTTCGACTACCTCGCCCAGGTCCACGAGGCCCTGGCCCGCGAACACCCGGACCTGCCGCTGCGCGCCCAGCGTCGCGGCATGAGCGAGCCCGAACAGGCCGCCTTCCTCGCCGGTTTCGACCCGGGGGGCAGGGGCATCGCGCTGGCCGTGCTGGGCGGCTCCTTCGCCGAGGGCATCGACCTGCCCGGCGACCGCCTGATCGGCGCCTTCATCGCCACGCTGGGGCTGCCGCAGGTCAACCCGGTCAACGAGCAGATGCGCGAGCGCCTCGACGCCCTGGTCGGCGAGGGTTGGGACGCGACCTACCTGTTCCCCGGCCTGCAGAAGGTCGTGCAGGCCGCCGGCCGGGTCATCCGCACGACCCAGGATCGGGGCGTGCTGCACCTGCTGGATGACCGCTACGGCCTCGCCCGGGTTCAGGCCTTGCTGCCGGCCTGGTGGCGCGTCGAGAACGCTCCCCCCGAAGGTTGAGTCGCGAATCTCGCAACGTAACCCGAAGGTACGTCGCGACACACCGGTGATTGATTTTTTCAGCGTGACTCGACGGCGCTGGATCCCTGCGTGATCACCGCCCGATCACCGCCCGATCACCGCCCATTTGCGATCTGGCGCGTGTATTGGATAGATCCAGTCACACATGTCGACATTTTCGGCTGCCTTTCGCTGCGCTCCCCGTGCAGAGCCTCCGTCGTGACGACGAAAAGATGCGTAACCACGTGACTTGAAATCAAGTCAAACGCGCTCGCGAGTTGACTGAATTATGTTGGTGTATGGAATACAAGAATTTGCTTTTGAATAACTAGTTCATGTCATTGTTGGTGTTCAGGTCGAATTGGAAACTGCCCTCGTCGAAACCGGAATCACCCGGATAGGTATCGGTTTTAGAAGTATTTGATCCGCATGCATGAAGGTGATGGTTGTCGATCATCGGGGTGAGGAATGGTCCTTGGGCGAATCGTCACTGCAAACTGTTCTCAAATCTGGAAATACCATGAGTCATCAACGCAAAAATCTGTCGGCCCGGTCGGTGGGCCGCCAATCGGCCCAAAAGGGTTACACCATCGTCGAATTGTCGATTGCCGTGGCGATCGCGGGCGTGCTGCTGGTTTCGGCCATTGGTCTGGTGCAGACGGTGCTGACCACCAACCGTGCCAATGAAACCACCACGCTGCTGATCAAGGCGATGGCGCAGATCGACAAGATCTGGGCCGACCAGCCCGACTATCTGGGCTTGAACGTGGGTACCGCCGGCGCCGCAGGCGTCTTCAACGGCATGCAGGTTACCCGTACGGCTGGTGCGGTGACTGGCGTGACCAGCAAGTTCAACCGCCCGGTGTATGTCGCCGTGGCGCCTGATCTGCCGGTGACCGGTACCAATCGCGGATATGCCATCACCTTCACCGGCATTCCCACCACCGTCTGCGCCGATCTGGTCGCGGCTGCGGCCGGCGGCGGCATCCGTGCCATCACCGTCACGCCTGAACCGGCCGGCGGCGTGGCCGCCGCCATCGTCCCGACAGCCTTGAGCGCTTCGGGCGTCCTGACGCCGCCTGCAACCCCGGCTTCGGTGGTCGCCATCGACGCGGCCTCGACGAACATGTACATCGCAACCACCATGGGTGTTGGCGGTTGTGGTACGGCCAACGCCACGGTCGCGCTGACCTTCGTCAACTGGAAGTAATCCATTTCACCGGCGTGTCTCATGCGTGGCCCGACATGCTCCAACCAGGCAGGCTACACGCTGGTGGAATTGGCCGTCAGTGTCACCGTCGCAGGCGTGATCACGACCGGCGTGGTGGCCCTGGGTGCCTATGTCTGGGCGGGACAGCGCATCGAGGATTTCGGCCAGCGCATGTCGATGCTCATTGAAGAGACCGACCGCCTGTTCGCAGCCAGCAACGACTATCGACAACTGAATCTGGAAACTGCCGTCAAGCTCGGTCTGCTCAAGTACGAACGGGTCGAGGCGGCTGGCTCACGCGGGGCTGGCCTGCCGGCGGTCTCCAGTGCATTCCACATCTACAGCCAGCCCATCACCTTGGGGGTGATGGACGGTCCCGGCTTCAACAAGCTGGCCTACGGACTGCACTACGCCCGGGTGCCGGGCGATGCGTGCATGTCACTGATCCATTACGCGATCAACCTGGCCGATGCGGTGGCCATTTCACCGGACCCCTCCACCAGCATCACGCCGACATCGTTTGCTGAATGGGGTCAAGGTACCCGTCCCGTCAAGGTGACGAACGGGAAGGTGGAAGGTTTTCCGGCGGGCTACCAAGTTCTGAAAAACGAGAAATCCGTCGTGCCCAGCATGCAGGCACGAGCCAATGCCTGCATTGCCGTATCAGGCAATGGCGGGACATTCGGACTCTCGCTGATCCGAAACAAGCTGTGAACATGCGCCCGTTCAAGACGCGGAGTTCTCGTCACGGACTGTCGCTGCTGGAGTTGTCCATTTCCCTGGCGATCTCTTCGGCCCTGGTGATCCTGACCATGCGGAAAATGAGTGCAGACCTGCATCTGGAACACCTTCAAAATGAAAGCAAGTGGGTGGTCGGCGTGCTCGGCGATATCCAGACCGAACTCGGCAGCAGCCGCAATTATTCGTCGCTCAGTGATTTGACGCTGGGTCGACTGACATCCGTGCCGAAGAATTACATCGACAAGACGAGCCCGGGCGTGACGACCGTGATCAACGGTTTCTCGGGTCGGGTCCGTGTCGGCCCTCTCAGTCTTGGCGGCGAGAACAACGCCTATGCGCTGAACTACACGAGCGTTTCCCGCGACGCCTGCGTCAAGCTGATCGCGATGATCTACAACAATGCCAAGAACGGTGTGTCGCTTTACGCCATCGTCGGCAGTGTGGGCGTCACCACCGCCATACCCACGATCGAACTCGTGGGCGGCGCTGTCGTCGCCCCCGGACACAAGATCCTGCAAACATCGGATGACACCGGACTCGACATGCTCGCCGTCGGAAACTTTTGCGACAGCGTCGGGACTTCCGGCGACCCGTTGCGATCACTCACGCTGATTCGTCGGCCCTGACAGAGGATATTCAGGTGAGCAACATCATCTGGACATCGCTGGACGACGTGCCGTCGTTCTCCGCCATCGTCGCGCAGTGGCCGGAAGGCGTGCCGGACCCTCAGTTTCTCGCCTTGGAGGTCGGCCCGAAGCTGTTGATCCAGGTATCGGTGCCCGAGTTGTCCGGTTCGATGGAATGGTTCGAGTTTCGCAACACGCTGACCCGGCAAGGATTCGAATTCGAACGGTCCGTCAGCGCCGAGCGACAACTCCTGACGGAGGTCACCTACGGTGAACGTGGCAACACCTCGCAGAACAAGGAAAACGCGGCCATCGAGGACCTGATCCAGGGGTCCGAACCGATCCGGAATTTCAAGCGCATCATCGGCGAGCTGATCGACATCGGCACCAGCGACGTTCACATCGAGGTCCGCAACGACATGGCGGCGGTCAAGGTGCGACTGCATGGCGTGATGCGGCATTACAAATCCTATCCGCGCGACATGTTGCTCGATGCCCTGGGCGCCGCGTACACGGTGCTGGCCGAAGAGCTCTCTCGCACCGATGCCGCCTTCAACCAGCGTCTGGCGCAGGCCGCGATGATTCCGATGGGACATCGAGGCAAATCGTTCGCGCTTCGATACCAGAGCCATCCGAGTGTCGGTGGACTCGATGCCGTCCTTCGTATCCTGCACCTGACCCAGTCGAGTGCACCGCGTTCACTCGAACGCCTGGGGTATCTTGCCGATCAATGCGAACAACTCAAGTTGTCGATCGCATCGGCCTGGGGCGGTGTCTTCATCGCCGGCATCACGGGTTCGGGAAAGACCACCACCCTGAACACGATGCTCGACATGCTGGTGCGCACCGGCGGCCGCAAGATCGTCTCCATCGAGGACCCGGTCGAGTATGTTGTCAAGGGCGTGTCTCACTTGTCGATCCAACGCTCGCAAAGCGACACGGAAGCGAACAACCCGTTCATGGGCGCGATGCGCGCCTTTCTGCGGCTTGATCCGGATGTCGGAATGTTCGGTGAGATCCGGGACAAGATTTCCGGAGAGATCGCCCAGTCGGCGATCGAGACGGGCCACAAGATCTTCACCACCGTGCACGCCACGTCGGCGCTGGGGATCATTGGCCGGCTGAGTTCCCGAATGATCGGCATCGACCGGTCGACGGTATGCAGTCCTGAATTCATCTCGGCGCTGGTCTACCAGGTGCTGATGCCGCGAAATTGCCTGAACTGTCGTCGACCAGCAACCGGGGTGATGTCAGCCAATGACCTGTCGGAGTTCGAGCGTGTCTTCAAGCTGAATCCCGATACCTTCCATTGCGCGAGCGATGAGGGTTGCGTCGAGTGCCGGATACCCGGCATGGAACAGCACGCCGAAGAAGGTGCCCGATTGGGCGTGGCGGGCATGACGGTTGCCGCCGAAGTCGTCACGCCGGACATGCATCTGCTCCAACTCCTGGCTGAGGGCCATGACTTCGAGGCCCGTCGCTATCGCATGGGGAAACGACAGGCTGGCTTTGACGTGCCCAACATGACGGGCAAGGACGCCTGGGGTCATGCACTGTACGGCGTCTCCCAAGGAACCATCGACCCCTATTTCTTCATCAACACCTTCGGTTATCCGGTGGGTTTCGAGAACCTCCTCCAGGCGGCCTGAACATGAGTGCCAAATACTTCGAAGCGCTGCGGATCTCGCAAGCGCGCGGCGCCCTCCGGAAGCGGCGCGCCGACTGGTATCTTGATCTCTCGATGGCGCTGGAAGACCGCATTCCGCTCTATTCGACGCTCAAGAAGTACGAGGTTCGTGCCCGCAAGCGCGATCCATCCCTCGCCTTGTTGTATCGACAGATCCTTCGAAACTCCATGAAGGGTTCTCTTGCCGATGCCATGCGCGGCATCGCCCCGCCGAGTGAGCTGATGGTGCTCAACGCGGCCCAGATCAGCGGCGACGAAAGCGTTGCATCAGGCTTGAGATTCCTGTCCGAGACGGTCGAGAAAACCGAGAAGATGACCCGGATGATCCGTGGCGCCGTGAACTACCCGTTGTTCCTGCTGTCGCTGATGGCGGCCATTGCGACCGGATTTTCCTATTTTGCGGTGCCGGTCCTCGAAGAGATCATGACGGTCGACAAGTGGCCGCTTGCCGGCAAGATCCTGCATGCGGCGTCGCTGTTGATCCGAAACCATGGCCTGCTGATGGCCTTGTCCTTCGTCAGCATGCTGGGTGCATTCTTCTATTCGCTCGGCAACTGGACCGGAAATTGGCGTGTGCGGGTTGACAGGTATCTGCCCTACAGTCTCTATCGCGATTATTCGGGTGCCTTGCTGATCGTGTCGCTGGCTTCGTTGATGCGTTCGGGCGTTTCCTTGCGTTCGGCGCTTGAACAGGCCATGCAGTATGCGAACCCCTGGATGCGGTGGCATGTCCGCAAGATCCTGACCCGGTTGTCGAACAACAGTTCATCGGGTTTCGGACAGGCCTTCGCAACCGGGGTGCTCAGTCCCGATCTGGAAGACCGGATCACGGACGCCTCCGAACGACAGGATCCGGTGCAGGCATTCGTGAAGATCGGCGTCGGATCCATCGACCGGATCGCCATCTCGATCGAAGCGTCCGCCAGCCGGATCAACAGTTTCATGCTCATCATCTGCGGATGTGTCCTCGGCGGAATGATGCTGGGTTTCATGGCCACGACCCAGCAACTCAACGCTGCGCTCAAGACTCAGGTCCAGAGCGTCAAGTGACCAGACGAAAACAAGAACGGGCGATCAAGTGAATCAATTGATGAGTATCCGACGGCATGGCCTGAGCACATCGTTGTGCCTTGCCCTGCTGGCAGCCTTGGGCGGTTGCGCCACCCAGGATGCGAGTACCTATGACAGAAAGTATGCGGACAACTTCGTGCGCACCCAGGAAGCATGGTCCGTGCTGAAGAAGTCGCAAGTCCAGCAGGACTATGTGGTCGACGACGCTGCACTTGTGATCAGTACCCGATCCATTCCGCTGGCTCGAGATGCGGCGTTGCCCTCGCACATCAAGCGGGTGGTGTTCAAGTTTCCTGGCCGACAAACACTGACGACTCTGACCGAGCGTATCTCGCGCGAGATCGGGATCCCGATCATCCTGTCGCCAGATGTCCTCAAGCCCGCGAGCAGTTTTGTGCCCGGAGCCGGCGGATCAGGTGCGAGTACGGCGCCACAAAGTGTCTCGACGGCCGGTGGTCCAACGACAGCTTCGCAGGCGTTCGCCGGGGGATCGGAACTTGGTGCGCTGGTCGTGAATCCGGGGGATTACCAACGGACCTTCGAGTTGAACTACGACGGTCCTCTCGACGGATTGCTCGACAAGATTGCCGCATTGGCCAGTCTCAACTGGAAGTATGAGGACCAGCGCCTGATCTTCTATCGGACTCAGACTCGCAATTTCGCGATCAAGACCTTGCCCGGTGCCTTCAAGCTGACGGCGACGCTGGGCGGAGGTGGCGGTGGCGGTGGTGGTGGCGGCGGGAGTGGCGGCGGCAGCACCGGCGGATTGAGCGGTGAGACCGAAAACCAGACGGACTTCTGGAGCGGTCTTGAGTCCAATCTGAAGTCGATGTTGTCGGCTTCCGGGAAAATGAATCTGGACAAGAATGCCGGAATCCTGGTGGTCACGGATGGCAACGAAGTTCTTGCGATGGTTGAGCAGTATGTCAACCAGATGAACCAGCTCATGATGCGTCAGATCACGCTCGAGGTTGAGGTCGTGACGGTGGATCTGAATGAGGCGCACGCCGCCGGCATCGATTGGCAGGCCGTCAGCAACATGAGCATCGGCAACATCACCTATACCTCGCCTCCAGCCACATCCGCAGCTGGTGTGCCATTCAGCATCGAGTTCTCAGGGATCAATGGCAAGAACGCGCTGGTGCGCGCGCTGCAAACTTTCGGCCAGGTCAGCAGCGCATATTCGGGGGTGGTCGTCACATCCAATCGGACGCCCGCTCCGATTTCGGTGGTCAACACCATGTCCTACGTTCGGCAAACGACCCCAGCGGTGGTTGCAAGCGGTCAGGCCGGCGCCGTGGCGGCGACTTCCGGCTTGACGCCCGGTCAGGTGACGACGGGCACCAACATCATGCTCTTGCCGATGATTCTTGAATCGAATCAGGTGCTGATGCAGTGCTCGGTCTCGATCGCTTCACTGAAGGAGTTGACGAGATTCGATTCTGGAACCGGGTCCAGCCAGCAAAGCATCCAGTTGCCCAACGTCGACACCTTCACGATGGTGCAACGCATGGCCATTCCATCGGGTCAGACGATGGTTGTCATGGGTTATGACCAGGCGCGCACGGGATCGACGACCAGTGGTCCTTATGGTTCGCTGGTGACGGGCCGATCCGGCAATGGAAACAAGCAGTCGATCGTCATTCTGATCACGCCGCGGATTTCGGACATCTGACATGGCCTGGTGGAACAAGAGGCGGGGCGGCGATCGAGCAGGGCTGGCGTCAGTCGTCCAACCCGACGACGCGACGAAAGAGTCGATCTCGAAAACACATCGAGGACCAGGAAAGGTTGCCGAGCTGCTCTCCCGCTTTCGCAAGGGAAAACCAGCGAATGCTGGCACAGACCCGGCGGTGACGGAGCGCCCTGCCGAACCGGACTTGAAGGCCTTTCTCAAGCATGAAGACCTGCTGATCGCCTTCGAGATCAGCTGGCAGCTGCTGCGTGATGGACAGACGCGCAAACTCCAGGCCAAGGCACTGGCTGACGGATACACCCATCAGGTCATCGGCCTCGAGTCCGACCTGGTCGGATTCATGGACCTGTCGCGGATGCCGCGCGACAAACGCCCGATCTACTCTGCCGCGTTGTTGCTGGCGGAAACCTCGTCGTTGGGCGGAGACGAGATCTTCGTGTTCAGCCTCGATGGTTCGAGGCATGCCATGGTGGCGCTCAAGAACTCGATGCCGGTGCCCGGATTCGATCGGGTGGGTAGCGCGGCCGACATCTCGAACTCGGTTCGAGATTATCTCAGCCTGCCGCACAAGAACGAGATTCGCCGTTGTGGCGATGCCGAGATGCTGGCCGGCGCAGAGTTCTTCGACTTCACCGTTGCGTTGAATGCGCTGGACCCAAGCCAGCCTCGGCTGAAGTCGATTCCGGACTTTCGCAAGATCGTCTTTCGAGGAGCCTTGGGTGCGGGTGCCGCCTTGCTTCTGGTTGTCAGCTGGATGGGCTGGACTTATTTCGAGGCGAAAGCCGAAGCTGAACGTCTGCAGCGAGAAGGCGATCCGAACGTCGTCTACGAACAGAGTTTCATGAACTCGACGGCGTCGATGACGGCGCTCGGGAATATCGGACTCAGGAACATGATCGATACCTTGATCAGGATCCCGCTGGAGGTCAAGGGCTGGAGATTCACCAGCATTGCCTGTCAACCCGCCGAGTGCATCGTGACGTGGACGCGTCAGTCAGGAAGCTACGCCGATTTCGACTCGAATCTTCCGTCGGACGTGAAGGTCAGGCCGGAGTACGGATTCCTGGGTCCTGACGCCAAAGGCGCCCAACTCAAGACCCGACACCCGGTGACGTCTGGCGGTTCTGCCGGTTCCAGTGCCTCCGCCGCATCGATCGCAGCGGCCGCGTCGGGATTTGTGCAGGGACCCTCTCGGGAACACGGCTTGAAACGCGACCGCCTGCCCTTGATCAATCAGGTCCAGTTCGACTTCGTCAGTCGTCTTCAAGACTATTCATTGATCGACGCGAAGGTCCAGGTTGCCGTGCCTGCACCCTTTCCAGCCGGCGTGACCGAAATCGGTCCGATCTTCAAGCCGGTGGTTTCTGGAACGTGGTCCACCGAACTCCCGTTGTGGGCGATCGATTCCATCACGGTTCCTGACTATGTTCTCGTCGATGCTCTTTCACTGGACTTGCCATTGAAGGATATGTCGGACAAAAACAGATTGCTCTTCAAGATCTCAGGAAAATATTATGCCAAGGGCAAGGATTTTTGACGGTCAAGGCGGCGCTGCCAACCGGATGGCGCTGGTCGTGATCTCGTTGCTGGCGACTCTCGGCGGTGATGCATGGGCCCAGTCGCCGTTCCTTCAGGACGTTGTTGACTCCACCAAACAATCGAAGTTGACCGAGCAGACCAAATCGCTGCTCGACGCGTTGCGTCCGGGGCCTGCGGTTGAGTCTTCAGTTCCGAAAAACGGTCCAGGCAAGCCGCCGGAGATCGCCGCGTCCCTGACACCTCCTGCAGCGCCCGTGCTGCGTGCGATCTATGGCATCAATCAGACGCTTGAGGCGGAGATTGTCCTTGATGGTCATTCCTATTCGATCTTCTCGGACGATGAGCGCATCGAGATCGGTCCTTGGAACCATGGTCGAGTCATGCCCGATAGCGTGCTGTTGTTGCGTGCACCTTTGACCGTCAAGCAGATCGATGTGGTCGAGCAACTGCGCCAACTGGGTATGGAGCGCCGCATCAGTTGTCAACGTCTCGGCTTGAAGAAGGTGAATTGCCTTTTTCTGACGGCCAACAAGGCGAGTTCTGGTGTCGTTCCGACACCGGTGATCAACAGCGCTCGCGGTTCATCTTCCGCGACACCACTTCCACCGCTGCCGCGATGAAGGACGACAACATGTTGGTTTGCCATCGATTTCTTGCCGTTCTCTCCATGTTTGCGGTCATCGGACTTCAGGCCGAAGTCCGGGCTTCGGCCTTGGTCACGGACAACGGCGAGGTGCTTGTCGAGTGGGATCTTTCGCGTCGTTCGCCCATTCAGGGCGCACCGTTCTCGCGACAGGTTGCGCCAGACACGTCATCGCGTGTCACGGGTGCGGGTGACCTCGTGACGCTCAAGGAACTGGATCAGGCTGAACGGACCTGGACGGTTCAGTTCAGTGACGCCACGGTTCGTCGAATGCTGCAACGATGGGCTGCCGATGCCGGGTATCAGCTGTTGTGGGATGTTCCCCGGGATTTCCCGATCGAGGTCGAGATGAAACTCAGTGGCAAGTTTCGCGACGTGGTCTGGCTGGTGGTGAAGTCGTTGGCCGAAACGGATGCGCCTGTCCAGGCGAGCATCAACATGGATGTCCGACTCGTCAGAGTCGTGCGATACCTCAACGGCCAAGCCAGGTGATTTCTTGAAGCTCGTGTTCCTTTCTGCGCTCGAAAAGACCGTCTCTGGCGGTTCAGCTTATCTGGCGCCGGTGGTCGAGATCAATGAGGATCAAGCTCATTTTCTTGTCGACATGACGTCCCTTGCTCAGGACGTCGCCGAGTTCCTGAAGGTTGGTGCCTTCCTCGTCCTGTTCAGGACGCGTCGCCCTTCGATCAAGCCGGCTGACATGTCCGAGGTCCTGCCCCAGGCCATCGTTTGCCGGATCGATGGTTACGCCAGCACGACGGCGGGCAACGGCCAGGATTGTCCGGTCATGCTGCGACTGGCCGTCCTGGGCATGTTCTCGACAACCTTCGAGTCGTCTGGCGTGCATTTCAGTCGCGACGTCGGCCAGATCTACGGCGCATCAAGTTATTTTGCATATCTCCCGTCACCTGAACTTCTGGACTTCATCGTCAACGGAACCCTCGGCAAGGGATTCAAGATCCAGTTTGGCCTGCTCCGCCAGGCCGAGTCGGTTTCGGTCTCGACTGGCGTGCAAAGCCCGATGCTGATCAACATGCCGGACATTCGGGGCAAGCGGACTGCCATGTTCGGCAAGACCAGGCTTGGAAAGTCCAATGCGGTCAAGCTCTTGATGCAGGGCATGCTGGAGATGACTGCCAATACCCAGGACGTCGGCCAACTGGTCTTCGACGTCAATGGCGAGTACGCCAACGACAATCCCCAGGACGGCAATCGATCGATCGCGAGCACCTACGAGCAACGGACCGATGTGTATTTCCTTGCACACCGGGACATGGATGACAAGATCAGTTCGGCTCGACGCTACATTCGCTACAACTTCTATGAGCGGACCAGCGAGTGCGGCGCCCTGATGACTGAGTTGCTGGACTCGGGAGTCCTGAGCAATGAAGCTCTCCGATATTTTCTTCAGCTTGAGTTTCCGAGTTTCACGAGCTACGTCAATGGCAATTCTCCAGGAAACTCGCCGCTGAGGTTGCTGCGACGCATTCAGTTGCTCTGGACCATTCTTTACCTTGCGGGTTTCTCGTATTCCGAGGCCAACCTCGTGAAGGTTTCCGCGGGCAAGTGGAAGGCTGCTGACCTGTTCAATCCACGGTTCTCGCAGCCACTGCGGATGGCGATGTACCAGTCGATCGTGGGCAAGCCAGTGCCACGTGCACCCAGCAGTCTGAAGGACATGGCGCGCGAGATGGAGGTGTTTGCGCGGTTCTGTCTCTCCTATCAGAACGATCCGAATCTGGTCGAGGGCGGCGTTCCCATGATGGAGAAGGATGAGGAAATCGCCATGCGATTCATCGTCCCCGAGTTCGGTGTCGGTCCGCGCATGCTGGCGTCGTGCATACCGTACCACTCGGAGGTCGCGACCGATTTTCTCAACGACATCATCGAATCGCTCGACCAGGGGCGCACGGTCATCGTCGATCTTGGAAGCGCGAACCAGATGGTGCTGCAGTTCTTCTCGCGCACGCTGTCGGTTGCGGTTTTCCGTCATCAGGAGGCCAAGTTCGTCACGAACCAGTTGAACGGTCGATTTGTTCAGCTCTATTTTGAAGAGGCTCACATGATCTTTCCGGCCAACAAGCCCGGGCAGGTCACGGACATCTATTCACGGTTCGCGAAGGAGGGGGCGAAGTTCCATATCGGCATCGTCTACTCGACGCAGTCCCCTTCAACCGTGAACTCAGAGTTGTTGTCTCAGACCGAGAATTTCTTCATTGGCCACATCTCGAACAAGCGCGAATTTGCGCTGCTGGGAGAAGTCCAGAACACCTTCACAAGTGTTGGGGAGACGGTCCTGAAATTTCGCCAACCAGGTTTCATGCAAGTCTTGACTCATTCGCATCGATATGTGATTCCTGTTCAAGCGCGTGTGTTCGACACGTGTTCGGTCGAGAGTCGGTGAATATTTTCATGCTGGATTTGTTGTGGAGTCATGTCGTGTTCAATCACAAGACAGTTGTTGCCCTGATCCTGATCAGCTTGAGTTCCCTCCTCGTCAGTGGTTGTGGCGGTGCCGATGGTGCTGCCGAGACGCTTGATCCTGGCAGTTCGTTGCCGGAAGGGGTGGAGTCGAACGCAAGGCTCAGTTTTCCGTGGGTCATGATTGGCGAAGATTCATACCTGGCGGCGTCACAGGAAGTGTTTCTGGGCCCTCGCGGATACCTGGCGGATGGAAGTGGATACACGGGTGATGCTGGTTTGACTGGGCGGGGCGTCTGGATTGGGGTCATCGATGACTTCTCGACCCGCAAGGATTCCGTCTATCGATTCCCGGCCATCGCACGGCAGAAACTGACCAAGGCGTCCGGGTCGGCATCGACCTCTGCTGCGACGAACAGCACCTGCACCTTGCCTCATGAATGGCGTAGTTCTTGGACGCACGGTGATCTGGTGCAGCAGATCGCAGGCGGGACCAAGGCCGAGCAGAACCTGCCGGTTTCATTGACTGTTCCCAACGAGAGCACGAATGCGACCTGTGCGAGCAAGTTCTATGGCAGCTTGAGCCTGGCCCTTGAATCACGTTTGCTGATTCGTTCCATTTCGGGCGTGGCGTCTGCTGCTTCGATCCAGAAGTATCCGGTGGTGCTTGGGGCGACCGGCAACAACGTCCAGCAACTCGGCACGATCCTGGGGCACCTGGGCAACGCGCTTTCGGATGATTCCAAGGTCATTCGCGTCGTCAACCTGAGCCTCGGATCGGATATCGGTGCGTCGGCACAGTCGCGTCAGACGATCGTTGACGAAGCCATCAAGACGTTTCCGATCGTCTCGTCCGTGGATGCCGTCATCACGGTGGCGGCCGGAAACTCGGGGCTGCCTTGCGACCAGCAGAGTCTTGTCGGATGCAATCTGTTGGCGGTGGCGATGGTCAGTCAGGACAGCACGAGGGGCTCCTCGATCGTCGTCGGTGCATTGGAGGGGTCTGGCAAGGCAGAGCGGGTGGCAACGTATTCGACCTTCCCGGGATATCTGAGGGACCGGTTTCTCTGGGCGTCGGGCGACGCTGTGACGCATCGGCGTGCCAATGGTGAATGGCCTCAGGGCACATCGTTTGCCGCTCCTCGTGTTGCGGGCGCAGCGGCCTTGCTGCGTCAGAAGTATCCCGGGCTGTCTTCTGCTCAGGTCGCCGATCTTCTGCTGGATTCTGCCAACCGCGACATGGACAACGATGGTTTGCCGGACTTCGAGGGTGCCAGCCTGACCTGGGGTCGTGGACGACTGGATCTGGCCGCCGCCCTCAAGCTTGCTTCTCTGCGGTTTCCTTGATGCTTGACAAGTTTCTCAAGGCTGGAACTCATGTTCATTTCCATTGAAGGTTTCACCGCCGAGGAATGGCGAATCGTGTTCGTGATTGTCGCGGCCACGATCGGCTTATGTGTCGGCAGCTTTTCGGGTTTGGCGGTTCATCGCCTTCCGATCATGTTGGCCGACCAGTGGGAAGGTCTTCCGCCATCCCTCTCGCTGGCGAAGCCGCGATCTCATTGTCCGAATTGTCGTCACTCCCTGGGCTGGAGGGAGAACATTCCCCTGATCAGTTATTTGCTGGTGCTCAGAGGGCGTTGTCTGCATTGTGGTGCGCGGATTTCGATGCTCTATCCTGGAGTTGAACTCATGTCGGCCGTGATCTCGGCGGTGACGGTGGGCGTGTTGGGTGTTGGTTGGCCGGCATTCTGGGCGCTGTTCCTGGTGTGGGCCTTGACGATCCTGGCCTGGATCGATGTCCGGGAACAGATTCTTCCCGATGTGCTGACCTTGCCATTGCTTTGGCTCGGGCTGCTCGTGAACGTGTCGGGCGTCTTTGTCGATGCAAGCGACTCTGTCCTTGGTGCGGTTGCCGGATATTTGTGCTTGTGGTCTGTCTTTTGGGTGTATCGATTCTTCACCGGGAAGGACTCCATCGGGTTTGGCGATTTCAAGCTGATGGCGGCAATGGGCGCGTGGCTGGGTTGTGTGGCGGTGGGTTGGATCTTCTTGCTGGCGTTTGTGTCCAGTGCCGTTTACGGCGGGCTTCGTGCCAGTTTTTCCGGAAAGCAGAGTGGTCATCTGCCGTTCGCATTCGGGCCGTTTCTTGCCGTCTCCGGTTGGTTGGCCTTGTTGAATGTTCATGCTCGATAGGTGTTGGTGTTTGACGCCGTGCGATCCGGGCCATTCGTTGTGTAGAAATACTTGTTTAAGTAGATGTTGAAATATATTTAAGTCATGGTGTCGATCACCCATGTCTTCAAAATCACTCCGTTGAATGCCCGCGCGCTTTCGTGTGGTTCTCCAACGTCAATTTAGGTAGAACATGCAAGCCAGATCATTGAACAGTCAGTCCGGCGCGATTTTCGCCAACCTTGCGCTGGGCGTTGCTGCCATGGGCAGCGTCGCTGCGGTCGCCACGGACTGGACCGCGCAGCAATCCGCCTTGGCGTTGCAGAGGCAACAGGGTTACCTGTTTGCGACGCTCAATGATTCGGTCGGCAACTACATGACGCTGCTCTTTCCGCAGTTGACGGAGAAAGCTGCGGCGGGTGGCGACGCGATTCCTGCAGATTGTGCGAAGGTGCCCTATCGCTACGGGCGATCCGAGGCGGTTGAGCGGGTGATTCTCGAAGGCAAGTGCAAGTTGTCCCTGCCCTTGTCGGCGGGTGGTACCTATGTCGTCTTCAACGCCTTCCAGCCGACCCTTGTCGACCTGAAGGCGCTCGGATTGCTCGACCATGGCATTTCCTCGACACCGGTGTTGTCGACCGAGTTCCTGGTATCGGGTCCTGATGAGACGGGTCTTGCCAGCGCGACGCTTGCGGCCAATGGTTATGCGATCGCGATCACGCCCAAATGTGTCGGCAGGGGCGGCGAGGTGGCCGATTGCACCAATTCAAACAAGGCCCTGACGTCGTCGGTCATCAACATCCAGCCGTTCGCCCAGTCCAAGTACATCCAGAATTTCATGCCCATGATGTGGGCTGCCGGGCCCGACGCTGCCATGTCGGGTCCTCCGGACGCATCCAACGTGCTGGTGCCGGCTGAACGCACCAATCCGACCGGGGAATTTCGTTCCATACAGGCTGGCTGGAGTCGTGACAATCCGATCACGCGGTCCTGGAGTTATTCGACTTCGAGCGGCGCGGTCACATACTCTCGCGGCGTGGACAATCTTCTGGTGATGCGCAATGGTTATGACTCTGCGTACTGGCAGCTGACGCGACGCGATGGTGCATCGCCGCCGACGGCTGACTGGAACTTCGATGGCAAGGCGCTGACGAATGTCGGAAAACTGACGGCGGCTTCTGCAGAGATTTCAGGTGACTTGAAAATTGGTGGCAATCAGACGATTGCAGGGAATCAGTCCGTCGGGGGCGACCAGACGGTCGCAGGCAAACTGGATGTGGATGGAAAGGGCACCTTCAAGGGTGTTCTTTCGGCAATGTCTGATCTGGTGGTCAAGGGCTCGTCGGAGTTGCAGGGGAAGCTGACGGTTGTCGGATTCGCCTTGTTCAAGGGCGATGTCAAGCTGGAAAAGAGCCTGCAAGTTGTTGGCGCGACTCAACTTGACGGCGCCTTGACGGGTACCTCCGCTTCGTTCAGTGGCGCACTCACCGCCAGTAGCCTGGTGATCGGTTCGACGCAGATCACACGGGATGGCACGCTGCTTGGGAGCACTTCCGGTTGGGGTGTGAATTCCGGTTCGTCTTGCAGCAGCAATCTGGCCTTGGCTCAAAGCTCGGACGGCAAACTGCAGATCTGCAGGAACTCCAGTTGGACGGCTTTGGTCCTGAACGAGAACATGGTTGTTTCTGCCCCTGGCGCAGGTCAGGGCTGTACCCCCGAGGGTGCGCCGGGTCGTTTGCCGGACGGGACGCTCGCGGTTTGCCGGGGTGGAGTTTGGGAGTCGACCACGCAGGGGTCGGTTTCGGAAGGAAGTGTCTGTTCTGTCGAAGGATCTCTCGCGACGGGTACCGTCGGTTCCAGTTCGAACACGATCGTGATGGGTTGCCGCGGTGGCAAATGGGCCAGTGACGTGTTCACCAAGCCGCGACTGGGCTACGCCACGCAAGGAAACAGCTGCCCTTTGAACGACGAGATGGCTCTTGATGGACGTGGTTATCCGTCGCTGCTGGTCTGCAAGGAAGGCAAATGGCAGCCGCCCGGAACCCAACTCCTGTCGGGCATGGTGCTGGGTGATTCCTGCACGCTCGACGGTGTCCTGGCGGGCGATATTGTTCGAACGGGCTTGCTGGTCTGCAGGGGCGGTGCGTGGCGCAAGGTCACTTCACCATTGGGGCCTGTTGCCGTGGGGGCAGCGTGTAATTCGGAGGGGCTTGACTCCACGGACTATGGCGGTCCTCAGGTCACCATCAATCCTGATTCGAGCGGTCGTGGCACCATCTTCTATTGCGACCGCGGTCGTTGGAGCGACTTCCCGCCCAATCTCACCGTGCATCGGATCGATGGCATGGTTGTCAATCTCCTGCGGCATGTTGACGGGCCGAGTGGTGATGATTTCTATCTTTATAGCCATCCCGGCTGGCCGAATGGCCGCGCGCAAACCATGGATAATGTTGGCGTCCTGATCTGGGGTCATGGTGGCTATGCCTCCGAGGTCTACCAGGGCATGGAAGAACGTCAATGCAGCCGTGCGGCCTGGTCGGACAAGGATCCGGACTCGAACGGTGTCCGCAACAGGTACACGGTCTGCGTGGTTTCCGACAATGAGTTGTATGGCATCAATGGGATCTATGGTGGCAGGCCGGCTGCTTGGAATTTTGATTTTGACGGCGGAGCAGAAATCTGGACGGCGCGTCGACGTGATTCGTGCAGTGATTGGGGTTGCGACGTTCAATGGGGATATGGCGGTAGTGGCGGTTGGTCAGATCATGTGACGATCGACCTGTGGAACAACCACACTTTCCTGAGATGGAACACGGACGCCAGACCGGTGGTTCTGAAGGTGACGAGGCAGTGATCGCATCATGTTGAGTGATCTGACGGTCGTTGCGATATTTGCGTTCATTCTTGCCATGTTGGTCATTCCCTTGCTCCTGGGTTTCGTGCTGAGTTGGATCACGGGACGACGGGCCACAGCAACGAACCCCATGTGGTGGACATTCTCCCAAGGCCTGGTGGCCTTGGGCTGGGGGCTTGTCCTCGTGCTGGGGTGGACGGGTATGCTGACTTATCCGGCAAGCGTTCTGGTCGGTGCGATGTTCTATGTGCCGGGATTGATGCTGCTTGGTTTTCATGCGAGGCGTCGGGTGGTATCGTGATTCCGTTTCGGATTTCTCGGCGGTTTTGGGGCGGCCTGTTGGTCGCCCATTTTGTCGTTGTGGCCCCCGTCCTTGCGCAGGCGGTTTCGCTCGATTCATGTTTCGCGGCTGCAGGCGAGCGCCACGGTGTGTCGCCGGTGTTGCTCGCGGCCATTGCGCACAAGGAGTCATCGATGCGCGCGCATGCCTGGAATCGCAATCGCGATGGAAGCCTCGATATCGGCCTCATGCAGATCAACTCGCGTTGGCTCCCGACCTTGAGACGCCATGGCATCACGCCTGAGCAACTCTGGGAACCTTGCGTCAGCATTCATGTCGGGGCCTGGGTACTCGCAGGCAACTTCCGGCAGCTGGGTTTCAATTGGGAGGCGGTTGGAGCCTACAACGCGAGACGGCAAGACCTGCGCATGAATTACGCGCGGTCCATCAGCCAGATTGCGCAACGCCTTTCGTTTCAACCATCCCCACCCCCACCACCTCCTCCACAACCATCTCTCTAAGGACAGCACATGAACAATCAGGGATATTCGACCTCGTCGGAATTCTTCCAGTTGCGTCTCGTGATCGCTCTGGCGGGTCTTGCTTCGGTCGGCGGGTGCGCCTTCGGGCCGTCGCGCCCGTCTTTCGTGCCGGTATCACCCGCGGTCATGCCGGGTGTTGCCGCTGCGGCGGCAAGCCCGAACGCTGCAACGACCGCATCGACCGGTTCGGCATCCAGGCCCACGACCGCGCCCACCGCGCCCACCGCGCCGGCCTTGCCGTCGACCGGTGTCCGGGCGTCGCCTCGGGTGACGATGAGCCCGCTGCAGTCCTACACGACGCCCCAGGCGGGCAACGGGCAAGAGCCGATCGAGGCTGCAAGAGCCGAGCCGAGTCGACCGGAGGCGGGAGCGACGACCGCTGCGTCGTCCGGGTCGGGCGGCACCGCTCGGCAGTCCTCGGCACCCATGGCCGTGCCAGCTTCTGCGTCTGCGCCTGCGCCTGCGGGGTCCGTCCTTGCGTCGACGTCATCGGCTCCGTCGGTGGCTTCGGTCGCGTCGGTGTCAGCGGCTTCGTCGAATGTGGCGGGTGAATCCGTGCCGGCGGGCTCGGCGTCCGTGGCGGCAGGCAGGCCCGACCCGGAACAGACCTTGCCGTACCGGATCGGGTCGCCTCCGGGGGGTGCCGCTGCGCAGGATCTTCCGCGCCGGGAGAGCGCCGGCCTCTCGGACATGTCAGGCGCCTCGAACTTCCAGATTCCGCTCAACCAGTGCTGGGGTCAGGTGACGATCGTCCCGACCGCCAGAAAGAAGGTGACGCAGTTGGTGACGGAGCAGGCTCGCACGCGTTACAAGGTTTCGCAGGCGAGGCTGCGCAGCGATCAGATGCCGGTGGTGGTCAAGGACGCGGCGCAGACCTACAAGCTCGAACAGCCGCAATATGTGCAGGTGACCGAGTCGGTGAAGATCCAGGACGAGTACACCCGCCTGAAGATCGTGCCGGCGGTCTACAAGACGATCGAGGAAGACGTGCTGGTCGAGTCGGCCCGGACCGGATTGAGGCCGTGTGCAGCGGTTGGTGGCCGCGTGGGCAAGGCGGCTGGCATGCCGCAGTCCGGCTCGCAGTGCTCGTATGAGATTCCGGCCCGGTATCGCAAGGTGCAGGTCCAGACGCTCGTCAAGCCCGAGTCGGTGATCGAGGAGGTCGTGCCCGCCGTCTACAAGACCATCTCGCGGATGGTGGTGGCCGAGCCGGCCAAGGTCGTGCCGGTCGAGATTCCGGCGTCCACCGTGCAGATGCCGATCGCGAGCGTGGAGACGCCGCCTGCCGCCACGCCAGAGCAAGTCCAGGCCGTGACGATGCAGGTGGACGTGACCGAGTACGACCGCAAGTCGCCGCAGCTGACCTGGTCGCGCTTCATCTGCGAGAGCGAACTGACGCCTGATCTGGTGATGGCGATGCAGAAGGGCTTGCAGCGCGAGGGCTTCATGCGGGGCACGCCGGACGGCAAGTTCGGCCTCCAGACCCTGCAGGCCGCGAAGGACTTCCAGGGCAGCAAGGGCATCCAGTCGGACTTCATCACGTACCAGACGCTGGAGTGGCTGGGCGTCCAGACGGCGACCGCGTCCGAGTCGCGGGGCAAGCCCAGGTCCGCGCCCTGACGTCTTCGTGTTGACCCGCAGGGCGGTCCGCTCCTGACTGGGCGAACATGGACGCCAGCCACCTTCGGCTGTGTCCATGTTCTGGAGAATCCACGATGCAGCGTCCCGTCCGCTATGGCCTGATCGGCTGCGGAATGATGGGTCAGGAGCACCTGCGCAACATCGCCCTGTTGCCCGGTGTGTCGGTCAGCCTGATCTTCGAGCCGGATGACGACATGGCGCAGGCGAGCCTCGCGCTCGCGGCGGGGGCCCGGCGGGCGGGCAGTCTCGACGAGGTGGTGCAGTCGCCGGACGTCGACTGCCTGCTGATCGCCAGTCCGAACTTCCGTCATGCGCAACAGCTGCAGCAGATCGCCCGCTTGCGGCCCTTGCCGGTGCTGATGGAGAAGCCCGCCTGCACCACATTGGCGGACGTGCAGGCGTTGTCGGCCCTGCAGCGCAGCTACCCCGCGCCGCTGTGGGTGGCGATGGAATACCGATACATGCCACCGGTGGCGCGGCTGATCGAGGTCGTGCATGGACAGCACGATCTCGGCGCGATGGTGATGCTGGCGATCCGCGAGCACCGCTTCCCCTTCCTGGTCAAGGTCGGTGACTGGAACCGCTTCAACCGATACACCGGCGGGACGCTGGTCGAGAAGTGCTGTCACTTCTTCGACCTGATGCGCCTGCTGATGCGCTGTGAGCCGGTGCGCATCTATGCGTCGGCCTCGGTGGCGCACAACCATCTGGATGAGCGCTATCCGGACGGCGTGCCCGACATCCTCGACAACGCCTTCGTGACGGTCGATTTCGCCGGCGGTCAGCGCGCCAGCCTGGACCTGTGCATGTTTGCCGAGGGTTCGCGGTATCAGGAGGAAATCTCGGCCGTCGGTCCGCGCGGCAAGGTCGAATGTTTCGTGCCCGGACCCGGGCGCTTCTGGCCGACCCGGCTCGGCCCGGCGCCCGAACCGCGTCTGGTGCTGAGCCCGCGTGAGCCGAAGGGTCCGCACGAGATCGTCGTGCCGGTCGATCCGGTGGCGCTCGCGGCCGGGGACCACAACGGATCGACCCTCGTGCAGCACCAGCGCTTCGTCGCGGCCGTGCGGGGGCAGGGTGCCGTGGACGTCAGCCTGCGCGACGGCCTGGCCGCCGTGCTGATGGGGCTCGCGGCGCAGGAATCGGCGCGGACCGGGCAGGCGATCGACCTGACCCGGGGCGAGCATTCGCTGGCCGCGCTCGAGGCATCAAGTCCTTCATCATTCGTGTAAACCAGCGGGCGAGATCGAAGGCGGTGCGCCTACATTTTTGGCGGTTCCAGGCCACCGTTCCGGGGCCCGATCACCGACACCTGCTGGAGACATCGATGCGATCCATGAACCTGAAGACCCTGGCGATGCTGGCGGGTCTGGCCCTGGCGAACCTGGCGAACACGGCCCATGCCGGCGATGTCCGCGTCATGTGCTACCAGGACGGCATCGAGTGCGACGTCACCAACGAACTCGCGCGCCGCTTCGAGTCCCGCAACCCGGGCACCAAGGTGATCGTCGACGTCGTGCCCTACAAGACCATCGTCGAGCAGCTGCCGGTGCAGCTGGCCGCAGGGCAGGGGCCGGACATCGCCCGCGTCACCGACCTGGGCGGGCTGGCGAAGTTCTATCTCGACATCTCCGGCGAGCTCAAGGACCGCAAGTACTTCGATGCCAACTTCGGCGCCACCGCCGCCTGGCTGCGGCCGACGCCCGCCGACAAGGGCATCTACGGCTTCATGTCGCAGCTGACGATGACGGGCCCCTACGTCAACAAGACGCTGTTCGAGCAGGCGCAGGTGCCGCTGCCCGGCCCGAAGGCCACCTGGGACGACTGGATGGCCGCCGCCCGCAAGGTCGCCCGCGCGACCGAGACCAAGGCCGCCGTGGCCTGGGACCGGTCCGGCCACCGCTTCGCCGGACCGGCGATCAGCCAGGGCGCCAAGCTGTTCGATGCGCAGGGCAATCCGGTGATCGACGACGGCTACAAGGCCACGGTGCAGAAGTTCGTCGCGTGGCACAAGGACGGCACGATGCTGCGCGAGGTCTGGTCCGGCTCGGGCGGTTCGACCTATGCCGACTCGATCGGCGAGTTCGTCAACGGCAACGTGGTGATGGTGCTGTCGGGCAGCTGGCAGATCAACCGCCTGCAGCGTGACGTGGGCAACAAGTTCGACTGGATCGCCGTGCCCAACCCCTGTGGCCCGGCCGCCTGTTCGGGCATCCCGGGCGGTGCCGCCTGGGTGGCGCTCAAGACCGCCAAGTCGCCCAAGGAGACGGCGGCGTTCCTGGAGTTCATGGCCTCGGAGGCGTCCTACCAGGAGTTCACCAGCCGCACCGCCAACATCCCCGCCCATGCCGGTTTGGCCGGCAAGGTGAGCTACCCGACGGCGCAGCCCGCTGCCCGTGCCGCGCTGGGCGTGTTCGGTTCGGGCGTGGCCAGCCTGGCACCGGTGGCCTACCAGTTCCAGGGCTACAAGTTCAACCGCGCGATCATGCTGCCGACGGTCGCCCGGGTGACGCAGGCCATCGTCGGCGAGATGAGCGTGGACGAGGCGGTCGGCAAGATCACCGCCGACATGCAGGACGCGATCAAGCAGGCGCAGAAGTAAGCGCCGTCCTGGCTGCCTTCACCGCGTCCGGCCCACGGTGCGTTTCTTCTTCGACCTGTTCGAGCCGCTGTTCCGGCTCGGCCAGCGCTGGCTCGGCCTGTCTCGGCTGGGCTGGCTGTTCGTCGCGCCCAACCTGCTGGTGTTCGGGCTGTTCACCTTCCTGCCCATCCTGATCAACGTCGTCTATGCGCTGACCGGCGGCGTCAACCTGCAGCCGCTGCAGCGGCCGTGGACCGGCGCCGAGAACTTCCAGATCCTGTTCGAGTGCGGCAACTACCTGGACCTCTCCACCTGCCGCAAGGACGTGTTCTGGCGCGCCATCGGCAACACGCTGAAGTTCAGCGTCCTGCAGGTGGCCCTGATGGTGCTGCTGTCGCTGGTGACGGCACTGGTGCTCAACCGCAAGATCATCGGGCGCGGGTTCTGGCGCGGCGTGTTCTTCTATCCGGTGCTGCTGTCGCCGGTGGTCGTGGCGCTGATCTGGAAGTGGTTGCTGCAGA
>JACCDQ010832581.1_pt1 | contig 23498 bp, 17 predicted proteins | sample 7446031 | NCBI WGS metagenome assembly JACCDQ01 (sample SAMN15323442, study PRJNA562643) | freshwater metagenome | isolation source: river surface water | place: USA:Blue River Watershed | collected 2017-08-17 | reverse complement strand
GCTCGCTGTCGCTGTCGCTCTTCTGCTCCTGCTCGCTGTCGCTGTCGCTCTTCTGCTCCTGCTCGCTGTCGCTGTCGCTCTTCTGCTCCTGCTCGCTGTCGCTGTCGCTCTTCTGCTCCTGCTCGCTGTCGCCGCGCTTCTTCTGCCCAGTTAGTTTTGTGTTGCAGACAATCAGGTGCTTGATCAGCGACGTGCGCTTGTCGTAGCGCCGCCCGCAGTACTCGCACCGTCCCTCCTTGCAGTCGTACTTGATCGAAGCTGCACGTGTCTTGGCCTTGTTCTCGTCGCCGCAGGTTCGCTGGTGGTTGTGCATGTTTTTTTTGCTTGGACATCTCTTGCCGCAGAGGTTGCACATCACGAAGTTGGTCGGGACGACCTCGGTCACGTCCGACTCAGAGATGACACCCTCGACGACGATCGTGGTATGGAGGCGGTAGTTCTCCTTCTCGAACGGTGCTCCCGCATGCACGAGATCGCCGCGGAACAGCACAGCGTCGCCGGCGTTGTAGATGACGTTCACCTTGTTCGCCGCGCTCGCGGTGCCGGTCTTGAAGCTGTTCTTGAACACAGTGATGTGCGTCTCGTCTTGAAGTCCGAGGAGAAGACCCGCTTGGACCGTCTTGAACGTGTTGAGCGCCATCGTCGTCTCGAACGAGGGGAAGTCGCGGTGCTGCTGCTGCTCGGGCCCGTTCGCGAGGCTGCGCAGCGCGACCCACTGCGAGGCCTGCCAGAGCATGTTCATGCCGTTCGCAGGCTCGATGATCTTCTCATTCACCGTCTTCTTGATCGCCTGAAGCGCAGGAGTACGGCGGACGGCCACCGCCTGCTGCTTCATGCTCGAGTCGGGGATAGAGGCTTGGAGCCGCTTCTCGTCGTAGATGGCACCCGTCGTGGCGTCGACATCGCCGTCTGCGTCCGAGTCAGGAACCGCCTTGTGGAAGATCTTGGTGTACTTGAGCTTCTCCGCCTCTTGTCGCGCGCTTGCTGCTTGCTGCTTGTCGATGACCTCGGGGATCACGACGTAGCCCTTGTTCAGGAACTCGGAGATGATCTCGATGATGTTCATTGCGCTCGAGCTGGCAAATTGGAGAGTGATTCACTGAGCCGTCTTGAGTCTCAGTGATGCGCTTCTATGATACTCAACTGGCGCTTCAATTTTTGCCTGATGTGTCAGTTGGCCATCATGCTTTATGTATTGCCAACTGCAACATGCCATGAGATAAATTTTGGTTGGCCACTGATCCATGGAATAAATCAGTGCAATCACTTCGTTTTTGTATGGTCATATTGTCTCACTATCACTGATCCATAGCATGTCTCAGTGAGTACACTTGAAATCAGTATGTCAATACTCATCACTAATGTGTCCCAAACTTCAATGATCACTGATCAATGCAGCGTCTCAATGAATAGACTTCGCTTTATTATAGGTTATCACTGATCCAAACGATATCTCAGTGACAAATTTATCATACCAATACAAGATCATTTGATTGCATTTAAACGAAGTGAATATGATTGATCTGATTGGACTATATGTCAATGAATATAATCAATTGATACAATGTATGCACAAAGTCGTGGACAACGTTCATATGATATTCCCTCTTTGCCTATGTCTATGCTCAAGCAAAAGTATGAGCAAACATATGATGCTTATGACGATCCGCAAACAGTTGAGAACTTTATGAAAGAAACATTGAGATACAATGGGTCTGATGCGCCGTTGTTTGAATCTGATATGCCGCGATCAAGTAGAAATGCAATGAGCCAATCAATACTTAATATGCAAGAACATGGCGGGCGATACACTCATGCTCCATTTCATCCTGAGTTGTTTTTAGGTGATCTTACAAAAGATCAAAGAATGTCAACGACACAACCACTGACAGCGCAACTAGCAGATCAACACTCATTTCGTCATAAGAGATACATTCATGGTAAGCTACAAGATGTTGGTGATGAACGATATGAAGGTATTGTTGGAACAAAACGTATGCTTAAACAAGTGAGACAAGGTCATGATGATACAGCTACGCGAATGGGCGGAATATTCAATGATAGTATTAACACAATGAGTTCAAAAGCTAATCCAAATCCCGGATCAACTATTCATAAAGTTGGTCCAGTGATTCATGAAGATCAAAACATTTATGAAGTCAATGGAGAAAAGATACTTCCGCAATACAGTCAAGACATTGTAGGAAAACTTTCAAACATGATTGGAGTCCAATGGGATGTTCAACCAGAGGCAAAATATGGTCTTAGCTCAGTATCAAATGTATACAGATCCAAACAAGACGTTGACTCAGCGGCTAACGCAGTGTTTAGATTAGGCGTGCAAGATACAAGTTTCAAGGACGGACGCAATACTATAAAAAATTCTGAGAAGGTGTATCAAGTAGCAAATCTAAAAAATGCAAAAATTAATCTTCAATCCGTTGAAGTCAATACAAATGGTAAGTCTATTCAAAATGTAGTTGCACGCAAGATGATGCCGCCTTCTGATCCAGTAAATAAAGTTTCAATGTATGCTGGAACTCAGCAGATGAAAGATCAAGTTCATAATGTTGCTCTGCGTCATCGTCAAACCGGTCAACAAAAATATACTGAATCTTTGGTTGAGACTCTAACAAACAGAACCGTGATTAGTGCAACGCGGGGATGTGCCGTACCAGTTAAAGATCAAACGGCTATACAATACAAAGTAAATAGATCTGATAAACAAAATCATAGAAATGAAGACATTCAATCAAAGAGATCTATTGGATTGAAAAATATTATTAATGCGCCGATAACAAGAGCATCCGGTGTTTATGAATTACTTAAACGTGTCGATCAGCAAAATGTGGTATATACAAATACGACGCTACCTAAAAATATTGATCATGTAAAGAATGTCAAGCTCACTCAGAGTAAGGTCACAACAAAAGAACAAATGAACGTGAATGCTACAGGATCAAATGTTATACCGCAAGTTCAATCAATGAAGAACTTTGAGTTTGATACTGATCCAACTATGAATAACAATTACATTACAAGAAGAGGACTTCGTCAACAAATGACGAAGCTATCATCAAAACAAGAATATGATAATGAAATTTCACCCGTTAACGATACTATCGCGCCTTACAAAACAAATTATACTAAACAATAATTCGTTTGAGTGATACTATATAGAAGATATGAGTGCTAAACCATTCAATCACAAGTTTTCACTTATTGAAGGATTTGCTGCAACATGCCCATCTGTGTGCGATCAGCCAAATATTGATTCAAGTATTAAAACGGCATGCGACGTCGGATCACAATCATATTGCACTACTCAACCAAATATAGGAACGCCTGAATGCATCAACTATGCGGATAGATTAATAAGAACCATTGCGGCTGAGAAGACAGGAATCCAATATGCAAACAAAGTAATGCCGCCATCCAATACAAACACAGCTAATTATTACAATGCTATATTAGATTCGTCTACGCAATACATCATGAATAATATTACAAATTCAAATGCAGTTAAACTTATATTTGCCTTAGACACAGCTGACCCCTCATTCAAACATACAAATGCAATTGTTCGCCATATATTGAATAGTAGACCATCACTGAATGAATTAGAAAAGCTGGAATGGTTTACAAAAAGACTTGATATTTTAGACACTGCCATTGTCGATGAATATAAAGATGCAAAATTTGAGACTCTATTAAATTACATGAGCCAAAACGTAATGTTTCAAAAATATCCGAATATTCTTTGGAGAACGTTTGACTTGCTTGGCAGAAAAATTCAGCTTAATGATATGCTACTTCAATCGCCAAATGTAAATAGAAACGCTCTCTTAACTTTGCGGTCAGTGAGTAATCGTTTAAGAGTTGCAATGGATAGCTTAATAATTTCAAATATCACTGATGGCAAGATCTCATCTGCGATGGATAATCCCACGATCTCTAACAAGTATGATACAAATCTGTCTGGATATCCTAACCTGTACTCAAGCCAAGTTCGCAGTTACTACAATACACTAAAGAACCTATCGACATCCTCAACAGATAAATTAGTTGGAACCATCGCTGAGGCGGATGCAGTCAATAAAAAAAGAGCATTTACAGTGAATGCTTCAACTGATAGTGTTTGTATTGCAATGCGACTCACTGGTGAGCCTGATTTAGTACAAACTATAGATTTAGCGCTATCGCAGTTTTGTTATAACAGTGCAAATGTGGCTGATCCTAATTGTATATCAAGTCTCAACAAAATATTGGTCAGTGGAACATCAGATGACAAAGTAAAAATATATAGAAGCGTTCTTGACGCTGCTTCTGCGAACACGTCAGGCAAGCTTGATGATAATATAGTCAATCAATATAATGGAATGAAAGATTGGATCAAAGCTATGACTACTGATGCAGTAACAAAAGACGCAAACAATAAAGTGATTAACATATCATCGAATTGTGGTAAGCCCGAAGGTATATCAATTGATCAATGCAATAGAGTATGTGCTACATATCCTGAAATGTGCGCATCTGATCAAATTCAAAAATGCCAACTTCCTGAATATAGATACAAAGCTATTGAAGGTTTTAGTGGAGAGTGCTACGATAAAAATAAATGGTCAGAGCAAAGCATCATATGGATTGTACTCTTTATACTTGTAGCATTTATCATGTCAACACTGAGTATAAACACAATTAGAAAATACATGAATGCTAATCGAAACAAAGCATCGATTACTAGTTCTAACAATAAATAGATATAGTAATATATAATCATGTCATCAACGAAACCGTTTCAACTCCATGTAGAGAGTAAACTTAACTTTCCACTTATCGTTGGCGACACCCTTTCATACGGACCAGCTAATGTAGTAAAGCTAGAAGCTGGATGGACCATTACAGTTCCAACATATACTTCTCTTGCAAAGTGTTCACGTTTTGGTGTGGTTGTCATTGAGCCGTATGAAAAATTTAAAGACATACTTTCTTTTAGTCACAATGAATATGGACCAACAGACATGCATCCAATCTCAATTGATATTAGAAACATATCAAAATCATTTGTTCGTATTGAGCCTGACGAGTATTTATTCACATACCGATTCAAAACAAATTCAGTCATTCCAGAAAAGATTAGTGTAGCTAATAAAGTAGCCGATGATGTAGCTGCTGATGTTGCTGCCGATGTTGCTGCTGATGTTGCTGCTGATGTTGCTGCTGATGTTGCTGCTGATGTTGCTGCTGATGTTGCTGCCGATGTTGCTGCTGATGTTGCTGATGATGTTGCTGCCGATGTTGCTGCTGATGTTGCGGCCGATGTTGCTGCTGATGTCACTGTTGATGTTGATGTTGCTGCTGATGTCACTACCGATGCTGCTGCTGATGTTGTTGCCGATGTTGCCGTTGATGCGCCGCCAACTAAAGATGAGTCAGTGATTAAAAGCAAAGCTAAACAAACACCAAAAGTTCGTAAAGTACAAAAAAAGAAACGCGTTGCTCTATAAGCAATGATTCTTTTTTTATGTTGCCGTCGTGTATATGATACTGTATAGAATAGTTTTGCCTATCACGCCGAGAGGCTTGCTCGTGTTACCATTTACAATATACTCTGATACAATGCCTGCAATCAAAGATACTTTAATACCATTCATATATCTTTTGAATGTATTTGTTTGACTGCTATTAATCATTTCTTTTGTATTCTTGATATAAACTGCTTTGGTTTTATCTTCGAGCTCATCAATCGTTTGATATAACAATGTATTTGGTTTGATATACTCTTCTAAGTCAGCCATGCATGCATGATCATTTTCTTCTTCATGCAGTATTGCCCATATAACCAATATGATAATTGAAAGTGCAACAACTGCTCTTGCAATGCTATGTATCTTTGATGTCGCTGGCTTGATGCCAACTGTAGAGATGACACGATTTACAATTGGTTCTGGTTTATTCTCATCCATGACTTTATATTGATATGCATATATTTAAGCGCATTCGCTCCATGGACAAAACGTTACGCCATGACGGTTGCGGTTCAACATTTCAATAACATCATTGATGTTATCTACATATGCGGGAGAACCGCATGTGAAGACGCCTATACTTGATGCAGACGATTTGTATCTCACAACAGCATCGGATAGTATCTCAACAAAGTTTGCACGTTGAAGACAAACAGAGATCGGCGTCTTGATGCCAGCTATAATATCAATCTGAAATGCACCGTAAATCAGATGATGAAGAAAGTTGAGACGCCGCATTAGCGCTTCGGGGAGAGATACCAATTTTGTTTTTCGGTTTGATAAGTAAATGTAGAAAGACACATTTGGATAGATCTTATGAATATCTATGAGTTGGTTACTAAATTCTTTGAGAATGTCAATGTCAGCAATATTCCAAATCAATGTTGTTTTAATATTATGAATGTTGCTGCGTGTTGTATCTAAGATAGCTGCAATGAAAGCGGTGATTCCAATACCAGCACAAAAGAAATAGCGTACGTCGTATAGCCGGTGAAACCGAAACTTTGATTTGATATAATTGCCAATCAACATTTGATCGTCGGGGCGCACTCTATTAAGTAAAATATTCGCAAGTTTGTTCGTCCAATCACCGACACGCTTGATAATAACAACAGCGCTACCAGATTCAATGTCTCTAGTCAGCGTAAATGGATGCCACTCAAATCTACTGATACATGGATAACAGAGATTCACCGTAACTGTTCTGAATGAATGAAGAGCTTTATCAAATCTTTCATCATCCTTAATGTATATACGTATCGTAGTTGGAGTAATCACCCAGCGTAAAATTTTTATGTGATGATTCAAAATTAGATATCGACGACTATAGATGAACATTAACAATGCTGGAGCAACAAACAAATACGATAGATTAAATCCAAGAAGCTGACTCACGCCATGTACGACAATACCAATGAATCCAACAAATGAAAGAAATTGGTGAAGAGATCTATTGATCGTGAATCTGATTCGTTTGTAATAGTTCAACAACAATACCAGAGTAAACAATATGTAAATCATAGATAGAACAACTCCAGTAATGTATGCGTATTGTGAAAAGAAGTACGAGTAAGAGATTCTAATTTGTTCAGACGAAACAGGAACAATGAGTATAGAAGCGCGCGTGCATCCAAATTTGCATTGATTAATAGAATATGATATATGACAAAAATGACCAACTACATGAAGTATAGATGATAGAAGAATTTTCACTCCAAATACTTTATGAAGATGTTGACTGTACTCAGACGGAAATATAATTGCTAATACTTTATCTGGAATGAGATTTGATAAATGAAGTAGTGGAACCAAAATGTAAACAGCATTTGTCAAAATTAAAATCGCTGATACTCGTGCAAGTAATAGCCAACGAGGATAATCAAATTTGTTTATCATCAACATGAGAGTGATAATCATATCAATCATGATCGTAAGGGTAATTGGCATATACAATCTCGTATTGATACTTATACGTTTCATATCGGAAGTTGCATTGCGAATAGAGTCATAATCAAACTTATAATGGCGCTTTGATCGTGAATACCACTGAAGACACGAGCAAAACATTTCAAATGACATCATCTCATTGTCGTTAACAATTTGTTTACTGGCATTGATTGTGTAAAGTATTTTTTTTATACTCAACGATGAAATACAAGTTAGCCCGTTGACCTTCATGTATGTTTCGTATGATTCAATTAAATCATTAATGCTGATTAAAGATACGTCTTTGTTAGTAACCAAAGAATGAAATAGGTGCATCTGCCATGATATGATCTCGGAGTTTCTATGGATTCTTAATGGATGATTTAAAATATTAAGGTTCATTTTATATATCTTCTTAGTTCAAAGTCAGATCTTATACAAATCGTTGCGTATAATATACTATGGCTGTCGTCAAAGATTCTTTAAGTATAGTTGCTTTGGTGATTCTGACTTGCTCATTGATTATTCTCGTTATATGGATTATATATTTTGTTTCTGTATCCAACGCGACACGACATGAGCTCATATGCGGATCAAACAAAGCATTCAACGTATTTACGTTCTTCGTGTTTGCAACAATACCACTTGCTCATATAATTATTAAATCATCACCGTCGATAAGAAGAACACTCAAATTTACTTTTGGGCAGATACCTAATGCGTGGAGAAGAATCATTGATTCAGGCAGCACACCTTACTTTAAGTCTGACATTTACAAAATCAAAAATGGAGAGTATGTAAAAGCGCAGCAGTACGACATCATGTCTGATAGTAAAGGGCTACCAATAGTTAATGAAGCAGCGCAGCTTAACTCATTTGATATGATCATTTATCAACGATACTACCCTGACCAATTCAAGCATATTGTAAGTTACTTACTACAAGTGACCAATACAAAATCAGAATACTCACCGGCATTTGACGAGTGGATGTCTATGTTACGTAAATATTTGGGAGTCTATGTTATCGGACAAACATGCATGATAGTAAAGCCATATCAATTTGATTACTTGCTCATTCACAAAGATCAATACAAAACATTCATCAACGATGAAGAATCAGAGAGAATCATTGTTGATGAACACAACATACAGAAACGACATGATGAAAATACAATATCAAAACACAGCGGATTGCGATGGTTCTTTAAACATCTATTTGATTCAAGGCCAATAAGCGAAGATGATGAACATAAATATCTTGCCCCAAATTATGAGTTCTATGAGCAAATATTTGTTGAGGTATGGTGTCTACATAAGTTAATGCCGCATACACTCTATCACGTCTATCATGCAGTTATAAAGATGATGAAAGATAATTCCAATCCACTTTCAATTAACTACATTGAGAATACGCTGATTAGTTATGTCATGCGAATCATGACATTGAATAAATATCACGAGCTAAAACTTACATCCATCAAGTTTATTGAATCGATGCCATCAAGTGATGAATTTGACTATTATCAAAGTATAACAACGGGTGAAGATGCTATTATCACGTTTAGTGATATCATGAATGAGTATCATAAAAATACTGCGGTACTTTCTTCAATTCAGTATGCACGTTCATGTATAACTAAAAATGAATTCAACAATATTAAGACCATGGATGCGGCTCTTAATAAAACTAATCCGAATGTTGACCCAACCTTTGTTCGAATTAAAAAAATTAAAAAATACATTTCAGACGATGACCTGCTGAAGCAAATAAAAATTCACAACAAAGCAACATTACCAAAGAAAGAGTATTTTAAGATGATTACACATAGACTTTCTTCATTGACTCCTGATACATCCACGTTTTCAAAAATAAACGATAGCAAGTTCATGAATAGAATAAAACTTAATAGCAGCATTACAAAGTCACCACAATTAAGTGATTCAGATCCTCCCCCAAAGCAACCCAGTACAAGCATTTTCCAAAAATTATTCGACATTCAGAAAGCAGATCCAGACTTCACAAATATATACACACAACCAAGCAATTCTCGAACGAATCAGAAAGTAAAAAACACATGGTTTGATATTCCGTCCGTTAGTATGCCGTCGCTTAGTATGCCGTCGCTTAGTATGCCGTCACTTAGTATGCCGTCACTTAGTATGCCATCACTTAGTATGCCGTCACTTAGTCTACCATCAACTAAGCGGGTTGGAGTAACTACCACATCAGAGTTTGTTGCCCCTATTAGTTTGACGGATAAAGTAAATCAACTGCAAACAAATTTTAATCAGGGATCAATACAAAGTTTCGGAAGACAATCCCTACATGATACATATCAGCAACAAATAGACGGTCAGTCAAACTCCACAATCGCAGATGAAGTAAAAAAAGATAATCAACAATCAATATTTACCTTTGGTCAATATTCATCACAGGATGAAAAACAACTAATAAATACTTCTACCGATGAAACTTCAAATGGCGTTAGGCAGGCAGATAATATCATTAGTGACCGTCAAGATTTAGATAAATCATCAGATGAACAATCCAGAAATGATTATCAAACAAAAAGCATTTTAAGCCCACGTATTAATCGACGACATTCAGCACGACAACAACTCCAGCGCAGACTCGAGACAATCATAGAAGAGAGAACAAATAAAGAGATGAACAACGTAAAGATTACAGGCGGAAGTGTATCAGTATTATTAAGTCAAACTGAAGCTGCACTTAGTAATTGTGAAAAAGCAATTGGATCATTAGACGAGACCAAAGGACATGAGCAGATAAATCATGCTTATAATCAACTAAAACAAAAATTCACTGATGCATTACAAACTCATGAAAACATTATGATGACCAACGCAGAACTAGAAGCGCAACTTAATAAATCTGATACAAATAAAGTTGACTTACTCCGGCAGATTGAATTAGTGAAAGCGCAACTAAAAATATCAAACGATGAGTTGGCCAGCAATTTACAAAAGACAATCAGATTATTGGCCTTTGCAAATCGCATGGCTACACAAAAAAATTTGAATGTTTCTCTAAGTAAATTTGCAGCAATATGGAAACTTAAATCAAAGACAAACTCTGAATCAAAGCAGTATGTAAAACAAATAGGTGATCTTAGCCAGTCTATGTCTGATTTGAACACAAGAAAAATAGTTACACAAATTCAAAATATGGGAATCCGAGAGCAACTACGTAAATCAAAGACAGAAGCAGAAGATCTACAAAGGGAAAAGGCAAACCTTAAAGCTGATATTGAACAGAAACAATCAGAGTACAATACACGTATTCGTGAATTGGAATCAGAACTTAGTACGGCAGATGAATCAAGAAAACAATTATTTAAAATGTTGATTGCAAAAGCCTTAGCAATTACTGAGATCGAACGTGATGTTGCATCCGAAAAAGCAAATGTTATTACATTAAAAGGTACAATAGACGCATTAGAAAACCTACTATCTGAAAAAAGAATTGAACTTGAACAGGTTCGTAATGAGAAAAACGAAACACAGCAGAGCTCACAATCGCCACTAGAATCTAAAAACATAAAAGTAAAGGAAGAAAGAATTCAAGAATTAGAACAGCAAAAACAAGATTACGAGAAAGAAAAGGCTTCACTTGAATCACAATTCAGGGAAAGGATTGAAAACTATGAAAACAAAATAAATCATTACAATGATGAAAGGTTACGTTATGAAAGCACCATTGAAGAACTTAAAAGAAATAATGAGCAAAAGGCACTACAACTTCAAGATTTCGAAACACGAAGGTACAACGAAATGCTCAAAATTAACTCGAAACATCAAGCTGAATTACAAGCTCAGAAAGTACAAGCAGAAGAAGAAGTATCAAAATATAAGAACCAAAGAGATGAAATAAATCTTAAAATCGGTGAGATGCAAGAGGAAATTCGTCAGTACCAAGTAAAAGAATCTTTAGGAATAACAGCTGCTAGTGGAATAATTGCCGAAAAGGAAAACGAAATCAAGAGGTTACAGAGGTTAAACAAAAATATGACTGAAAAAGAAACTGATTTATCAGCACAAATTAGAGTAACTAACGAAAAGTTAGAAAAACTCAATAGTGAACACGAAGGCCTAAAAAAATCGTTCGCAGATTCAAAAACAATGATTGATACACAAGCTAGCCAAATAAAAAACCATATAGCAGATATTGAAACTAAAGCAAAGGCTATTGCAGAGTTAACATCAGACTTAGATTATGCTGAAAGAAACCTGCAAGAAACAAATGAAAAATACGAAGCCTCAATGAAAACTACTTCTGATCTAAAAACAAAATTAGATGAACTAACAAGTAAGCATAACAAATTACTCGATCAGCATAAAAAAACAATTACTGAATATGATGAACGTATTGCAGAGCTTAATAAGAATCACAATCAATCAATAGACGACCTAATGAAACAACTAGAAAATACAAAGCGTTTACGTGAAGTGGAGGTAAAGTCTCAAGTTGAGAAAGGTGTTGAATGCATGAGTGTCATAGGTAATTCTACTGCAAAAAATTATGCTATAGACGCCGTTAAGACAAGTTCTAATAACTTCATCAATGACATTGCGATCAATCAGGAATTAATAATCAAACTGAATAAAATAATGAATTACATATCTTCAAAAAAGGGGGGGGAAAAGAGAGATGAATTGATTAACAAAGTTCTTGACTTAGTATGGAAAAAAATGCATGAGATGAATAGTTTTCACAATAGAGATGCAAAAGCCTTTGTTGCAACCAATTCATTTAAATTATGTATCATCATGTATTCAATACTTCAGCATGTAATTCCTAAACACAAAAAGATACTTCAAACATTAGAACAATGTGTACCCAATGGCAAACTGGATGACACATTCATTTATTCATACGAATCGATTGGTTGTGTTCATAAGTTTATTCTAGACGCCACAAAGTTCTTCGATAAAGAAAGCAATACGTTAGTAGGCTACTTAAGTAAGACGATAAACTCTATTACATACGATACAGCAATGGACACAATTAAACAATATATGTTTTATCCATTGAGCGCAAGTGAACCACAATCGCGTAGGTCCAGTAAACAGTCTAGTAGTGCAAACCAAATAGAGCCGCCAGCTAATGAAAATGAAAGTCCCACGCCCCCAGCTAACGAAAATGAACTCCCTGCACCGAACGAAGAAGTAAACGACCTCTACGAATATACAGAGAGAGAAATGAAAAGTTCAACAAAAGAAGATTTGTCAACACAAGGTTCGTCAACACAAGGTTCGTCAACACAAGGTTCAAGAATTGTGGCTTGGTCGTAGATGTCATCGCACTACCAATAAATATCAAATTAGAAAATTACAACAGATAATATAATTAATCAATATACTCCCTATGGACATTGACTCTATATTACAACTTAAATCAAGACTCACTGATGGTGTTTCACTTAAAACAATATATGCAGACGATGAGTCAAGATCGTTTGTCAATATTGAGGAGATGGTATTATCAAGTGACAATATCGAATATCTTACTAAGATGATCATTGGTGTATCTGATCCATTGCGTAATAGTGTTTCGATTGGGCAACACGAGATCGTATTGATGAAAGTAAAACAGTTGCTTGAATCATGGAGAGCTTTAGGTAAGTTCGACGAAGCGCAGATTACGTTTGAGAACAAAAAATATCAAGTCAGAACAGTTTCGCCGTTTGCATTACTTGACCATTACAACCAAGAGTTTGTCAACGCGTTTGCTTCTACAATACTACCCTTTAACGATGTTACTAAAGTAACAAGCGTGACTAATCCGAATGGGTTATATGCTCAACAAGAACGTATCATTCGTATCAACAGTAAGCCAACGCCATTTTATCAGAGAGCGGTGACACGACGTCTACACGATAAAAAATTAGATGATCGTATTGATGAGAAAGAATCATTCTTTTACATGATGGATAAGAATCCGCGCATCAGTGATCAAGAAAGAAAAAAAAGAGATGTGGATTTCACAAATCTTCCTTCGTATCTCGACCGACAAGATTTTCATTATCGCATGAAACCAAATTATTAGTTTGGTAATTCAATGCGGCCATTCTTAATACGGCGCTTACGTACTATTTTTTTGGATTTCTCAGTATATAGATCAAAGCCTGAATGATTGATGTTATGTTCAACAAAGAGTGGAATCAGTTGTTGATGTGCCGCAAGTAAATCAAGACTAAGACATCGTACCGTGCCATGATTACATTTAAATGTTTGTTTAAACTCATCAGGCTTCATTGGATGTCTCGTCACGATAAGAAACAAATGCAAAACACAGAGAGCGCGTGTACTCGACTTTGCATTTGGATTCAGCAATTTGTTTTTCGTTGTATACTCCATTAGTATTTCTAAAAATGCTCGGTGTTCATCTGAGATATCTATTTTGCATGCATAAGCATGAAGATAGCTACTCTCAGCATTGATTGTACGAATATCTTCTGATAGAAATCCATGATCAAGCATTTCACGAACCTTTTTATCGCCCTTTGAATATGTCTGTGAATCAACGTCAAACCATTTGTAAATGTCAGATGGCTTGAAAAGAAGTTTGTGACGAAGACATTCATAGTATGTCATTGCGGATAGTATCGCACGCAAGATAGTGCCACGATAAATTGTGCCTTCAAGACGCGCATGTTTGAACTGTTCACATACATTTAATAATATGTCTTTTGGAATTGCGCCATCTTTACCAATGGAATGATTGTATGTAAACAATATGTTTCTTACATGAATCTCCGGAGAAGCATCATTGTTTGATTGAGATCTCAATATAACCTGATATCTATGAGCATTAGCACCAATGCATCGTAATCCATTTGACATAGAATTATAATTCATGTCTGATGTGATTGTGCTCATATCTGATACTTCAACATTCTCTTTCAAAAGCCCACATTGAGAGCATATGTATTGATTGTTTGTCTTCACCTTCATCAACACATTGCAGTGAGGACATCGATCATATTCAATTGCAAGATCATCTTCAATACGATCAGTTGAATCACCAAATTGAATTGAATCAAAACATGATTCAAAGTCTTCGATGAGGTCAAACTTATCCATTGAAGTTGAACGGGTTGATGTTTCAGTTTTGGTCAAAGTTATATTATGCATGAGTTGCATCAATTTTGATTCACATCCAATCACACTATTCATATTTACTAATATAGACGCAATGGGAGAGGCTTTTAATAAGCTATCAAGAGATTATAAATGGAATTCATTTGTATGGATACTTCATTCAAACAAAGCAAGACTTTTGTTCATTCTATTAGTAGGCATATCTATTTTTATAATGTATCAGTTGGCTAACACGCATTCAACTGCATGTATGAAGGAACCAACAAAGTATATTGCAGAAGGCATCACAAGTATCAGTCTTCTATTGATTGCGTATAGATTTGTATTGAAACACGCAACGATACCATTCACAAAACCAAAAAGCGTTTTCACAGGAATACACTCAATAGCACGACAAGACAAAGCTTACACAGAGAAGATTCTACAGGATGACATTATAGGAACACTCAGGCCGATACAAGTCGATGACGATATAAAGGTTGACCAAACGCAATCAAGTCAGACAAAGCCACTAGATGAAGATGATACATACATCGAACCAAAATTTAGTTTCATGGATACTGAGAAAGACAGCGAATCACAAAAAAATGTATCAAAGTCTGAAGATCGACGAGGAAGAAGTGTTACAATAAAGTTTGATGATTTCGATTATCTATAGAAGCGCAAGGTACGACCTCAAATCAATATTCAACAAATCAGTAAATGAAACCAATCGTGATGGACAATGCCAATGCATCACCAATTCACGCATGAGATCTGCAGTTGTTTTGTAAACCTGATGACGGTCAACATCAAATGCATCCATACGATTTATAATTGCAAGCACATCTTCGTCTGTTGAATAATCAGTTGCGTAATCAAATACTTTAAACAAATCTGTAATGTATTCAGGCGTAACACACGCGCTTTCAAGAAGTATATGCAATGCTCCTTCATTGACTACACTCTGAATGTTATGCATTGCAAGATTCATTCCATATGAACATGTCATGAGAATGCTCCATTCAGAATATCCAAGATAGTTTACATAGATTGACATCTGCTGAGATAACTCTGGGTCGTATTGAATACGCTTTGCAGTACTTTTCGTGAGATTGAATACTTCATATGCACCATAATCAGTTGCTATCCAACATGGCAACAAGTCGCAAAGTCGCATAATAGAAATCAATTCTTTTTTATCATTTTTGAAATGATCAAATACAAAGTCAGATCCATATTTACTTTCAAGTAGACTCTCCCAATCAGTTATATCTAAACAATTAGATCTCCATGAAAGGCAAGTCTTCAAAAGACTCAACGCAAAGGTTGCTTCGGTTTGTTGATTACTTGAAGCAATAACAATAAGCCCCGCAACAACACGATCATTACATTTTGACTTTGTCATCCATGATTTGATATTATCAATGCAATATGAATTTGCAAAGAAGTCAATTGACATTGATTTGTATTCACTCTTACGTACAATCTCAGCAGCGTATGGACATGTCGCTATTTGCGGAAGAATCCATCGACGAAGTTGTTGAGTTGATTTAAACAAACCATTACGTACAACTTTGAAATTCTTTAACGAGTATGCAACAATAGGTTTTGACGCTGGGTTTGGAAGAACAACAATCCATAGATCATGTTTATTAATTGTTTTAATCGTTTCAGCTATACCATCACCGTACATTTCATCAATGCGAATAAGGTATTCAAGTGCAAATGAATCAGTTCCAAGAATTGCATTGAAGCATACTTTTTGCTCTAAGCTGAAACTATCATCATTGAATAAGTATGATAGAATATGATCAGATGATTTTTGGAGATTCGTTGGAATATCGTAAAACATAATCAAGTATCCAAGATTACTGAATCGAATCGCATAAATCAAATCTAATGAAATAGTCCATGAACGACTAAGCCACACATCATAAAGAATCTCTGCAGCAGTTGTATCATGTTCCGTAACATGTGCAATGACTTCCATTAACGCAAGATTAGGTTGCGTATCTAATTCAACCATCCAACGAATACATTCACGTGCAATATCTAATCTCACATTGAGAAGAAACTCCCAACGAGATGTTTGAACGCTATTAACAATACAATTTATTGCTTCGTCGTATTCTGAATTAGTATCATGAGTACGTAAGAATTGCATTTGAGTAAATGCTGACATGATCTTATCAGCATCTTCTGAAAGATCTATCGTGATTGCAATTTGACCAATATCGTCGGCTGGTGAAGTATATTCAATAATATCCTCAACTGATACCTGCAAAAGATCTTTCACCCACGGTGAGACGGTTAGACAAGGCTTAATAGCGTAAGAATACATCATTTAAAGTTGATTGTATATATAGTATGTTTCATTTGCTATTTTATACTATATAGTATCCGCAATGATTCAATTTGTTGATGAACGTAACTTCGTTCTACAATCTCTTGATCAAACAAGTCCAGCCGTCATACCACACAAAAAAGCAATCTTAATGATTAAAGCAAATTGGTGCGGTCACTGCATTCGCTATCTACCAACATTTGAAGAATATAGCATAAAGAATCCGCATATTCAGTTCTTTGTTTTGGAATCAGAGCAAAACGAAAAACTTTTAAGACGATGGCAACAACTTGCAACTCCCGCATTTCGCGTTGATGGTTATCCAACTCTTGTTCTCTATGATGAAGATGGCCATCCAAAAAAAGTGATAGAGAATAGATTCTCTCTTGAACATGAACTATGATATGCACATACTCATGAGCAATGCAAATATATTTTTTATGCAACAACTACATCTTGCTCATCAATCTATATCTGAAGAATAATCTTGTCTAAAGCTTTCTTCTGCCGCTTCGTGAACAGAGAGTCTCCGGTATCATAGATCATTGACGCCAGCGAGTGAACGCATGTCAGTGTCATGTGACGGTAGAATGTTTTCTTCGATCTCAACACGCCGCCGCAATATTTGCACGTGTATTCAATGACAACTTTACGATGAGTCTTCTTTGAACCCATATCATGCCAGTAAATGCTCGTCGCTGAGGTCTTCTCTCGCATTGACGACGTCGTAGATTTGAGAATGGCGATGATCTCGTTAACGTGAACCTTGGGGCGAATTTTTGAAATCGTCTTCGAGCTCTTAGTCGTCATTCTTCAGGGCTTAATGGATTAAGAATAACCAACTTGTATGGTATATTAACTGATGCGCACATGCAATTTTATGCTAAGAATAACGACCCGCATAAATTAACATAATCAATGAAACATGCTATTATTCATGGGGTTTCATACACGAACATCCATTTTATCGCAAGTAGCATTTTACTGATCCACTGGATGGATCAGAGAAATATCTATCAATTTGTATCAGCTTCAACTAGTGCGACTTTATCACTGATCCATACGATGGATCAGTGAAATACCAATCAATTTGTATCAGCTTTTACAAGTGAGACTTTATCACTGATCTGTTTGACGTCTCAGTGAAATATTTATCTATTTGTATCAGCTTTAACCAGTGAGTCTTTGTCACTGATCCATTGAATGGATCAGTGAAGTATCATAATAATTGTATCAGCTTTAACCAGTGAGACTTTATCACTGATCCATTGAATGGATCAGTGAAGTATCATAATAATTGTATCAGCTTTAACCAGTGAGACTTTATCACTGATCCATTGGATGGATCAGTGAAGTATCCAAATATTTGTATCAACCTCGATCAGTGCGACTTCATAGCTGATCCATCCAATGGATCAGTGAAATATCAATTTGTATTAGCTTTAACCAGTGCGACTTCATCACTGATCCATCCAATGGATCAGTGAAACGCTCTTACTCTTCAGAGATATCACAAAGACCTGAAGCACACTGTTAGTCAAACACAAAAGGCGATCAAAGTTGATTGACAGACTAGTACGCTGATTGACTTCATTAAACAAATAACATCTACTCTCCGAGTCGTTGCGTGCTACGAGCCACTAACTCCTTCGCGATCGCATCTGCTTGAGACTCGATGCACATCTGCAAATGCGCTCGCACCACCTTCTTCGCATCGTCTTCGAGTCGCGCTTGCTCTCTTGGCGTTCGGACAAGAAGATGATCGTGAAGATACTGCAGAAGCACGTGCTCGGACGGGACGTCGCCATCAGGAAACACGTGTCGGTCGTGGCGGTAGCAGCACGGGCAGTCGAACCGAGGAGGAACGGAGCACTTGAGGCCGAGCTGGTGGGAGTGCACGTGGATGAGCATGAGGATGCCTATCGTGGTGGTTTCGAAGAACTTGTGACGCAGAGCTCGAAGAGCGTCGACGAAGCCTTTTAAGCTGGGGCGCAGGATGGTGAGGAACGTGCTCCACGACTGGGCGAGTGCTTGAGGCTCCGATCGCGTCTTGCGGCCGTAGAAGCGCCACTGGCAGAAGAGGTCGATGAAGAACCATCTTGGGTAGTGCGTGAACTCCGGCTTGGTGATGATGGACGAGACGCTGTAGAGGTACACGCCGTCGAACTCGAAGCAGCCGACATCGCTAATGAAGTAGTCCATCCACGGTCTTCTTGTGTGCTGGATGCCGCCGTAGAGTTGACTGATCGCCCTCTCGTCCACCTTGGGCACGTACACGAAGTCCGTCTGGTTGATCGCGACTTGGTCGAAGAGCATGTAGTCGAACCGGATGGCTGATGCATGAGCTCGCCGGAGAGGTTGCTTCATCTCTCTCACGTGCTCATGAACGGACTTGACGATGTCGACGTCGTCTGGCATCTGGAACACGATCGTGCGTGGGTCTGGAGGCTCGAACACCTTGAGGAACTGCTGGTACTTCTCGAGCACGTCCACGGACTGGCTGCGCTTGAGGTTGCGAGGCGGGCTTGGAGATGACGCGGCGCGCTTGAGAAGCCGAGCACGCTCGCCGGACATGTCGCTCTTGGTCTCTGCGTCAAACAAAAGCATTCACATGCACAAATAAGTCAGTACAGGATCAATACACAACATACGATGATGTATGCACGAACCTTCGTCGCGTGGAGATGCTGCTTGACGATCTTCATCGCCGACGTTCACGAAGTCGTCCGCGATGTCCTCGTAGCCGATCTTGTGGTCGTCTTCGTAGTACGGGGGCTCGCCGTCGTAGTCCACGGGCTCGTCTTCGTAGTACGGGGGCTCGTCATCGTCGTCCACGGGCTCTTCTTCGAAGTGTGGGGGCTCGTCCTCGTGGTCGTCTACCATCTCGACGGTGGTATCGCTGCTTGTGCGTGGGCGTGGTTCTTCATCTTGAGCATGACCGAGATGAGCTTCTGCTGGAGGAGAGGGAGATGGCCTGCAGCTGCCCACGGTATCGGCGCGAGGAAGAGGAGACGACGGAGGCGACGGCTCAGCAAGACGCTCGGCCGGTGGACGAAGACACAGAGGCGCGGGCGGTGCAGGCGGGGTCGCAGGCTGATCGGCGCGGTTGATGTTGATGTTGATGTTCTCCGCGTCTTCTTCGGCTTCTTCACCGCTGATCTTGCCCGAGCTCTGCTTCTCGCCTTCGTCGTGTTCTTGTCGATGTGTCTCGACGTTATCAGCGCGTGACTCCCCCGCACGCGGCCCATGCGCCATGCTCGTAGGACGGGCCGCCGCCCTACTCACATTGACAAACGAACCGCGCGCAGAGGAACCAAGCGCCGAAGACGTCTGATGCTGAGCATCATCCGCGCTATCGCTTGAGATGTCGAACTCATCAACCACCTCACGCATCGACAAACGGACACCCGCTCGACGACGCATGAGAGGAGATAAGACGACGACGCCCGCCGCCCGAGCAGAAGCAAGATCGCACTACACTGACCGTCAGCGCAGCACGACCTCGCCGCCGACCCAGTTGGCAGATGCCTCAGCGAAGCGCGGGGAGACGAGCGCCGACGACGCCTGCCGCCCGAGCAGAAGCAAGATCGCACTACACTGAACGTCAGCGCAGCACGACCTCGCCGCCGACTCAGTTGGCAGATGCCTCAGCGAAGCGCGGGGAGTCGCGCGCCGACGAGTTGCGCGCCGACGAGTCGCTCGTGAAGAAGACCTTCCGCAACCGCCGCCGAATCCGAAGTGAGACCGTGAAGTCGTGCAGAGGCAAGAGAAGATTTGTGAGGGGGATTAATATACAACAATGTATGCAATACATAAACTCAGTCAATTGATCTACTGGCTCGCTGGTGATATGAAAATTTGTATCGACATGTGCAACCATGATTAACCTCACATTGGATACAACCTTACAGAATAACCTCAACGCATCACAAAAAAACCTTACTGACGAATCTTCAACCAACAAACAAGATTTAAACGTTTAAATCAAATGTGTTTAAAATGTATTAATCATTTGTGAATAAATCAATGAATCATAAACTTATACATTTGATGAGCAATACACATCCATCGCGCATGATCCATTGACATCTCCATGATCCATGACTCGCTCGATATTTGTTCAAGTGCTTCAAGCGATAATGTAAATCCAACTGACATATTCGCTTCGTGAAATAGCGCAAGTTGATGGCCAATTGAGATACCACGAGCTCTCAGATATTCAAAGGCGGCTTGAACAGTTGAGCATGGAAGAAGCTGATATGTCAGCAAGACGTCACTTGGAAAGATTCTCATGTCAGGGTAAAGCTTAGCCGCAACAAAGTATTTCATCATTCCAACGTCAAGGTCGAATCGTTGTTTGCATACGAGCTCTAAGCAAACATTGAAAAATGCCATGTCATCCAGTTTTGAGTCAATGGTTGCGAGAAGGTGAGCAAGCTCCATGTAAATCGTGAGGTTGCTCATCGCGATGACAAAAAAATAATGACACTTGCTCCAACTCACACGATCTTATCAGGCTTGAAGCCAAACCGTTTCATCCAAATGGTGTTCGTTGGTTTCGTTGCTGTCGTTTCATCCGCCTGTTGAGGTTCAACTTCCAGTTGAATGCGCTTACACTGAATCAATACTTTGATAAAAGCATTCATAGCGTTAGATTCACTACCACATTCAAAATATTCATTACCTCCAATTAATTTAAACTGACGACGAAACTCCTTTATTAGTTTCTGTTCAACAAATGCAACGTCATCACACTCTACCACCATTAGATACTTTGTTCCGTTTTTGTATGAACGAAGGCGATTTAAGTTTGAAAGACTTGACATACCGATCTTAAACCGAGTCGTTGATACGAGCTCAACCGGCTGAATCAAATAAACATACGGCATAATTGAATTGCTGTATATATTATATATACAAAACCTTAATTAGACATGAATTCACAACAAGAAGTGTATTTTTCTAAAACACTCAATGAATGGATCTTTGAGGTGCATAGTCAATTAGTAAATGTGTATCAATGTGCGTCATTCAACATCACCGAAGGTGATTATGGATATGATGCTTACAAATCAATTCTCAAGTCTATTCTAAGTGAAACTAATCCAAGTGACATAATGATGCATATCAAAGGTCAGTTCAATTATAAAAAGTATATAGCACTCGCGCATACTGCATGGACAAACAATTATGTAAAATGGAAATCAATACAACCAAGCGCATCAACAAACAATCCGCTAAAATCAATAAATACAAATGAAAGAAACGATAGAGCAACAACGCATGCTGATCAACTTAACGCATGCGATTGCGAAATGTACATTGATATTATCAATATGGTTTTTCAGTCTATATCTGAGATTGCACTTTCAATTGGAATGAACAAACTATCAATGTAATAATATTTTTTTTTGTCAGACGAACTAATACAAACACGATGAATGAACCACTGATGCAATTCTCATACGAAATCAACAACACTCCATTGTCAGTCACATACAAATACGAAGTCATTTAGCTGAGATGATGATCACTTCAGTGAAACAAAGTGAGATTCTAATACAAATACGAAGTCATTTCACTGAGATAATAATCGTCTCAGTGAAGCATCTCTGTTAGTTACATACAAATGCGAAGTCATTTCACTGATATGATGATCGTCGCAGTGAAACATCTCTGTCAGTCACATACAAATACGAAGTCATTTCACTGAGATGCTAATCGTCTCAGTGAAACATCTCTGTTAGTTACATACAAATGCGAAGTCATTTCACTGATATGATGATCGTCTCAGTGAAACATCTCTGTCATTCACATACAAATACGAAGTCATTTCACTGAGAAGCTCATCGTCTCAGTGAAACCTCACTGTCGGTGATGTACAAAAATAAAGTTATTTCGCTGGGGTGATGATTGACTCAGTGAAACGTCATTGTCAGTCTCATACAAGGTCAAATACATTTGACTGAGATGATTTTAAGATCAGCTTAACAAATTGAGATTCTAATACAAATACGAAGTCATTTCACTGAGATGATGACCGTCTCAGTGAAACTTCTCTGTCAGACACATACAAATGCGAAGTCATTTCACTGAGATGATGATCGTCTCAGTGAAACTTCTCTGTCAGACACATACAAATGCGAAGTCATTTCACTGAGATGATGCTCGTCTCAGTTTATATTCTCTGTCAGCCACATACATAAACAACTTCATTCAGCTGAGTTGATGATTGGATCACCTCAGTAAATCATATAAGTTGACGAAACATACCAAAGTACGATACCAACTTAGGGATGGTTACTGTTTTGTATTCGAGTCATACTCAATCATTACTGACTGAATATGACATCTCAGAGTAGGCTTCTCTGACAACATGGAGCACATTGCTCCATGAGAGTAAGTTCTCATTCATCAAGTAAATGTTACGAGCAGCATTTACATCACGATCAAGAACATAGTTGCATGATTTGCATGTATAAGTTTTTTTAGCTTTCACTTTGCGGTTGAGTCTCCCGCAGCTTGAACATGTCTGTGTTGTAAAGTACTCTCCACAATCTACAACACGACCACCACTTCTCTCCATCTTGTACT
>JACCDQ011693150.1_pt1 | contig 23513 bp, 13 predicted proteins | sample 7446031 | NCBI WGS metagenome assembly JACCDQ01 (sample SAMN15323442, study PRJNA562643) | freshwater metagenome | isolation source: river surface water | place: USA:Blue River Watershed | collected 2017-08-17 | reverse complement strand
CTATAGAATTTAAAAAAGAAAAGGGAATACATACTATTAGAAGTTATGTAATTCCTTTAGAAGTTTTTAGATACGATTTAGTTAGATTACTTTGTTATGATGATTGTATGAGAAAATTTATTTTTACAATGAAAGAACTAATTATGAAGTGGGTATATAAATATGCCTATAATTCAAGACTTGCAAAAATGTATTTTGATATTCTTATGATTACTCCAGAAATGTTAGGAGAAATGATTATTCGGTATATGGCTATGTCTATTATTAAGAATAAAAATCCTATAACTTTAAGAGCAATTTATTCTACTTATATATCTTTGGTTCATTCTATTATTTATGCTAATTTTAATCTCACTGACTTCTCTAAAAAGAAATATGGTTACTTTGAAAGTCTTTCTAAATTCCAGGATAATGTAGTTAATGATAAACTATTTGTAAAAAATGGAAAAGTTGATACTTTGGAAATTGATGCTTTATTTAAAGCAAATTTAGCTAAGAATCCAAAGATGTTAAATGAAAATTATCATTTACTGAGAAGATTAAATCTTAATAAATTATTAGAAATTAACTCTTTACGAGTACTCTCTACTAAACCCAAAGATGTTGGGGTTTATGATTGGTATTATTATTATACTAGATATATGCAACATTTTGAAAATGCAGATGATATAGTATATAAAATTAATTCTAAGTTCATTAAATCAGATAAAAAATCTTCACAATATAAATATATACATATCTTAACTTCTAATATTTTAACTGATAAATTATTAGAGATAATTAAAGATTATGATAGTGTAAATTATATTATCGAGGTAATTGCTGAGGATATTTCTATGCGAAGCCTTAATAGAGGTTATATGGATAAAGATTTTAAATTAGTTGTAAAATCAAATACTGAATATTTAGATTATATAAACGATAGCCTTGTTAAAATAATGGAGCGTTTATAAAAAGGAAAACTTATGGATATTGTTCCAAATAAACGATACTTTGCTATAGTTCAAGGTCTATCTGATCAAACTGATGGTAAATATAAATTACATATTCCAGAATTAATGGCTCATGATCCAAACTTTAGATGGTGTATGGGTATGAATAGAGTATCTAAATATGCTAAATGGATGGATCCGGATACCAAACAGATTAAAAGTATGGGTTGGTATCTACCACTACAAGTTGGTATGAACGTAGAAGTGGTATTCGATACTACTTCATATCAATCTTGTAGGATAATAGATTTATATTTTACAGAATCCCCTATGAATAAAGATGATCAGGAAAACTATTATCTTTGGGGTAAAACAAAAAATGGTACTCAAATTTATACAGATGATTCTAGAAATTTAACTCACGTTATGCATAATGGTGGATTAACTAATGTTATTATGATGGATGACAAAGTTACTGTATCAGTAAATGAAGTTTCTAATATTGGAAGCAATACTTTTGGTGTAGTTGAAGTAGGTAAAGAAGCTATTACTCTTAAAATTGGAGAAACTTCTTTAATATTAGATGCCAGTGGTATCCATTTCAATACTAAGAATAATTCATTTTCTTATGGTGGTAAAGAGTTTACTATTAAAACTGAGAAGTTCTCGGTCGAATCAGATACTACTGAAATCTTAAGTAGACAAATATTCTTTACTGGAACTGAGGAAATTCATTCTAAAGGAACGGTAAATAGAATTACTGGCGGGCAAAACTTATCAATTACTGGTAATGTTATAAATATTGCAAGTAATATTAATACTACTATATCTTCTAGATTGACTACTAATATTAAATCTGATGTAGATTTAAATATAGATTGTCCATCCAATCTTAGTCTTTCTACATATGGTTATTTATATATGTCAGGGACTTCTACCGTTTTAGATGGTATTAATACTACTATCAATGGTACTACCCTTGCATTAAATGCTCCTATAATTTATGAAGATGCTCAGATTATGCGAGGTATGGGTATTGCTTCTAGTGTAGCCCCAGCTAATGTTGGTTCAGCTATGGGCACTAATGCAGCTTTAACTGGTATGGATATGGGATTGACTACAGCATTCCACTTTAATGATCCATTTAGTGGTATGGCTGCTAATGTTATGACAGAAACTTTATCTGGGGTAGCTCAAGGTACTCCAAATCCAATGCCATTAGTTACAATGACTCCAAGTTTTGATTATATTAGTTCAGTAATTAAATATACTACATCTAATAATGAGATATCAAATATTGGTACAGTTGATACATTTAATAGTTTAAGGGGGAATTCATTCCCTAGTGTTTATTTGAAAAAGGATGCAAATGTCTAGTACGTCAAGTAGAGATTTAGAATTAAAGAAATTGATGGGAGAGGATTTATTCTCTACCGCATCAAATGAAGCAGTTAATAGTCTTTTAAAAGCATTTGAAAACTTTGAAAGAGGTACTACTGCAAAAGGTACTGGAAATATTTTCGACTGTGCTATTACTATTGGAGATTTTGATTTCGAATTAGATTTGGATTTCTTTAAATTTAGAGAAACTAAACCTGATTTAATTTTATTAGAAAAGATTAAATATTTAAGAAGGTTAATTTCTGATATAAATAATATCTTTATTAGTATTATTCAAGATTTAGAATGTTGTACTGGAGATGATAGATACAATAAAACAGTAGTACCTATTTTTAAATGGTTAGTAGAAGATTCTAATGGTTTATGTGGAACGTTATTGAGAATATCAAAAGATATAAATAAAATTTATTTACCTTTAAAAAGGGTATTATGTTTATTTAGAAATATTCCTGGTAATCCATCTAATCCTCTAGATGTAGATTTACTCTCTTGGGTATATCCAATAACGGATGGTTTGGAAAAAGTAATGAATATGATTGAGAATGGTAAATTCTTAGATATTATTATTATACCAGTTAAAAACTTTCATGATAAATTATTAGCTTGTTCTAATGGTCAAGACTCTGATTTTTATTCTGGTTATAGTAGTATATCTGATTTACTTAGTGCTTCAATTTATGATGAATTAACTATGAGTTTAATAGATGAATTAAAAAGATCTAAAAATGAAACTATAGATTTAAAAAATGAGGCTCCCGTTGCCCCAACACCTCCAGGTGTAACTTATAATGAACCAGTTCCAAATATTGCAAATTTTGAAAATTATAATGATTTCAAAAAAGCAATGTATCAATATAATATTGGTTATAACAATGCTAGAAAGACAGCTGAGAGAGAATATAACAATGCTTATTCAAATTATATGAATGAGTTAACTAAATATAGAAATAAGAAATTCCAAAAGACTCTAGAACTTAGAGATGAAACATTTGAAAATACTAATTTTACAGTTAGTATGTTAGCAGATGATTTTAAAAAGAAACATAGAGCTATTTGTGGTTGTCTTGGTGAAATATTTAGAATGGATGGTTTCTTTGTTCCAAAAGATGCTATTATTCGATTAGAGGTGGATTTAGAATCTTTAATTGGAGAAGTAAAATATAAAGGTATTAATGCTGAAAATTATTACTTTGAAAAAGATGGTCAACAAAGAATCGAAATCTTAAATACTTATAATATTCCAGAACTTAAAAAAGATGAAATTTCTACAAGTCTTACTGAGGTTATGAAATATCCAATAGTGAAAGATGAATACAATGAAAAAATTAGTAATCTGAAATTAGTATCTGATGTAATTACTCAGAATGAGGAATGGAAGAAAGAAATTGCTAAAAAGAATATTGAATTCAATCAATTAGCTAATTATTACGATTCAGTTGCTGATGCCTTTTATGAAATGTATATTTCTGAAATACAAGAAGCTAGATTAGCAGTTGCTAAGTATAATGCTGGATTAAATGATGATAAATTAACTGCTGCAGAAGCTAGTAAACAAATTAGAGCTCTAGCAGAGTTTCCACCAGCTGATTGGATAGTAAATGATAAATCTCTATCAGAAAAGTTTCAAAGAAATTTTGGTTCAATGACATATAAACAATATATGGAAGGTATTGGAAAACTTGCAGAACTTAATGGGCAAATTGATGATTTAAAAACAGCTATTGGTAGAAATCATACTGTTATTAAATTAGTTGATAATTCTGAGATAGAATGTGGATGTGACCTTTTATGTATGGTTATTCAATATTTAATTAAGATGATAATGAATATTATTAAAAGCTTAATTGGATATATTATTAAATTCTTAACAGCTTCTACTATGAATAAAGAGTTACAATGGTGGATTAAATTTATTACTGAGAAAATTAAATGTATTCTTGACATCTTAAAAATTAAAGATGATTTAAAATATATGGAGGAACAATTTGATAGAGAAATTTTTGCGGCTAAAGGCTCAATTAGAAAAGCCCCAGAATCGGTTTCGAATTGTTCAGATAATGTTGTATCTGTAATAGATGAGATTAATCTTTACGAAGAAAAAGCTAAAGTTCAACCAACAGATATTCCGTGGGTTCCACCACAATATCCAGGTATAGATGATCCAATAGATGTTACTCCAGTAGTTGATGATCCATTTAATTTAGAAACAAAAGAAGTTACTTTTGAACCAAGTGAGTGGAAGAATAGAACTATCCCTACTGCTATTTTAGATTGTTCTAAAGACCATCATATGGTAGTTGATTGGAAACCATCAGGTAATGCTTGGAGTGCTTATTTAAATATTGTTTTAGATTATGATAAGTTTAATAATTCTCCAGATATAGAATTAAAAGGAAATCTACAAAAATTAGAATCTGAAATTATTCAGGAAGCTTATCTAGATATTCTTTATAAATTATTAGCTGGTGCATTAACTCAAACTGATTTTGAATTTAAATTAAAATATTCTGGAGCTTATATTGAGTTCAATACTAATAGATGTCCAATAGATGGATGTGGTATAACTTATGAATATTTAGCCGTTGGAACTAGAAATTTAGAACTATTAAATATTTCCGAATTATATTTTAAATTTGATGATAATTGGATTAAAGTATTTGATAGACATGCTGCTGACAGTTATGCATCTTTCTTTGAATCTACATATACTACAATGAAGAAAAGTTTAGAAGACTTCAAAAAAGTTGAACCAGACTTTGAAAATGTAAGTAATACTTCATCTAAAGTATGTAGTTCTACAAATCTTAGAGTTACTACATTTGAACCTTTATATAATGATCCAAATATAAGTATTTTTCCTGGTCCCGTTAATAAAATGACTGCTGTAAATGGAGATGTATCTTTTTCATATGTTCCTAAAACAACTACTGATGTAAATGGGGTAGTATCCACTTTCGTTCATAGAAATGTTCCATTTAAATTAACTTTAACTAATGGTTCAGGAACCAATTATACAGTAATTATGTTACTAGATGTTTGCCCTCCAGAAAACGTTGAATCTACGAGTTATGATGTTTTAGTTGATGGAATTTTTGAGTTTAATAGATATGACTATATAGAATTTGGTGCAATTCCAAATGATGTTAGTTGGTATATAACTGAAAAAGAAATCATTAAAAAAATGAGAGGATATTTAGAAGAGATAGGTGCTTTATCTACATTAACTCCTGGAGTTCTTGGTGCAAATATTAAAACTAAAAATAATTTAGATACTGTAGATAATACAGTAGATACTCCAAAGTATGCTGCAAGTTTTGATGCTTCAGCTGATATATCTACTTTAGCTAATGAAACTTTAGCTAATTTACCAGATGGTGAAATGAAAGATAAAATTCTTAAGTATCAGGCATTAACAAAAATGTACGATGCAACTTTAGATGATATTAAAGAAACGGTAACCGTTGTTGAAAATTATTCTTTATTAAATACCGATTTAAAAATAGTTCCCGAGATTCAATCTGGGACAGATTCTAGATTAGGTATACCATTAATGACTTTAAATGAAAATGAGAATATCATTCTTACTATTCATAAAAAGAAATTAAAAGTAATTAATCTTAATAGTAATATAAATATATCTTCAGTATTAGAAACTGCAGAAATTGATTATCAAGAGGGTGAAAATTTATTCATTGAGTTTTCCACTAATGGGTTTGTACATACTATATCTTGGATTAATGAAAGAAAGATTAAAAATTCGGCGACTATGATGGCTATGAATAGTCTTCCTTTAGCTCCTACTCAACTTGGGTCTTATTATAAAGATGATATTAAAGTAGCTTTAATGTGTGGTAAAATAGAAGATATTATTTTTACAAATACAAATAAAGAACCTGAAAAATGGTTTAATAATTCTAATACTTTTAGACCAAATGGTACTATCGGATATTACGACTTTAGTATGTTTGATGGATATCATGTTTATGCGGTTCCAGAATTCTTTAAAGTTGTAGTATTAAGTGATTTAGCTACGGCTAAAGGTATCTTATATGAATCAAATACTTTAACAAGACAAGAGGTTGCTCAAAAGATTCAAGATAATAATCTAAATGAATTATTAGCTACTAAAGTTACTATTGTTGGTGAAAAACCAATAGTTGTTGGTGGAGACTTTACTTGGAATAATAAAGTATACTATAAAAATGTAACTTTTGGTTACTTAGATAACTTTTTCTGTAGAGATAACTTAAGTGGAGATAATTTTACTATTTCATTCTGGTTAAAACAAAAAGATTCAGTTACTAATAATAGAGAAAACTTTAAAAAGAAATATATCTTCTCAGATACACATAATGGTAACTTTATTTGGATTGAAGATGATCAAATTCATATTAAGTTTAGAAATCAATTATTAGTTAAAGAACCAATAACTTTATTATTTAAAGAAGATATTTCAAGTGTTGAACCAAAGTATGTAGAAAAATGGTTTCATCATGTATTTAGATATCATAAAGCTAAAGCTAAAGTATATTATACTATTGAAGCAATTGATCAAAAAAGAAACTTTGATAATAGATATGATTTACATATTTTAGATAAGACTAATATTGAAATAACTTTATTACCTTCTAAAGAACATTCTAGAGATCTTAACTTCTCTCTTGTAACTATGTTAGCAAGATATGATGTTAAAAAATTAGAATATACTGATTATTGTCATGCTGAAATTGCTGCTTTAGCAATTTGGAATAAGTTTAAAGATAATGATTATATGAAATCAATTTATAATTATCAGAGAAAAATTATTATATCTGATATGTAAAGGTAAAATATGATAATGGCTAAAGTTGGAGATACGGTTGTGGGAACATGTACTTGTTCCTCTCCACCGTATCCAGATATAGGAATAATAGCTAGTGGGGATCCTACTCAAATAGATACTGGAACTCCAATTGCAAGAGTTGGGGATTCTGTAATTTTTAGTTGTGGGGCTTCAGTTATTGTTTCTGGATCTTTTACAGATTTTTCAACTGGTTCTTCTGCTGCAAAAGTAGGAGATACTGTTCAAGGGTGTGGTCAGGGTGTTATTCAGGCAGTCGGATTAAACTTAACAATTTAAGGAATTTATATGATATTTGATACATCTGCTCCATTAGTGGAGATTAGAAATATTTTTAATACTTATCATACAAGAATTGAAACTATTCAAACGAATTTATTAACGAGATATAATCTTAATAGAAGAGATGGTGATTTAGGATATTTAGATTTATGGGGAATTTTAACCGATTCAAATAAATTGACTCAACAAACTTATAGTGCGGAGTTTGATAAGATTGCTAGTATTTCTCAAGAATGTAATAACATTATAGATGATAAATACATGAATCTTGTTGGTATGGTTATGAGTTTAGATAATTATATATGTTTCATTTCAGATGCTTTCTCTAGAATTGCCGATACTTCTTGGTCGGTTGGTGATGGAAGTATTTATCAATCATTATATGGTAAAAAATTAGATGATGGTTCATTAGAAATAGTTAGAAAAGGTTTAAGAATTTATGCGACGGAAATTGATAAATTATGTAAAGAGATGGAGAATAAAGTTAGGGACTTAGGTACAACTGATGGTACTCTTCTTACCGAAGCCTATTTTAGAGATTTAAGGGATAACTTCTTTTTAGTTAAAATTAGAGAACTTACAAAGATTGTTGATGAACAAGTATCAAACGAATTAACTTTGATTATAAATATAATAGTAGAAACTCAAGCTGCTTTGACAACTTGGTTACCAGAAACTTTTAAATTAGTTTCATATATTAGTCTTGCTTTCAACTTAAACAAAAAATTATCTAATTTAACAGATAAGGTATTAAATCCTATGTCTGCCACTGGAACGGAACCAGCTAATGTTATTACTTTATTAGCAATTAGTACTGCTAATTATTGGAAGAAAGAAGTTTCGGAAGATGGAACAAATAGGGGTCATTGTTTAACTCAAGCTATTCTTAGTGGTTGTAGAGCCTTAATGCATCCGGCAAGGTTGGAATCATATATTAATAAAACTTGGGAAATAGGTATCCAAAGATATTAAGGAAGGTTATGGATAAAAGTTTAGAACAGAAATATGTAAAAACAAATACCTTTAGTCCAAATGCTAAAGGTTTTGTTATAATGGATACTTTAAATAATCCGGAGTTTCCATTATCTAATATTATTTTAGATAAATCAAAGTTTGATTCGAATGCCGTTTTGGATGAATACAGAAGAGTTTATAATATGAGTAAATCTGAAATATTTATGCCGTGGCATTATCAGGTAGAATTTGTTGGTAGAGATTATACTATTCAAATTACTAGACCACATAATTATCTTTCTGGTATTAAAAAATATTCAGAATATATTTGTATTTGCTTAGTAGGTAATTCGAATGATGATGTTTATACACCAGAGATTTATAAACGAATAGCTAATATTTGTATTAAGCCTCATTCTAGAGCTCCAGTTAATAGAGTTCCAGAAGATATTACTTATTTAACTGGTAAGTCGTTTTTTAAACAACAAATTGATAAGATGTTGTAAAGTATTTATTACCCTCCAAATGGAGGGTAATATTTTTCTTGGTAAAAATAATTTATTTTTTTATTTTTTCTCTTGGAATTACCATTTATAATTTCTATATTGGAGATGGTCAATATCATTTTCGATATTAAAATTCTAAAATTTTATTTTTTTCTAATTATCTTGGTTTTTCCTAAAATATCTATTTCGATATTTTAGAGAAGTGATATGACAAAAAATAAAAGTAAATGTGGAATTTGATAAACAATTATTCTAAAATATCAATATTGATATTTATTTTAAGATATCATTTCCGATATTTATCAATATTGATATTTTAGCGAAAATGATATTTATCAATATTGATATTTTATACCCGTAGATTTTATGAAAGAATATAGTATTGTATATTATTTGATATCTAAACTCATATTAATAATTATTTTTATAATTTATCATTTCCGATATCTGGGATACCAATTTTACGATGATAATTAGCTAAAAAAATTTTTTTGAAATTTTAATATCGAAAATGATATCTTGGTTTTGAAACATAGAAATAGATTTTGAAAGTATGGTATTTTTGATTTATCAAGAAAGATATTTTAGAGTTTAATTATAGATATTATAATTATAATAGGAGGACTATTATGTCATTCAAAGAAAAACTATTGGCTGGGCAATCTCAGTTCACTGGTGGAAAATTTACAAACTTTAGTAAAACTATCAGTCCGAATATATCAATTAAAGTTCCAAGTTCATTGGATATAGATTATTTAAAATTTAATAAAATGTTACCAAGAGTAGATAAACATTATTCTGGAGTAACTTCTTGTTATCTTTATGTATATCTTAATCCATTTAAACCAGCAAATACTATAGATGAGTTCCATTATAAGGTACCATCTGGTATATTTAAATCTTCGGATTTATATTTTGGATATGAACCATTTTATATTGGTAAAGGTGTATCATCAACTGGACACAGAATGAATCAACATATTGCTGACTTTCTACAAATGGATGAAGATACAATTAATCAGGTTAAAGTTAAGAATGCTATTAAAATGGCTAAGATGAAAGAAATATCTACTAAGTTTGGATCGATTCAAAATGATCCATATTGGGTTCTACCAAAAGATTGGAATGAATTTAGAAAAGAATGGGTAGTAATTGCTTTTAATTTTCCAGACAGATTAAGTTTAGAAGTAGCTGAAAAAATATTAATTCAAACTATTGGATCTGTAGATGGTATTAAACGAGGACCATTAACAAATATATCGTTAACAAAAACATTATAAGGAAAAATTTATGCAAACAGTAACTGGAAATTATATTAACTCAAATTTAATTGAAATCCTATTTAAAAAAGGTGAAAAATATTATACATCAATGAATGATGAAGTTCATGAATTAGTAAATATTTTACCTGACACATTTAAACATTTAGTTTTTATTCCAGGAAGTAAGTTAGTTGAAACAATTGAAACTGCAGATGCAGACAAAGTAATAACTATCAACAAACTTATTAAACACTTTGAAAAAGAAAAAGACGTAACTTATTTCATAAATATTAGAAATATTGCTCTATTTGAAAAATTAAAAGAAAACGTGGTTCATATATGGACTATACATGATAATTATCTTTTTGAAATTTTGCCAGAAAATATAAATAAGTTTGAAAGCAGACTAGTTTATTAAACCGGTAAGAAACCCTCCCCATTTCTGGGGAGGGTATTCAACGCGTTAAGGTATTGTGTTATAATCAATATACTTAAAGCTAGTAACTGAATCTAAAATATATTTAGTTCCAGACTCTGTAAGTTTATACATTTCATTTGCATCTGTTAATAAAATAGCTTTATTTAAATTATATATTGTTGGATTTGCAAAACTTGCAATTTGCCCAGTAATAATAAAATCTAAATCATAAACTATTTCTCTTTGAATCTCAGTTTCATATTCTAACCAAATCTTTTTGATTTTTCTACTAACTGGTGCAACAAAAGATCCAATAGCATTTACAAATACTAAAGATTTATCAAATACTAATCCAGAAGTTGAAGTATGTTCAGTAAATGGTCCATAAGAACTCATAGTAGTCGTTGTAAATTTATATAATTTCTTTAACGAATTTAAGGGTTGTTCTGGATTATAAATTAATACCCCTGAACCATATTTTGTAACAAGATTTATACTAGTTAGTTCCCAACCTTGAGAAACATCGCTATATTTATACACTTCTCTAGTATTAGCATTAATTAGTAAGTTTTCTAATCCACCAGTAAATGCTATATTTTTATAAGATCCGTATGGTTGAGATAAAGTCATATAACCATATTTCTTTTTCCCTTTAAATCTTGCTAGGTTTGGATCTGAATTTAAATCTAAAACAAATTGAGGGTCAATAGTTAAAGCATCAGAATTTGTTGCAGAATTCCAAAACTTAATTATATCACCTTCTCTTTTGATTTTTAATTTTACAGTTTTTCCTGACCATCCTGCTGGAGAAGGACTTGTAGCAATAGTTCCATTATATAATGCGTACCAACTAGCTGATCTAATATAATTAAAATATACTCCAATCCCACCTGCAGGTTGTGGTGAGAAACCACCCATTGCGGCAACTAAGCATATATAATAATTTACCCCACCCTCTCTTACAAAAGCGGCAACTAATCCAATAGAGTCATCATCATTATTTGTAGATGTAACCGTAGCCTCAAATTCATAATTATCATATAATAAATTCGATACGAAACCATTTGTTGGTTCAACATTACTAGGCATTTCGACTGCACCAGTAGTCGAATTATATAACCAAGATGAAGCGTTTCCAGAAGCAGTATCTTTATTATCATAATAATTTTCCCCATCAAATCTCCCCCAACTATTAAAAATACTTAGAGGTGTTTGTGGCTTTCTATTTATTAATTCAAAATCTAACTGAGATTGATCTTCATAAATTAATGCTTCAATCACTGGTGAAGTTAATGCTGAGTCAAATACTTCCGGTTGATCAATATCAAAGAAGTAGTCATAAATTCTATGATATATAAATTTTTTATCTTGATGTCTAGTTAATACTGACTTATCATTTATTAATTTAGAAACATTTCTAATCTTTGAATTAGTAGATTCATTTCTAAATTCCAACTGATTAATTTCATTAATTACCCTAGAGGTTCTTAATGAAAAATGTGGAACTCTAAACTTCCAATTAAGGTTTTTTGCATAAGTTATTGGTGTAACCATTTGAATACTTAACATTTCAGAATTTCTAATTTTTAAATTATTAGATATTCCTGGATATAAGTTTTTTGTAGTTACTCCAGTAGCTTTTTTGAATACAAATGTTCCTATTGGAGTACCATTAAATTTAATTAAACCAGTAGCATCTGAAGTATAATCTACTCGAAAATTTGCTGGCTGTCTTTTAAGAAAAGTATCTTTAGAAGAAGTAGCAATATCCGAATTATTAGAATCTAGAAAATATATAACTTCTGGTACATTTAAACCATATGTATAATTTAAACTTCTAAGATTTCCATCGGTATATTTTAATAAAAATTTAATAGAATGATAACCATTAGTAGTAATAGTTTCAGTATGTAAACCAGTATAAATTGGATAAGTTGTAATACATACTTTAGATTCTGAACCACCGGCATAAATATAATCAGTATCTGCTAAGTTTTGCCAAAGAACATGATTACCATAATTTGCTCGTAAATAACCAACATTAACTGGAGACCTATCATAGTTTCCAGAAAAATAACAACCAAAGTTAGCAACTACATAATTAGCCGTTCTATAGAATCCAGCATTATCTGTATTCACAGCTTCAAAGGTACTAGTTAAATTTCTATCTCCATGATCTGTAATAAAAAATATACCATTACCATTTTCTCTGTACGCTATTAAAGACTGAATACATGTATCTGTAATTAACTTAGCGTTAGTCCAGTTAGTACTAAAAAATAATATACAACAATATTGATCCAACTCACCATAAGATGAATTAATTATACCACCAGCATAATCACTTAAAGTTCTATACGTTGGTGTATATCCTTTTATAGCACATATTTTATCTATTGAAACTTTAAAACCACCTCTACCAGATCCAGCATCTTTAACCGAATAATTTTGAGATGGTTCTTGATCACCAAGAACTAAAATATTTTTATTTCCTGATCCAACTTTAGTTTTGTTTGATATAAAATCTATTGCGTCATATAAATATTTATATGAGGGGCTTAAAGAAGCGTATGTTGTCCATCCAGTATTACAATAATCATTATACCATTTTGGAAATCCACCATCTAATAGAATATTTCCTAATCCATCTTCCACCGTAGCAATAAATGGATTTTGTGGAGATAAATTATCATAAGCTATATATTTGGCTAATACTGGAGGAATACCATTTGTAGAAACCATATACTCTGCTACATCAGATGTTTTATCTATATTTAAAACAATACTAGAACCTGAATAAATTCCAGGTTCCGGTGAAAGCACTAATGCCATAAATTTTTCTCCTATCTATCAGTTAAAGCTATATAGAATGATAAATCAGTTTCGTATTCATTATAAATTCTAATATATCTATTATCCCTTACCGCAATTGAACATAAGTTATTTCCATCAATCCACATATTTAAAGTATCTGATCCAGTTACTGTATCTTTTACTTTAACATCTACATAAACTTTTCTAGCGTCAACTACTCCAAAATATGTTACTGTATCTATTTCAGTATAGGTACCTTTAACTATATCTTGTTCAACAAATACCGTAGAGTTTGAACCAGAACCAGTAGAAGTAAAATCTAAAGTTTTAGTTACTCCAGAAATAACATAAGTTATAGTCCCTTTAACTTTTTTAGCATCAGCATGAATTGAATAATCTAAAGCTCCAGTAGAACAAATATCTTTATAATAATTTTCTGTTGTAGCTAAGTTTCTTGTATTATATTCTGCTAAACTTAATGGAAATTTATCATGATTTACAAAAGTTTTAGTAGTTGTACTAAATCCATCATTAAATTCTATTTTAGTTAAAGTTGCTCCAGTTGGTAGTTTTACTTTAATTAAAAATTCTTTTGAACCATCAGCTCTATATGAAATTTTACTTAATGGTATAAGAATTTTAGAATTGGTAACATCATATGATAATGTTGGTAAAGTTGGACTAGTTAAAATGGTATTTATAGGAGTAGAAGTTGTTTCATCTAAATTATATAAATATGTTTTAATATTGTCATCTATTTCTTTAGTATAATTATCTAAATCATAAACGTCTTTAATTTTAAAAGTTCTTTCTATTATAACATTTTCTTGATTAGTTACTTTTATTGAGATTTGATCATTAATATTAGTAAGTAAATCGTTTATTTGTATAACATTTGAACAATTATACTTTCTTGAATACCAAACTAGGTCCATTTTAGAAGTTTGAATATTAGTTAATGGATAGCCAAAGAATTTAGCAGAGGCTACTGGAATTCCAGTAAAATCATTTACTACATAAACTTCTTGTAAGTATTTATTTAAATTAGTTCCAGTTGCACTTAATCTAGCAATTTCAACATCAATTTTATCACTCGTATCTACAAATTTTGCTGGAAGTTTAAATGCCAATTTAATATTCTTAGCATCTGGATTGATTGAAAACTCAGTTACTGAAACTTTATCATTATCAATTTCATTTAATGCAAGATTTAATAAAGTATTTTGTTCAGTTTTAATAACTTTAAATTGATCAAAATTATGAATTAAACTTCTTTCATCAAATTCAGTATAACTTAATCCATTAATTAAACTTAACATTTTCTCTTGGAAACCATTAATTAGATTTGTAGAGTTTTTATCATTTTGTTCAATTATTTTTTCTAATAAAGTTTTGAACTTTAATCTATTTCTGATTTCTATTGAACCTAGAATATTGATCGACTCTGCTGCATTAAAGAACATTTTCTCTAATTGATTCCAGAAATTTTCTTTATTAATGAAAGCATCAGTAATTTTACCTTCAAAGAAATCCTGCCAATTTTTTAAACTAGTATAAATAATAGTTAAATCTGCTATAGATTTTGAATGACTTTCTAATGTAGTAGCCATAGAAGTTAATGTTGTATTAATTGGTTTTAATTTTAAAGCTAAGGCGTCATCTATTATATTATCAATGTTATCATTTAAGTTATTAACAATTGTTTCTAACCTAGTCATTTTAGTAATAAAATCACTTAAATAAGTATTTAATAGGGCATTCGCTAATGAATTTACTTGTGCTCTAATTGCTTCACCTAAACTTGATGGAGATAATGTATCAGCTATTAATTCAATATTTGATAATCTTGTATCAAGATTAGAAGTAATAGTTAACATATTTTTAATTTTACCATTAATGTATTCAATGATATAATTCTTATTTTCTTCTAACGCAGTTGTAGTATCTTTTTTGAATTTTTCAAATGCATCTTCGAATTCTTTTTTGAACTCAGCAAGTTTATTTTCTAATTTAGTTGTAGCTTGATCCATACTAGATTTTGCTTCTTTTAAATCGGAGATAGCTTGAGTAACATCAGTTTTTAAAGTAGTAACCGTTTTTAAAGTAGATTCTATTAAACCATCAACAATGTCGGAAACTTTTTTATTAAATCCATCATTAATTTCATTAATTTTATCATTAATAGCTGTAATTTCCTGACTATTAGATTCTTCGAATTTTACAAATAAATCGGTTTGTTCAGTTTTGAAATCTTCTACGGTTTGTTCTATAGTATGTGAATACTCAGATACCATAGTTTCTAGAATCTTTTTAAACTCAGTTTTCCAAATATTAAATTCTTCCGTTCTTCTGACATCTTGTGTTTTTTCATATTCTTCTAATTGAAAGGTAAATTCACTTGTACCAGAATCTTGCATTGTATCAATTAAGTCCATTAATGTAACTAATGATTGATTCACTACTCTTCCCCAGTCTAAATAACCATATCCAAACAATTCTATTTTATCTTTGTAAGTAGTATTTGCTTGAGGAGATATGAAAACATCCCCTTCCATACTGCTTAATCTAAAAGTATTTATAGACAATTTTTATTCCTTTCAATTGACTTTACCAGTAATTATTTCAACCAGTTTTAATCTTATCAATTCTCTTTTTAATTTTTCAGTTGCTAGGTATTCATCTATACTTATTCCAACTGGTACAAAGAATAATGAATCGAAGATTAAACTATTTTGACTATATTGAGCCAAAGACATATTATAATTCATTATAATAATAGTATCCTCTCTAGAAACATTGCTAGCAATTTGTTTATATTCTTCACTTTTTACAAAATTGATTTTTCTAAGATTTCCAATTTTAGTAGACATTCTATCTTCACGCATGTATAGATCTTTTAATAATTCTTTTGGATCATATTCATTAGCCGCTGGAGTTGTACCAATTCTTGCAATTTTAGTTTTACTTGGATCAGCTTTTGTTAAAAAATCTTGTGGACTTGAAGAAGCTAGACTCATAATATTACATGTTGAAACATCTAAACCATTTGCAGCTTGTCCAGAAAATAAGCCATCTTGTCCAAAAAGATTTTGATTAAATTGCATAATATATACATTATACTTCGTATCTGGTATTACTGATGGATCTTCGAATTGGAAAATTATAGATTGGTGAGCATGTAATCCAACAAGTTCACCAGTAAATGGTTGAAAAGAAGTTCTAGTACTAGAATCGACTTTAGAAACTATAGCCCTATTTGGTAATAATCCAGTTAGATCGGTATCATTAACGTATATCTTCGATCTGTCAACTTTGGTAGACCCTTCATAATATTCCGTACCCATTAAAGGTTCTAAACTTCCAGTAATACCTTTTATATCTACCATAATATCCGAGTTATTTTGAATATCAATTACCTCTGAAAGAATTTTTTCGAAATTATTATCTTTTACAAAAAATGCGTATTTTTTATTTGGATAAACTATTGGTAATAATATACTTGACATTATGGATTCCTTGCTGAAATTACTTCTAATAATTTATTTTTTATTAGTTCTCTTTTAATCTTTTCTTCCGCTAAATAACTATCTATACTTGTTCCAACTGGTACATATAAAATTGTATTATATAATGTTTCATTTGGATTCATATTTGATGGTGTATCAAATTTATGATTTAATAGAATGATTGTATCATTCTTAGATACTTCTTTTCCAATCTGAATAAACTGAATATTTGGTTTCCATTTAGTTACTTCGAACTTTTTAAGATTTCCATGCTTTCTTGATAAACTAGAATCCCTAACGAATAAATTTTTAACTAAAGTTTGAATATCATATTCATCTGATTGAACAGTTTGTCCAATCCTACTAATTTTCGTTTTAGTAGGATCAATTCCCGTAATAAATTCTTGAGGAGTACTTGCTGCCAATCCCATAATATTAAATTCATTTTCATTAAAAGAACTAGTACCCATTACTGAGTTTTCACCAATCATTGGTTTATGCATTCCAATAAATACATTGTATTTAACATCTGGTAAATTTTGATCTTCTGATATTTGTAATACTTCCATAGAATCTGCAGATAATCCACTCCATTCCCCAACCGTAGTATTTGTAAAATCATTTACAAATTGTTCTACTGAAGTATAAGCTAATTTATTAGGAACCCAAACCATATCGGAATGTGGCATACCAATTAATAATTTTGATAAATCTAAATCTGGAGAAGCTTTATACATTTTAGATCTGAAAGTTTTATCTCTTAGTTCTAATTTAAATTGTGAAACTTTAAGAGAACTATTAATATTATATTTAATTAGAGCATTAAATAAAACCGATACTAGATTGGGATTAAATTTTATGGCTTCGGCCCACGAGCCTAATATTGACATATCCATTTAATACCTCCTATAATAAATCTATAATAAATGGACCAAATATATAAGTAGGTAAAATTACCCCATTTTCAGTACCATTAATTACTAGAGCATATTTTGAATCCACTAATTGACTTCTAATATCCGTAAAGTTTAATTTATAAATACCAGACGCCGTTAATATTCCAGTAGAATTTAATACAACCTGCATATTTGTTTTATCAACACCTTTTGATGTAACATTAACTTTAGCTAAAGTTACTACTAAATTAGTATTTGCTGGAACATCGATATTATATTCTTTTGATGTAAAAATATTTCCAGGTGTTTCTATTAAATCCTGAGGAGTTGTAGAACCACCATCTCTAATTACAAAATTTGGTGCAAAAATATATAAGGATTTATTAATATTATATGATAGGATATCATTTTGTTCTTCCCAAACTTTAATATCTTTTTGTCCAAAAGTACCAAATTTAAGATATCCATTCCAAGCGGCAACATTTCCATATACTTCAAAATTTGGAGTAACATTTTTTCCAGTAGCTAATAAATCGGCTATATCGTATTTTGTAGTTGTACCATTTTCAGTAACTTCTATAAATACTTTACACGTTCTATTTGCAACGATTTTAGTTGAACCAGTAAATGCTATCATATCATCTATCCAATAAATATCACCATTTGTAGCAAATCCAAAAGAACTAGAATCTTCACTTGATACTACTGGATTACCAGTAGTAGAATCTATATAAGTTCCAATATCTTTTACATTATCATTGATAACATCCATAATTAAAGATTTATTTAAACATCCAACTTTATTTTCATAATAATTGTTTGTAGTATAAGTATATTGATTTGTTACACTTGAAGTACCATCTGGATTTGTAACAGTTGTTGAACTCCCAACATTTACTATAACTGGGTCACTAATTAATGTCCAATTAGTATTATCAATACCTTTCATTAATCTATATTCTTGATCGGCATCTGATACATATAAAGTTAAACCTTTAACTCTATCAGCCATTGGATAATTTTCTAAATCTATCATTGAGTTTACAATTTGATAATAACCAGATGCTCCATTTACACCACCTGCACCACCAGTGCTAGTATTTAATTGTACCCAGTTAGTGTTTGAAGTTCCACCAACTAATCTAAACTCTTGATCCAAATCCGAAACATAAACTGTTAAACCAATTTGTCTTTGTTCATTTGTTAATGTATTTCTTTCTGGAATATCTTTTACTATTATATATTCTTTTAATTGATTAGTATCTGTTAAATTTACCCAATCAAGATTTGAAGTACTATTAACCAATCTATATTCAGCATCCTCTGATATAACGTAAGCTATCATACCAATTTTTCTATCTGATGTTGGAATTGCATCTCTATCAACTAAATTTAAAACTATTTTATAATCTGAATTAGTTGTTCCACCAGAACCACCAGAAGCTACGATTTTTTCCCAGTTAGTATTCGCTACTCCATTAACTAATCTATACTCTGCTTTTTCAGATATAACATAAACTATTTTACCAATAGCTCTATCTAATACCCCAATAGCATCTCTAGTTACTAAATCATTTGTAATTAAATAGTTTTGAGAAGAAGTAGATCCTCCTCCAGATCCTGCAACAATTTCTGACCAATTAGTATTTAAAATTCCACCAATTAATCTATACTCTTTTCCATTTTCGATTACGTAAACTACCATTCCAGCTTCTCTTCTTAGAGGAAGAATTGCATCTCTGTCGGCGAGAGTTAAAACTGAACGATATCCACCCTGCCCAAGAGAGGCAAGGTGGGTAGCATATAAATCAAGGGTATCAGAAGGGGATATTGGACCAGTTATTGCAACGGTACCTTTATATTTTGCCATTTGTTTTCCTTATCTATAAATATGAATTACCAAGTTACACTATGAGCTACAAACTTAATAGTTTGTATACCATCTAATATACTTGAGTTATCTGATTTATTATTAATTTGAATTCTTATTTTTACTTCTTTACCTGCATAAATTGCTCCAAGTTCTGATAGTAAACCATTATTGAAATAATCTAATGTTAAAGCATCTAAAGTCGATACATCTAATGAAGTATCTAATGATTGGAAGTAAACTTTATTGTCAGCAATTTGAACTACCTGCTTAGCTGGTAATGTTGTAGATATTAATGTAGTTGTAATTGATATATCATCTTTCTTAGATGGATCAATTATGTATCTACTCGAAATATATTGAATTGCTGTATTCCCAACGCCATTTGATAAAGTGAATCCAGTAAATGCTCTATCTAAAGAAATTTTTAATTCTGGAATAATACTAAAGTAATTAAAATTCGTATTTGTATAATTTACTTCGTACTTAATTACTCTTTTTCCATAAGGTTGATTACTATTATCCAGTACTGAATCGGTTGTATATTTTTTAGTATCTATTGCAGTAATAGTCATTACTAATTTTTTACTTGATAATTCTGTAGGCGTTGGTATAGTTGTACCTTTAAATATAGTATACATCTCATAAGAATTAGAAATATCCAATCTTCGCCTAATAGTAATTGTAGCATAAGTACCATCGAAAGTATATACACCATTTATAAAAGTTAAAGACCAACTTGGATCAGTATTCACTTTATCTATCGCAAAAGTATAATCCATATCATATTCACCAGAAGCATCATTAAAATTAAACTTATCAGATATTCTAGTAAATGTATCTTCTACAGTATAAGGTTCAATTTTAAAAGCCATTATTGGTGTAGTAGATTTTGGTTCAAATAGAACTGGTAGGTTCAATTTTGGAACTAACCTAGATACAAATCTATAGATATCTTGTCCACTATTATATCCAGTAGGTGTTACCTCTGTCCAATTATAACTAAAATATTTTCCTGGTAAGTCTCTAACTAAATCTACACCGGCGTTTGGTACAAAATCTAAACCAAATTTATCAGAACTTAATTTAATTGTACCTATATCAGTTAAATTAGTAGAAACTGAATTCATAGGATTTAAAGTATCTGCAAGTCTTACTGGAGCAAGAGTCGGATTACAATCTTTAGCAAATGGAATACTAATTACCTGATCAAATGGCCAAGCAAGAGTATCTATATTAATAATATGTTCGGTTTTATCATATCTACTTGCAGAACTATCAAAACTATTAATTGGGTCTTTATAAAATATAGCAATCTTACCACTTCTTTTTCCAAGAATTTTCCCAGAAGTATCTAATGTTGCATCATCTTTATAAGTATCATCAGTAAATGTACATAATAATGATATAGGTGGATGTGTTTTAGTTCTATTAGAATCAACTATAAATAGACCAGATCCTGGAATACTTTTTCTAAAACTAATTTGAGTTCCTGGTAATATTTGAATTGGAGCAGTAGTGTTATTTCCAGCAACATCTGAATATATTGTAAATCCAGAATTTACAATTTCAGTTTCCCCATTAATAAATGACCAATCGCTTGGATTATATAATCCAGAAATATTTTGATCAAATGTTATTGTAACTTTTATTTTTGCAAGATCTGATGGAGTATCCACATTAATTGCATTTAATGGATCAAAATAACCTATTACACCACTATGTAAGTATAATTGAGCAATTGTTGGAATTGCTATATCCGTAGCAGTAAGTTCAAATTTAGTTTTTCTTGGAATCGTAGTTACACCAATAGAATTATAAATAGTATCAACATAATTATCAATTGTTAAATTAGATAACCCACTTAAATCAATAGATGAAATAGTTGTATTAAGAGTTGTCTGGAAACCACTAGCAATTACTAAATTTAATACATCCAATATTGCTTTTTCTGCTTCTTCTGAAGCGTTACTTACTGAACTATTAGTAAAGGTATCTATTACAGCATATAAAATTATTGCTTGATATAATGATTCAACATAAGTATCAATGTTAGCTAAAGTAACTGTACCTGAAGGCAATTTAAAATATTCAGTTTGTAGAGCTTGTAAATAATTTGCATCAGAAAATACTTTTGTTATTAAATCATAAAATTTATTTTCTAGGTCTTCACTCGACATACTTAATGTTGTAGCAATATAGTCTAAATTCTTTACTAATATTGCTGGATCAATTACCCAACCTTGATTAATATCGGTTGGGATAAAAGATGAAAAAGATCCTTTTGAATAATCTATATTTTTTTCATAGATACTTGTACTCATAGTGTTCCTTAACTTAATTTAATTTGGATTGCTCCATTTACTTCATAGTATGTTTTAATACATACCAATTCTACTCCACCAACAGTAATATATTGGTAATCGTCTGCTGCAATTGACATATTGTTAGATGCGTCAACCATTGCAATTGGTTCTCCCCAAGCTTTAGGATAAACAAACCATTTGAATCCTGGTCCAGCTACAAATGAATAAGTTCCAGCAAATGCTGCTGCTGTATTATGATTAGTTAATGTTGGTACAATTATATCAGACATAGTAGCTGATGCATCATTACCAAACCAAATAGTATTTGCATAAATATTATAGTTAGTAATAGTGATAGTAACTGTTCCTGAAGCTGTTAAACCAGAAGTAGTTTCAGCTGTATATGTAGAAGTTACAGTTCTTGTACCATCAATTGCTGCATCTGGAGAATATACTACAGTTGCACCACTAACAGCAAATGATCCTTCAGAAGGAGCACTGAATGTTACAGATTTGAATGTATCATTTTTAATTGTTAAATTTGAAGTAATTGTAAATGATTTAGTCGTATTATCTGCTAAACTTAATGTAAAGTTTCTTGCAGTAATTGCTGGAGTAATATCAGTTAAAGCAATTGATACAGTTCCTTCACCAATTAAACCACTTAAAGTTTTAACTTTGAATTTATAAGTTACAGTTCTTGAAATTGCTGGAGTTTGATCAGGAGTATATGTAATAATACCATTATTGATTAAAATAGTTCCTTCACTTGGTGCAACAGAAATTTCAACTGCGTCAGCTAAAGAATAATCAATTGAAGTATGTTTCATAACTACAAGGTCTCTTACATCAACAACATAATTTACACCTTCAGTACCAGTTAATGATTTATTCGATACAGCTAAAGTTGGAGTAATATCAGTTAATAAAACACTAATTGTTCCTACAGCAGATAATCCAGAAGTTGAATTTACAGTAAAGTCAATTGATACAGTTCTATCTATAGAAATTGTTTTATCTGGAGTAAATGTTAATACACCATCAGTTATAGTAAATGTTCCTTCAACTGGAGCCGTTCCAACATTAATTGCTGCAGGGCTTGTATAATCTACATCATTGTTTACAGTAGTAATATAATTTCTTAAGTCTATTGTATAAACCTGCTCTTCTGTTCCAGATAATGAAACATTTGAAACATGTAATTCTGGAGTTTTATCAGTAATGTTAATTCCAACAGATGCTAAATCGCTTACACCATCAATAGAAATTACTCTAATTTCAAATGAAGCTAATCTATCTTGTGTTCCAGTTTTATCTGGAGTATATGTAATAATACCATTAGATATACCATTTACTGTTCCTTCATTTGGATTTAAAGAAACTATTACAGAACTATTGCTTGCATAATCAACTGCAGTATTTGTTACCGTTACATAAGGTTTAACATCAATTAAAATTACATCATTTTCTGTACCAGATACTAAAATATCAGATACTGAAATTTGTGGTGTTAAGTCTTTAATATT